>JADKLW010000289.1_pt1 | contig 23524 bp, 20 predicted proteins | sample 8641881 | NCBI WGS metagenome assembly JADKLW01 (sample SAMN16272185, study PRJNA661076) | feces metagenome | isolation source: fecal sample from diarrhoea affected cattle B | host: Bos taurus | place: South Africa: Lokaleng Village, Mahikeng | collected 2019-09 | reverse complement strand
TGCGCAGCAGGGTGCCGATCTGGCGCTCGAGCTGACGCACGCCCGACTCGCGGGTGTACTCGTCGACGACCGTGCGCAGGATGCCGTCGTCGATCGTGACCTCGTCGTCGTGCAGGGCGTTGGCGGTCCGCTGGCGCGGCACCAGGTGGTCGCGGGCGATCGCGGTCTTCTCGGCCACGGTGTAGCCGTCGAACGGGATGACCTCCATCCGGTCCAGCAGCGGCGCCGGGATCGTCTCGAGGTTGTTGGCCGTGGCCAGGAACAGCACCTGCGACAGGTCGACCTCGATGTCGAGGTAGTGATCGCGGAAGCTGTGGTTCTGGGCCGGGTCGAGCACCTCGAGCAGCGCGGCCGAGGGATCCCCGCGCCAGTCGGCGCCGAGCTTGTCGACCTCGTCGAGCAGGATCACCGGGTTCATCGTCCCGGCGTCGCGCAGCGCGCGGACCAGGCGACCCGGCAGGGCACCGATGTAGGTCCGACGGTGACCGCGGATCTCGGACTCGTCGCGCACGCCGCCCAGGGCGATCCGCACGAACTCGCGGCCCGTGGCCTTGGCGATCGACTCGCCGATCGACGTCTTGCCCGTGCCGGGAGGCCCGGCCAGGGTCAGGATCGACCCGCCGCCGCGACGCCGGGTCGACGCGCTGACGTCGTCGTCCAGACCGCGGTCGGCGCGGAGCTGCTTGACGGCGAGGAACTCGACGATCCGGTCCTTGACGTCGTCCAGTCCGAAGTGGTCGCCGTCCAGCACCTCGCGGGCGTGGACCGGATCGAGGTTCTCGTCCGACCGCTCGCTCCACGGCACCGACAGCAGCCAGTCCAGGTAGTTGCGGATCGTCTGGGCCTCGCCCGAGCCGTCGCCGCCCATCCGCTCCAGCCGGCCGAGCTCCTTGTCGGCCTGCTCGCGGGCGGCCTCCGGCATCCCGGCGGCCTCGATCTTCTCGCGGTACTCGTCGACGACCGAGCCGTCGTCCTCGCCGAGCTCGCTGCGGATCGACTCGAGCTGCTTGCGCAGGAGGTACTCGCGCTGCTGCTTCTGCGCGCCGGACTCGACGCCCTCGCGGATCTTCTGGCGTAGCTGCAGGTCGCCGAGCCGCTCCTGCATCGTCGCGATCGCCATCTCCAGGCGCGCGGTGACGTCGAGCGTGGTCAGCAGCGCGACCTTCTGCTCGGTGGAGATCTCGGGGTCGTAGCCGAGCGAGTCGGCAAGCTGCCCGGGCTCCTTGATCGCCCGCAGCACCGAAGCGACCGAGCCGTCGTCGCCGCGGACGGTGAGGATCTCCTCGATCGTGGCGCGCAGGGTGCGCGTCAGGTCGCGGGTGTGGCCGTCGACCGGGACGTCGTCGGGGCGCTCCTCGACGGCCACGCGCAGGGTGCCGCCCGGGCCGGTCTCGGCCGCGCCGGCGACGCCGCGGGCCTCGCCTTCGAACAGCGCGCCGTGCGCGCCGCCGGGCAGGCGGACCTTGCGCTTGACGCGGGCGATCGTGCCGACTGCGGCGAACTCGCCGTCGATCCGGGGGACGAGCAGCACGCGGTCCTCGGTCCCGGGGTCGATCGGCAGGGTCACGTCCATCGTCGGGAAGACGACGCCGTCGTCGAGCGGGATGAGGAGGAGGGTGTTGGGCATGTCGGTCACGGCCTTGTAGTTGAAGTCGTCAACTGTTGTTGGTGAAACCGTACCACGCTGTTCGGGTCGACTGCAAGAATCTTAGTCGGAAGCGCTCAGGTTCCCTGCGAACCGTAACGCACGGATCGTTCGTCGTCCACCCGCAGCCCGCGTGGCGACGCGGTCGGCGGCGCTGAGTCGGGGGGACGCGGGTCCTCCCGGTCTCGCGGATTCGGGCGCTCGTGGTCGTCGCACGTCGGCTACGGGGGTTACTCATCGGTAGGCCAGTACGGGCGATCGGACAAAACGTGCACAAACGCCGTCCGGGATGGCAGGATCCAGGGCATGGCCGCCAACGCGAACCTTGCGACCCTGCTCACCACGACCGCCGAGAAGCATCCGGAGCGGATCGCGATCCGGCTCGACGAGGCGGCGGTGCCGTACGCGGCGCTCGAGGCCGGCAGCCAACGGGTCGCGGGCCTGTTGCGCTCGATGGGGGTCGGGGAGGGCGACCGCGTCGGGATCATGCTGCCGAACGTGCCGCACTTCCCGCTCGCCTACTACGGCGCGCTGCGGCTCGGCGCGATCGTCGTGCCGATGAATCCGCTGCTCTCCAAGCGCGAGGTCGCCTTCTACCTGGAGAACTCCGGAGCCAAGCTGCTGCTGGCGTGGCACGGGTTCGCCGAGTCCGCCGAGGGCGGCGCGGAGCAGGTCGACGGGGCCGAAGTCCTGCTGATCGAGCCGAGCGACATCGCCCAGCGGGTCGGCGCGGCCGAGCCGGTCGTCGAGGTAGCAGCTAAGGATCCCGACGACACGGCGGTCGTGCTCTACACCTCCGGCACCACCGGCCAGCCGAAGGGCGCCGAGCTGACGCACCACAGCATCGGCAGCAACGTGCAGGCCTCGATCGGGCTGTTCGACCCGACCGAGCAGGACGTCTTCTTCGGCGGGCTGCCGTTCTTCCACGTCTTCGGCCAGACCTGCGCGCTCAACGTCTCGGTCGCCGTCGGCGCCGAGGTCACGCTGCTGCCGCGGTTCGATCCGACCGAGGCGCTGGAGGTCGTCCAGCGCGACAAGGTGACGATCTTCATGGGCGTGCCGACGATGCACGGCGCCGTCCTGCACCACCCCGAGCGCGAATCGTTCGACACCGGCTCGCTGCGGCTGTTCGTGTCCGGCGGCTCGTCGCTGCCGGTCGAGGTCCTGCGCGGCGTGACCGAGACCTTCGGCACGCCGATCCTCGAGGGCTACGGGCTCTCGGAGACCTCGCCGGTGGCGTCGTTCAGCCGCGCGGACCTGCCGCAGAAACCGGGCTCGATCGGCGTGGCGATCGAGGGCGTGGAGCTGCGGGTCGTCGACGACCACGGCAGCGAGGTTCCGGTCGGCGAGGTCGGCGAGCTGCAGATCAAGGGCCCGAACGTGATGAAGGGCTACTGGAAGAACCCCGAGGCGACCGCCGCGGCGATCACGGACGACGGCTGGTTCTCCTCGGGCGACATGGCCAAGAAGGACGAGGACGACTTCTACTTCATCGTCGACCGCAAGAAGGACCTGATCATCCGCGGTGGCTACAACGTCTACCCGCGCGAGATCGAGGAGGTGCTCTACGAGCACCCGGCGGTCGCCGAGGCCGCGGTGATCGGGATCCCGCACGAGGAGCTGGGGGAGGAGATCGGCGCGGCCGTCGGCCTGAAGCCCGGGGCCGAGGTGACGCCCGACGAGCTGCAGGCGTTCGTCAAGGAGCAGGTCGCGGCCTACAAGTACCCGCGTCAGGTCTGGATCGTCGACGCGCTGCCGAAGGGACCGACCGGCAAGATCCTCAAGCGCGAGATCGCGGCGCCCGCCAGCGCCTGAGCGACCACGGGGCGGGCGCGCTACAGTAGTTGCAGTGGCAACTATATGGAGGCGCCCGTGACCCCTGCACCGATCCCCACCCTCGCGTTCGAGGAGCGCCCGGCCGCCGGCGACGCCGACGGCCTGCTGGTCCTGCACCACGGTCGCGGCGCCGACGAGCACGACCTGCTCGGCCTGGCCGACGTGCTCGACCCCGAGCGGCGGCTGCACGTCGTCACCCCCGGCGCGCCGCTGCGCGTGCCCGGCTGGCCGGGCCAGCACTGGTACGTGGTGCCGCAGGTCGGCTTCCCCGATCCCGAGACGTTCCGCACGTCCTACCGGGCGCTCGCGGCGTTCCACGACGAACTCTGGGCGCGCACCGGGATCGCCCCGGAGCGCACGATCCTCGGCGGCTTCTCGATGGGCTCCGTGATGAGTCACGCCCTTGGATTGGCTCCCACCCGAATCGCCACCGACCTCCCCGCCCACCGGTCGGCAGCGAGCTCCGCCGGTCGTCTGCCCGGGGATGCCGAAGCTGCGCTACCCGCCCGCCCGGTCGTCGCGGGGATCCTCGGGCTCTCCGGGTTCGTCCCCACGGTCGACGGCTGGGAACCGGACCTGGCGCCGCGGGCCGGACGCACGCGGGTGTTGAACGCTCACGGTCGGCAGGACCCGGTGATCGGCTTCGAGTTCGCCGAACGGGCGCGGGCGCTGGTGTCCGACGGCGGGCTGGAGCTGACGGCCCTCGACTTCGACGGCGGCCACCAGATCGCGCCTGCCCACGTGCCGGCGATCGCCGCCTGGGTCGGGGAGACGCTCCCCGCCGGCGACTGAGTCGCGCTGGTGTGCGGTTTGCCTGCCTGGAGGCCGCGAACCGCACGCCAGATCGAGGCTGCTCAGCCGTAGGCGGTGGCGAGCTGCTCGCCGCTCAGCACCTCGGCGGGGTGGGCGCCGCCCGCCAGCCGGCGGCCCAGGGCGTCGAGCGGCAGCGGCGCGTCGGACGCCAGCAGCAGCATGTTGCCCGCGTGCCGGCGCCGCGCGACCTCGCGCCCCGCGAAGCCCGCGACGTGGCCGAACGCCGCGCGTAGGTGGGCCACGTGGGTGGCGACGACCGGCCACGGCGGCTGGTCGACGACGTTCAGCAGGTACGTGCCGCCGGGCCGCAGGACCCGCTGCACCTCGGCGGCGAAGCTCGCGGTGGCCATGCCGGTCGGCGTCTCGACGCCGACGAAGGCGTCGCCGATCACCAGGTCGTATCGCTGGTCGGCGCTGCGTTCGACGGTCACCCGGCCGTCCCCGCAGACCACCCGCAGCCGCTCGCCGCGCTTGAGTCGCAGGTGCTTCTCGGCCAGCTTGATCACCGCGGCCGAGCGCTCGACGACCGTCTGGCGGACCTGCGGCCGGGTGCTCGCGAGGAACCGCGGCAGGCTGAACGCCCCGCCACCGAGCTGCAGCACCTCGTGCTCGGCGCCACGCGGGGCGAGCAGCTCGAGCGCGCCGCCGATCCGCGCGACGTAGTCGAGCTCCAGGTGCGTTGGATCATCCAGGTCGACGTAGCCGTGGGCGAGCCCGTCGATCAACAGCAAGCGGCCGCCGGGGCGGCCACGATCCGGCACGATCTCCAGCACGCCGAGCGTCGACTCGACGCGCACCGGCGGGGCGGCGCTCCCGGAGGAGCGCGAGGAACGACGGCGGGCCACCGGCGCAGTATTCCCGCCCGCGACGGTCGGCGGAGCGACGCGCGCTCCGCCGACGCCGTCTAGGCCTTCGTGGCGGCCGCCGCGGCCTCGCGCTCGTGGAGCTTCTCGCCCTTCTCGTCCAGCCCGTCGACGAGATGGCCCTCGAGCGAGACGTTCGGCAGGATCTTGTCGAGCCAGCCCGGCAGCCACCACGCCTTGTCGCCGAGCAGGAAGACCACCGCCGGGGCGATCAGCAACCGGACGACCAGCACGTCGATCAGGATCGCCAGGCCCAGTCCGAGGCCCATCATCTTGGCGATCACGTCGGGCTGGCTGACGAAGGCCAGGAAGACCGACGCCATGATCAGGCCGGCGAACAGCACGACCTTGCCGATCCGCGAGACGCCGTTGATCACGCTCTCGCGGGGACCGTCGCCCTCGTTGTAGGCCTCGTGGATCCGGCTGAGCAGGAAGACGTTGTAGTCCATGCTCAATCCGAAGAGGATCGCGAAGATCATCACCGGGATGAACGAGACGATCGGCACGCCGCTGTCGACGCCGATCAGGCTGGCGCCGATGCCCTCCTGGAAGACCGCGACGACCACGCCATAGGCCGCGCCGACCGACAGCAGGTTGAAGACGGCCGAGACCAGCGGGATCAGCAGCGAGCGGAAGGCGGCCATCAGCAGCAGCACCGAGAGCCCGATCACCAGCGCGATGAAGACCGGCAGGCGGTTGGCGACCTTGTCCGAGAAGTCCTCGAACCCGGCGGTGTTGCCGCCGACGAAGACGTTGTCGACCAGCGGCGTGCCCGCCACCGCGGTCGGGATCACGTCCTCACGGAGCCGCGAGAGCGTGTCGCTGGTGTCGGCGTCCTGCGGCGCGGTCGTCGGCGTGCCGAAGAGCACGGCGGCCTGTTGGTCCTCGGTCGGCGCGCCCTGCACGCTCTGCTCGACCATGCCCGGGTCGGACGCGATCGCCGTACGCAGCTTCTCGACGGTCTCGGCGTTCGCCTCGTAGCCGCCGGGGGTGCTGATGGCGATCAGGAACGGGCCGTTGTAGCCCGGGCCGAACGCGTCGCTCAGCGTGTCGTACGCGACGCGCTGGGTCTTCGACGTCGACTGGTTGCCGTCGTCCGGCTGGCCGAGGCGTAGCTGCGTCATCGGCGCGGCGAAGATCAGCAGGATCACGACGCCACCGGCGATCGCGGCCCACGGGCGCTTGGTGATGCCCGCGGCCCAGCGGCCGAAGGCCGCGGACGGCTCGACGTGCTTGTGCTTCTTCGGCTTGAGCCAGCGGCGGAGCAGGCCGATCATGATCGGCAGGACCGTGATCGCCGAGACCACGACCGCGGCCACGCCGATCGCGGCGCCGACGCCCATCTTGCCGATCATCGGGATGCCGATCACCAGCAGGCCGGCGATCGCGACCATCACGATCAGACCGGCGGCGACGACCGACGATCCGGCGGTCGCGGCGGCCTTGCCGGCAGCGTCACGCGAGCTGTCGCCGTCGGCGATCTGTTCGCGGTAGCGGCCGATGATCAGCAGGGCGTAGTCGATGCCGGCGCCCAGGCCGAGCATCACCGCGATCGTCGAGGCGAACTCCGGCAGGCCGAGCGGCTTGGCCAGCGCCATGATCAGGATCTGACCGAGCATCACGCCCATCAGCGCGCCGATCAGGGTCGCGAACATCGCGGCGCCGGACTTGAAGAGGATCGTCAGCAGGATGATCGCGATTGCCACGCCGACCAGCTCGCCGACCGGAGCCTCCTGCTCGGTCGCGACGTCGACGATCGTGCCGCGCATCGAGACGGCGACGTCGCCCGAGGCCTCCTCGGCGGTGCGCGCGGCCTCCTCGAGCGCCTTGCCGTCCTCCGGCTCGATGTCGGTCGGATCGGTCTGGTACCGGACCTCGACGGCGGCGACCTTGCCGTCCGGCGACAGCACGCCGCCCTCGGCGAACGGGTCGGCGACCACGGGGTGCCTGCCCGCCTCGCCGTCGGGGAGCGCGCGGACCTTGTCCAGCGCGCCCTCGACCGCGGCCTTGTTCTGCGGGTCGTTCAGCGTGCCCGACTCCGCCTCGAAGACGAGGGTGCCGTCGGTGCCGGCCAGGGCCGGGCTGTGCTTCTTCAGCAGGTCGATCGACTTCTGCGTTTCCGTGCCCGGAATCGAGAAGTCGTCGGCGGGCGTGCCGCCGGTCCCGGCGAGGGCGCCGAGGATGACGATGGTGAGCAGCGCAGCGAACAGGCTGCGCCAGCGGTAGTGCGAGAGCGTGCGGGCCAGCCGCGCGAGCTGCAGAGACATGGTGCTCCAGGAAGACGAAAAGGGGCACGCCGGACGCGGCGCCGCGGCGGAGAGTAACACAGCGACTGCAACTTCGCAGGTCTTGCAGAGTTACAGTCTCTTAACTTTTGCCGTCAATGCAGGATGCGCTACTGTCGAAGCATGACCTTGGGCTCGATCCCGCTCGACGGGTTGCGCGAGCGGAAGAAGCAGCTAACGCGCGCGACGATCGCGCGGGTCGCCCTCGACCTCTTCCACGAGCACGGGTTCCACGAGACCACGATCGCTCAGATCGCGAACGCCTCCAACGTCTCGCCGCGCACGGTCTCGTCCTACTTCCGCGCGAAGGAGGACCTGGTCTTCCCCGACCGGGAGACCGCCTTCGAGGGGCTCCGCGCCCGCCTGCAGGAGCGCCGCGCCGGCGAGACCGCGGCGGACGCGATCCGCGAGTGGATCGCCTCGGAGCTGCCCCGCTGGAAGCTCGAGGGCGACGACGGCCGCAAGCGCCGCGCGGTGATCGCGTCCGACCCGGCGCTGGTCGCGCACCAGCAGGCGGCGATGCTGCAGGGCGAGCAGCTCGTCGCCGAGGCGATCGCGCGCGACCTCGACGGATCGCCGGACGAGCTCGAGCCGCGGATGGCGGCGGCCGCGACCTTCGCGATCTTCAACGTGCTCGGGGAGTCCAACAAGGCGCAGGAGTCCGACTCCAGCTGCGAGCCGTTCGAGGACGTCGAGGCCGCGATGGCGCTGGTCGAGCGCGCGCTGCGGTTCGTCGCCGGCGGGATCCGCGCGCTGCGCGACGACCCGGCCGCGCCGGCCAAGTAGCTCGGGGGCATGCGTCGGGCGGCTCCGCGTCGCCGGCCGACCCGCTCAGGCCGCGCCGTCCAGCCCGGCCCGCTCCCGGACCAGCGCCCACAGCCGCTGACGGTCCTCGGGCGCCTCGCGCGTCCACGGCACGCGGTGGGTCGGCCGCGGGCGGCGGTCGTGCCAGAACAGGCCCGTCCGCCCGGCGGGGGCATGGGCGGCGCCGAGCCAGACGACGGTGTCGGCGCCCTCGTCCGGGCTCCGCAGCAGCTTGGCGGTCACGCGATGGAACCCCGGCAGCGACGACTGGACGCCCGGCGTGTCGACCCACCCCGGATGCATCGCGTGGCAGACCACGCCCCGTCCGCGCAGGCGCTCCGCCCACAGCTCGTTGAGCACGACCTGGGCCCGCTTGGCCCGGGCGTAGGCCGCCGCCGGGCGGTAGTCGCGGCGCTCGCCCTCCGGGTCGTCGACGTCGAGCCGCTGGGTGAACATCCCGCCCGACGAGACGGTGATCACCCGGGCCGGGGCGCTCTGGACGAGCAGCTCCTCGACGAGCGTCGTCAGCAGGAACGGCCCGACGACGTTGGTCGCGAACGACAGCTCGATCCCGTCGGGCGAGGTCTCGCGCTCGGGCGGCATCGCCCCGGCGTTGTGGACCAGGACGTGCAGCGGCTCGCCTCGCGTGCGCAGCCGCGCGGCGCAGGCCCGGACCGACTCCAGGTCGGCGACGTCGCAGGTGACGAGCCGGATGTCCGGGATCTCGCCTCCGCCGCGGACCTGCTCGGCGACGATCCGCTCGCGGGTCGTCGCGCCCTTCTCGTGGTTGCGGACCAGCAGCAGCACGGTCGCGCCGAGCGCCGCGAACCGGGCCGCGGCCGCCTGGCCGATTCCGGACGTCGGGCCGGTGATCGCGACGGTCCGGCCCGCCAACGAGGGCAGGTCGTCGGTCCAGTCGGGGCCGCGCCGGCGCAGCGCCAGCCCCGGCGCGGTGTAGCCGGCGAGCACGGTGCGGTCGAGGACGGTGTCGGCGACGGCGGCGATCCTCATGATCAGACGATGGCACGACGCGCGCGTCGTCCCCTGATCACGTACGATCCGCGAGCGGTTCTGGTGTGCCGGGAAGTCTGGTCGGCGACACTCGTCGTCGACCCCGCAAGTCCCCATGACCACGAACCCGCCCGGCCCGTCGGCCGGCTACCAGCGCTCGCTGCTCAGCTTCCTGCGCACCGAGGTCGGCGGCGCGAGCCTGCTGCTGGCGGCGACCGTGATCGCCCTGATCTGGGCGAACTCGCCGTGGGCCTCGTCCTACGTCGACCTGTGGTCGACCGAGCTGCGCTTGGGCATCGGGTCGTTCGCGATCGAGTACGACCTCGGTCACTGGGTCAACGACGGCCTGATGGTGCTGTTCTTCTTCGTGGTCGGGCTGGAGGTCCGGCGCGAGCTGGTCTTCGGCGACCTGCGCAATCCGCGGGTCGCGGCGGTTCCGGCGCTCGCCGCGCTCGGCGGGATGCTCGTCCCCGCCGCGCTCTATGTCGCCATCAACGCCGGCGGACCCGGGGCCCACGGCTGGGGCATCGTGATGGCCACCGACATCGCGTTCGTGCTCGGCGCGATGGCGCTGCTCGGGTCGCGCGTCTCGGCGGGTACGCGGCTGTTCCTGCTGACGCTGGCGATCGTCGACGACATCGGCGCGATCGCGGTGATCGCGATCTTCTACTCCAGCTCCGTCGAGGTGGCCTGGCTCGGCGTGGCCGCGGCGATCCTGGTCGTCACGGTGTTCCTGATCCGGTTCGGCGACGCCCGGCGCCCGCACGGCTGGGGCTGGCCGTTCTACCTGGTGACCGGCCTGGCGCTGTGGATCGCCACCGTCCAGTCCGGCGTCCATCCGACGATCGCCGGCGTCGCGATGGGGCTGATCGTCGTGGTTCGCCCGCGGGCGGACGGGGCGGGCGGGCTCGGTACGCCGGACGCCCCGACCCCGAGCGAGCGGTTTCAGGCCGCGGTCCACCCGTGGTCGAGCTTCGTGGTGATCCCGCTGTTCGCGCTGGCCAACGCCGGGGTCGCGCTGGGCGACGGGGTGCTGTCGCGGGCGCTCACGTCGCCGGTCACGATCGGCGTGGTCGTCGGGCTGGTGGTCGGCAAGCTGCTCGGCGTGGCGCTGTTCTCGCTCGGCGCGGTGCGCTTCCGGATCGGGCTGCTGCCGCCGGGGATGCGGCGACGTCACGCGTTCGGCGCGGGCGGCCTGGCGGGCATCGGCTTCACCGTCTCGCTGTTCGTCGCCGACCTCGCCTTCGAGGACGCGCTGCTGCGCGACGAGGCCAAGATCGGGGTGTTGATCGCCTCGGTGATCGCGGTGACGCTCGGCAGCCTGCTGTTCTCGCGGGCGCGCTCGCGAGACGACGCGGAGTAGCGGTCGACGACGACGGCGTGGTCGTCGGGCGGGTGATCGGCCGGCCGGTGGCCGCCCGCCCGGCCTCGGGGGGCCGATGGGGGAGTCCGTACCCGGTTCCGCGCTGATACAAACCGCGGGATGCCGGTCGAACCCCCCAACCGCCGGGTCTCCGACGTCGTGCACGATCGGCTCCGCGCCTCGATCCTCGACGGGGAGCTGGCGCCCGGCGATCCGGTGCCGTCGGAGCGGGTGCTCGCGCTCGACCTCGGCGTGAACCGTCACGCGGTTCGCGAGGCGCTGAAGCGGCTCGAGCAGGCCGGCCTGGTGCGGATCACCCAGGGCGGCCCGACCCGCGTGCTCGACTGGCGCGACCACGGCGGGATGGATCTGCTGCTCGACCTGGTCCGCGGCGGCACGGTGGTCCCCGCTGACGTGGTGCGGTCGGTGCTCGAGGTCCGCCAGTTGATCGGCGTCGACGCCGCGCGACGCTGCGTCGCGAACGCCGACGCCGAGGAGCGCGAGCGGATCGCCGGGCTGGCGGAGGACGTCGCGGCGGTGGTCGGCGGGGACGTCGACCTGGTGACCGGCCGCTACGAGCAGCTCTGGCACGCGGTCGTCGCCGGATCGGGCAACCTCGCCTACCGACTGATGCTGAACTCGCTGGTCGACGCGGTGGCGGCGTTCCCGGGGGTCCGGCAGGCGCTCGTGCCGTCGGACGCCGAGCGTCTGCGCCGTCTGGCCGCGGCGCTCCGCGACGGTGACGCCGAGGCGGCGGCGTCGGTCGTCGACGCCCAACTCGGCGGCGACGTCGAGGCCCTCGGCTAGTCGCGAGTCGGGGGCTGCACGGTGTCGGCGGGACGGCGGCCGTGCAGCAGGAAGCGCGGTCTGCGAGTCGGGGGCTGCACGGTGTCGGCTGGACGGGGGCCGTGCAGCGTGCGGTGCGGTTGACGTCGCCCCTGTCAACTGGTACAACCAGTTGACAACTGGTCCAACCAGGACCGGTGCGCCTTCCGGAGCTCGTCGTGGACCAGCTGATCATCGCCGCCATTCCGTTCTTCCTCCTGTTCCTGGCGATCGAGATCGTCGTGCTCCGCCACGCCGCGCACGAGCATGCGGTCGATCCGGACGCCCCGGTCGGCTACGCCCCGAAGGACACCGCGACCAGCCTGACGATGGGGATCGGCAGCCTCGGCTTCAAGGCGCTCGTCAAGATCGTCGCGCTGCTCGTCTTCGTCGCGGTCTACGAGCTCTCGCCGCTGAAGATGCCGATGGACACCTGGTGGGCGTGGGTGCTGCTGTTCCTCGCCGAGGACCTGTCGTTCTACGCCTATCACCGCGGTCACCACCGGGTGCGGATGCTCTGGGCGACGCACGTCGTCCACCACTCGTCGCAGCACTACAACCTGTCGACCGCGCTGCGGCAGGACTGGTCGCCGTTCACCGCGCCGATCTTCTGGCTCTGGCTGGCGGTGATCGGGTTCCCGCCGTGGGCGATCCTGCTGGCCCAGAGCTGGAACCTGCTCTACCAGTTCCTGCTCCACACCGAGACCGTGCGCACGCTGCCGCGGCCGATCGAGCTGATCTTCAACACGCCCAGCCACCACCGGGTCCACCACGGCGTCCAGGACAAGTACCTGGACAAGAACTACGGCGGGATCCTGATCGTCTGGGACCGGCTGTTCGGGACCTTCCAGGCCGAGCAGGAGCGGGTCGTCTACGGCTTGACCACGAACATCGAGACCTACAACCCCGTCAAGGTCGGCTACCACGAGTGGGTCGCGATGTTCCGCGATATCCGCCGGGCTCGGAACTGGCGCGACCGGGCCGGGTACATGTTCCGGGGGCCGGGCTGGCAGCCGGTGGCCGATCCCGTCCCGGCGACGACCGCCGGCCGGGCGGGGGGCGCCGATCTCGGTACCCCGGCGGTACGGAAGGCGACGCGCACCGGCTCGCCCACGGTTGGACCGGAGGTGACCCACCTGCGAGGCTCCGGCCATGGCGCGCGAGGAGACGACGATCGAGGTCGCGGGTCGCGAGATGCGGCTCTCGAGCCCGAGCAAGGTGTTCTTTCCGGCGGCGGCTGACCGCGACGACGGCCTCGGCCCCGAGCGGGCGATCACCAAGCTCGACCTGGCCGAGTACTACGTGGCCGTCGCCGACGCGGCGGTCCTGCACCTGCGCGAGCGGCCCGGCTCGCTCAAGCGCTTCGTCGACGGTGTGACGAAGAAGCCGTTCTTCCAGAAGCGCGTGCCCGACAGCGCGCCGGACTGGCTGCAGACGGCCACGGTCAAGTTCCCCAGCGGACGCGAGGCCCGCGAGCTGGTGGTCAACGACGGCGCGCACCTGATCTGGGCGGTGCAGCTCGGTGTGGTCGACTTCAACCCGTGGCCGGTCCGCCGCGCCGATCTGGACCATCCCGACGAGCTGCGCGTCGACCTCGACCCGCAGCCCGACGTGCCGTGGAACGACGTGCGCAAGGTCGCGATGGTGGTCAAGGACGTGCTCGACGACCACGGGCTGGTCGGCTTCCCGAAGACCTCGGGGTCGCGCGGGATCCACGTCAACGTGCGGATCGAGCCGAAGTGGGACTTCACCGGCGTGCGCCGCGCGGCGTTGGCGCTGGCCCGCGAGGTCGAGCGGCGCGTGCCGGAGCTGGCGACCTCGAAGTGGTGGAAGGAGGAGCGCCACGGCGTCTTCCTCGACTACAACCAGAACGCCCGCGACCGGACGGTGGCGTCGGCGTGGTCGGTGCGGCCGACCCCCGACGCGCGGGTCTCGATGCCGCTGACCTGGGATCAGGTCCCCGACGCGGAGCTGGGCGACTTCCGCCTCGATACCGTGCCGGCCCTGCTGGCCGCGCACGGCGATCCGCACGCGGCGATCGACGAGCACGCGGGGTCGCTGGAGCAGCTCCTCGACCTGTCGCGCCGCGACGAGGAGCAGGGCCTCGGCGACGCGCCGTGGCCGCCGAACTTCGCCAAGCAGAAGGGCGAGCCGAAGCGGGTCCAGCCGAGTCGGGCGAAGAAGGAGTAGGGGAGGAGCGGGCTGGGTCGGCGGGCGCGTCGGGTTGCGTACTGCCGAGGTACGGCAGGCGACGCGGCAGGCGACGCGCCCGGTCGGGTTGGGAGGCGCGTCGAGTGACGTACCGCCGGGGTACCGCAGGCGCGGCGAACGGCGCCGCGTCTCGGCGACGGGCGCGCGATGATCCTCGGCGATGGGGTTCACGCGCGCCGAGTTGGAGCAGTTCCGGGACGTCGAGGTGCCGGACCTGATCGGACCGGGGCTGAAGCTGCTGTTCGTCGGGATCAACCCCGGGCTGTGGACCGCGGCGGTGCAGACGCACTTCGCGCACCCCGGCAACCGCTTCTACCCGGCGATCTTCCGCGCGGGGATCAGCGGGTACGAGATCGACCGGGCCGTCGGGATGAACGACGACGACCGCGCGCACCTGACCGGCCGCGGGGTGGGGATCACCAACCTGGTGCGGCGGGCCACGGTGCGAGCGTCGGAGCTGTCGCGCGAGGAGCTGCGCGAGGGCGGCGAGCGGCTGACCCGGTTCGTCGCCGAGCACCGGCCGCGGGTCGTGGCAATCGCCGGCATCACCGCATACCGCGACGCGTTCGGGGATCGCAAGGCGCTGCCCGGGCGTCAGCCCGACTCGCTGGACCTGGCCGGACCGTTCGGCGGCGCGGCGCTCTGGGTGGTGCCCAACCCGAGCGGACTGAACGCCCACGAGACCGTCGACACGCTGGCCGCGGCCTACCGGGAAGCGGCCGTCGAGGCGGGCGTGGTGCCTTCTGCCGCGTAGGTCTGCATAAGAACCTGTTTCAGAATGATCGGCCGTCTGTCGCGGCCGCTGACACATCGCCGGATCACGACCCGAACCCTCAGTCAGACAACCAGTCTGACTCTCGGGCATCGGACCGCACCCGACTCGGTCATCGACCACGACAGACAACCACTGATTTTGAAACAGGTTCTCAGGCGCCGCGGTCCGGGGTCGGGAGCGGCCTACAGCCCCTCGACCTGGTCGATCGTGCACTCCGCCGGCGGCTTGTCGTCACGCCAGCGCAGCAGCTTGGCCCCGTGGCGGATCCGGCCGCCGGAGACCTGGTCGAAGCTGACCTCGACCACCAGCTCGGGGCGCAGCCCGGTCCACTCCAGGTCCTTGCCGGACTTCCAGCGGCTGGGCTCGGCGGTGCCGGTCTCGCCGCTCGCGTAGGGCGCGAGGGTCTCGAACAGGCCGCGCTTCTCGGCCGCCTTCAGGCCCGAGGTGTGGCCGACCACCCGCAGCTCGCCGTCGGGGGTGTAGAGCCCGAGGATCAGGGAGCCGACGGTATCGGCCTCCTTGCCGGGCCGCCAGCCGACGACGACCGCGTCGCAGGTCCGCATCCGCTTGATCTTCGCCATGCCCTTGCGGCCGCCGGGGACGTACGGCGCGTCGCGCTCCTTGGCGACCACGCCCTCGGTCTCGCGGAGCCACGGCTCGGCCTCGACGATGCTCAGCACCGACGGGGTCAGGTCGACCACCGATCCGGTGAAGTCGACGCCGCCGTCGCCCGCGAGCCAGGTCTCGAGCGCGACGCGACGCTCGGCGTAGGGCCGGTCGAGCAGCGACTCGTCCTCGCGGGCCAGTAGGTCGAAGGCGACGTAGCGCGCGGGGATCTCGCCGGCGAGCCGCTCGATCCGCGAGACCGCCGGGTGGATCCGCTGCGACAAGGCGTTGAAGTTCTGCGGGTCCTCGCGGGCGCCCTCGGGCATCGTGCCGCCGCCGCGCTCGATCGACAGCGCGTCGATCACGATCTCGCCGTCGAGCACGTAGCGCCCCGGCGGGAACGTCAGCTCGGGGAAGTAGCGGACCAGATCCTTGCCGCCGCGTGACAGCAGCGTCAGCTCGTCGCCGTCGACGAAGGCGATCGCGCGGAAGCCGTCCCACTTCGGCTCGTAGGCCCAGTTGTCGCCCTCGGGCAGGGCGGTCCGGGTCTTCGCGAGCTGCGGGGCGAACGGCGGGGACAGGGGAAGCGGCACGGTGCCGACCAGCCTAGTTGCCCGGCCGGGCGGTGTGGTCTCGGCGCGGTGGCGGTGAGCGCGCCCGGCCGAAGATCGACCGGTCGACGTTCGGCGTCGGCGACGTGCGCGATGTCGACCGGTCGCCCTGGACATGGTGGTTGACGCCCGTGTACCACTCTGGATATGTTCGTTTCCATATGCGGGGCGGTAGGCGACTATCGGTGTCCACCCGGTGACACCGAACCCAGATACGAACAAGGAATCCTTCCATGCGCATCTCGATCACCCGCACGCTCGGCACGGTGGCCACGGCCGCCGTCTGCCTGACCGCCGGAGTCACCACCGCATCCGCGGCCCCCGGACCGGCGACCGACAGCTTCGCCGCGGCGTTCGGCTACTCGCTGTTCGTGCCCAACGCCGACACGCCGGGCGCCAACGACTGGTCGTGCGACCCGTCCAGCTCGCGTCCCCGGCCCGTGGTGCTCGTTCACGGCACGTGGGAGAACCGCTACGACAACTGGGCGTCGCTCTCTCCCCGTCTCAAGTCCGACGGGTACTGCGTCTTCGCGCTGAACTACGGCGACGACGCGAACAGCGCGCTCGGGCTGCTGCCGTCGCTCAAGGGCACGAGCGACATCGCGGAGTCGGCGGAGGAGCTGGCGGCGTTCGTGGACGACGTGCGGGCCGCCACGGGGGCCGACGAGGTCGACATCGTCGGGCACTCGCAGGGCGGCCTGATGGCCCGCCAGTACCTGAAGTTCGAGGGTGGCGCGAGCGAGGTCAACCGCTTGGTCACGCTCGGGGCGACGCACCACGGCACGACGCTCAGCGGGATCGGCACGCTCGGCGCGACGTTCGGGCTGCTCGGCGCCGCCGAGCCGTTCCTGGGCGAGGCCGCGATCCAGCAGGTCGTCGGGTCGGACTTCCTGGCGACGCTGAACGCCGGGGGCGACACCGTTCCGGGCGTCGACTACACGGTGATCGCGACGAAGTACGACGAGGTCACGACGCCCTACCAGTCGACCTTCCTGACGGCCGGTCCCGGGGCCACGGTCCAGAACATCACGATCCAGACGGGCTGCCCGATCGACTTCAGCGATCACCTGTCGATGAGCTTCGGGCCGCGGATCTCGGCGATCGTGCGCAACGCGCTGAAGCCCGGCAGCGTGACGTGGGTGCCCTGCCTGCCGAAGGCGCCGGTGCTGTAGCGGTCCGTTGATCACGGGGTGCGATCGTGGCCGGAGCTGGCCACGATCGCCCCGCGCGGTCACCGAGCGCGCGCGGTTGACTCCCCCGTTCCCAGGAAGCTCCCAGGTTCACCGGCGATACTCCGTCCATGAACGGCCAGGAGGATCCCGCCGGGCCCCGGGTGCTGGTGGTCGACGACGAGCCGAACATCGTCGACGTCGTCGCGATGGCGCTGCGGTTCCAGGACTTCACGGTCGCGACCGCCGCGACCGGGGCCGAGGCCCTGGAGCAGGTCGCGGGGTTCCGGCCGCAGATCATGGTGCTCGACGTGATGCTGCCGGACATGACCGGGTTCGAGGTGGCCGAGCGCCTCGGAGCCCAGCGCGGTCACGTGCCGATCGTCTTCCTGACCGCGCGCGACGCGACCGAGGACAAGCTACGGGGCCTGACCAGCGGCGGCGACGACTACGTCACCAAGCCGTTCTCGCTCGAGGAGCTGGTGGCGCGGATCCGGGTGATCCTGCGCCGCACCGGACAGGCGGACGCCGACGCGACGCCGGTGCTGCGCTACGAGGACCTGTCGCTCGACGAGGACACCCGCGAGGTGCTGCGCGCCGGGGTGCTGATCGAGCTGACCGACACCGAGTACCGGCTGCTGCGCTTCCTGCTGCGCAATCCGCGCCGCGTGCTGACCCGCGCCCAGATCCTCGACCACGTCTGGGACTACGACTTCGGCGGCGACGCCCGGGTGCTGGAGACCTACGTCAGCTACCTGCGCAAGAAGCTCGACGTCGCTGCCGACTGCGTCCCGCTGATCCGCACCGTGCGCGGCGTCGGCTACATGCTGCGCGCGCCGCGGGGCGCCGCGTGACGCTGCGCACCCGCCTGATCGCGACGCTGTTCGCGCTGACCGCGGTGGCGATGGTCGCGCTCGCCGCGGTCACCTACACCAGCCAGCGGTCCGCGCTGCTCGACCAGGTCGACGCGCAGCTACGGTCGTCGATCGGCGGCGTGGCCCGCCAGCTGGAGATCGTCAACGAGGGCGGCGCGGTCGGTCTGCTGCGCACCCCCGGCGTCGTTCCGCGGCCCCTGGGCGATCGCGGCGGACCCGACGGGCCCGGCCGGCGCGGACGTCCCGCGCCGAACCTTCCGCCCGGGACCTACGGCGAGCTGCGCGGCGCCGACGGACGGCGCGTCGGCACGCCGTTGACCCCGACCCGCGAGTACGGCGGCGAGAGCTCGGCCGTGCCCGGCCTGCCCGAGACGCTGGAGCCGGGGCCGCCGTTCACCGCCGACGCCGAGGGGGACGGCGACCTGCGCTACCGGGTCCTGGTCACCGCGCCCGCGGGGGCCGGGGGATCGCTGGTCGCGGCCGTGCCGCTGACCGACGTCGACGACACCCTGCAGAGCCTGGTGCGGACGGAGGCGCTGGTGATCGCGGCGGCGCTGCTGCTGCTGACCGGGCTGGCCTGGGCGCTGGTCCGGATCGGCCTGCGTCCGCTGGACCGGATGGCCGATACCGCCGGGGCGATCGCCGCGGGCGACCTGGACCGGCGGATCGACGACGCGGACCCGCGGACCGAGGTCGGCCGCCTGGGATCGGCGCTGAACGGGATGCTCGGCCGGCTGGAGCGGGCGTTCGCCGAGCGAGAGGCGAGCGAGGGCCGGCTCCGGCAGTTCCTCTCCGACGCGTCCCACGAGCTGCGCACCCCGCTGGCGTCGATCCGCGGCTACGCCGAGCTCTTCCGGGTCGGCGCGGTCGCGGAGCCGCAGGATCTGGACCGGGCGATGGGGCGGATCGAGGACGAGGCCGCCCGGATGGGGCGACTGGTCGAAGACCTGCTGACGCTCGCCCGGCTCGACGAAGCCCCCGACGCGCCGAAGACCGAGGTCGACGTGGCGACGCTGGTCGACGACGCCGTCCGCGACGCCCGGGCGACCGATCCCTCGCGCCCGATCACCGCCGAGACCGACGGCGCCGCGCTCGTCTGGGGCGACGAGGCCAGCCTGCGTCAGGTGCTCGCCAACCTGACCCGGAACGCGCTGATCCATACGCCGCCGGGCACGCCGGTCCGCGTGACGGCCGCCCACGACGGCGACCACGTCCGGCTGGTCGTCCGCGACGCCGGCGAGGGGCTGCCGACCGAGGACCCGGAGGTGCTGTTCGGGCGGTTCTGGCGGGCCGAGGGCGGTCGTCGTCGCGGTCGCGACGGGGCCGGCCTGGGGCTGGCGATCGTCGCGGCGGTGGTCGCGGCCCACCACGGCGCGGTGATGGCGCGCAACCTCGCCGACGACGGGGACGCCAGCGGCGCGGAGTTCGTCGTTCGCCTGCCCCTCGCCCCGTCCTCCTGACGTCGCCCCCTACCGCGGGTAGGCTGCGTCCATGAGCCAACGGATCCTGATCAGCGGCGCGGCCTCGGGGCTCGGCCTGGCGCTGGCGCGACGGTACGCCGACGCCGGGTGGCGGGTCTTCCTGACCGACGTCGACGCGGCGGCGCTGGAGCAGGCGGTGACCGCGCTGGACGCGGGCGACCGCGTGCGCAGCCAGATCCTCGACGTGCGCTCGGCCGACGACTGGGCCGCGGCGCGGGACGCGTGCGTCGCGGCCTGGGGCGGACTCGACGTGCTGGTCAACAACGCCGGGGTCGCGACCGGGGGCAGCTTCGCCCGCACGCCGATCGAGGACTGGGACTGGATCATCGACATCAACCTGAAGGGCGTGATCCGCGGCGCCGCGACGTTCGTCCCGCTATTCACCGAGCAGGGGCACGGCCACGTCGTCAACGTCGCCTCGTTGGCCGGCCTGGTCAACCCACCGCTGATGGCGTCCTACAACGTCGTCAAGGCGGCGGTCGTGTCGCTGTCGGAGACCCTGCGGTTCGAGCTCGAGCCGGCCGGGATCACCACCTCGGTGGTCTGCCCCAGCTTCTTCCGCACGGGGTTGGCGAGCTCGTTCCGGACCCCCGACCCGGCGGTCCGGCAGCTCATGGACCGGCTGGTCACGGCGTCCGACATCCCCGCGGAGCGGGTCGCCGCCACGATCCAGCAGCAGATCGCGGCCGAGCGGTTCCTGATCCTGACCGACCGCGACGGCCGCGTCGCCTATGCGGTCAAGCGGTTCCTGCCGCCGCTGTTCAACGCGATGGTCCGTCGCCGCGGCAAGCGGCTGCTCGATCGGGTCGCCGCCGCGAACGCCGCGGCGGCGTCGGCCGAGTAGCGCCATGCGCCGCCCCGCGCTCCGCCCGGCTCGTCCTCGCGACCCGCGCCACCGGCTCGCGGCCGCGCCGCCCGAGCAGGTCGCCGACGGCGTGTGGCTGCTGCGCGGCGGGATCGCGCGGGCGATGAACGTCTTCCTGCTCGAGGGGCCGGACGGGGTCGTGGTCTTCGACGCGGGGGAGAAGGGGATGGCCGCCGCGATCGAACGGGCCGCCGCGCCGCTCGGCGGGATCACCGCGGTGGTGCTCGGCCACGCCGACACCGATCACCGCGGGGCGGCGCCGAAGCTCGCCGCCCGCGGGTACCCGGTGCTCTGCCATCCGGACGCCGTGCCGTTCGCCGAGGGCCGCGGCGGCCGCGAGTACTGGCAGCCCCACCTGCTGCCGCTCGGCGTCCGCGCGTTCCACGCGCTGCTTCATCGGTTCGTCTGGGACGGCGGACCGGTGGCGATCAGCGACACCGTCGAGTCGGGGGACGACGTCGCGGGCTTCCGCGTGATCGCGTTGCCCGGCCACGCGCCGGGGCTGATCGGGCTGTGGCGCGAGCGCGACCGGCTGGCGCTGGTCAGCGACGCCCTCTACATGACCGACATGTGGGGACACGACCAGCCCGCGGCCGCGCCGCTGGACGCCTACAACGTCGACTCCGACCGCGCCCGAGCGTCGATCGGCGTGCTCGCCGATCTCGATCCCCGGGTCGTCTGGCCGGGTCACCGCGGTCCGCTGGAGGGCCCGGACGTGGTGGCGCAGTTGCGGCGCGCCGCCGCGGCTGATTGAGCCTCGCCAAGCTCTGGATCACGGGTGATCCGCAGCCCGCACGGGGCGTTGCGGTGGCCTATTCTCGCGGTTCGCCCGCCCGCGGCACTCGGCCCCGGGGGACGCGATCGGTCTGCCCCGATGTCCGCCACCGCCGCCGTTCCCCCGATCGCCGACGCGCTCCGTCAGCGTCGCCTCGTCCGTCTGATGTGGCTGGCGATCGGCGCCGCCCTCGCGACGATCACGCTCAAGACCGGGGCCTGGCTGCTGACCGGATCGGTCGGCCTGCTGTCCGACGCCGCGGAGTCGGTGGTCAACCTCGTGGCCGCGATCTTCGGCCTGGTCGCCATCCACTGGGCCGGGCAGCCCGCCGACGAGGAGCACACCTACGGCCACGAGAAGGCCAACTACCTGGCCGCCGGGGTCGAGGGCGCGCTGATCCTGATCGCCGCGCTGACGATCGGCGTGGCCGCGATCGAGCGACTGATCAACCCGCAGCCGATCGAGGCGGTCGGCATCGGCCTGGCGGTCTCGATGGTCGCGTCGGCGATCAACCTGAGCGTCGGGCTGCTGCTGATCCGGGTGGGGCGTCGCGAGCGGGCGATGGTGCTGGAGGCGGACGGCAAGCACCTGCTGACCGACGTCTGGACCTCGGTCGGCGTGGTGGTCGGCGTGGCGCTGGTCGCGATCACCGGCTGGGACCCGCTCGACGCGCTCGTCGCGCTCGTCGTCGCGGTCAACATCGTGGTCGCCGGCTGCGGGCTCGTCCGGCGGTCGGCGGACGGCCTGATGGACCGGGCGCTGGAGCCCGGCGAGCGGGAGCTGATCGACGCCGTGCTGGAACGGTTCACGACCGAGCAGACGGGCTTCCACGCCCTGCGAACGCGTCGTGCCGGTCCACGGGCGTTCGTCTCGGTCCACGTGCTGGTGCCCGGCGAGTGGTCGGTCCAGCAGGGTCACGACTTCGTCGAGGAGGTGGAGGCGGCGCTCCGCGGGACGTTCGCGGCGGTCACCGTCGACACCCATCTCGAGCCGATCGAGGACCCGGTCTCGTTCGCGGACGTCGAGCTGGATCGGCGGAGGGACGACGGGTAGCCGGACCCGGCCCGGGTACCATCGGCGCGTGCTCCGCTCGGTTCCGACCTGGTTCGTCGCTCCGCTCGCGCTGGCGCTCGGCTTCGCCGTCGCCGACGTCACCGGGGTTCGACCGCTGGGCGGGATCGTGCTCTTCCTCGGAGCGCTCTGGTGCGGTCTGGTCTGGCGCGCGGACCGCGGGCTGCCGATCGCGCTGACGCTGGTCGCGGTCTTCCTGGCCGGCTTCGCGCTCTCGCACCCGCTCGGCGACGAGATCGGCGCCTGGCCGTCGGTCGCGGTGATCTCGCTCGCCGTCGGCACGGTCGTCTGGGCGGTCGTCGGGCGACCGACGCGCATGGCACGGAGCTGACCCGGGTACCCAAGGACTCTGGCTCGCTCCGGCTCCACGGTCGCGGGTCGTGTCCGCGTTCACTCCCCGGAGGATCAGATGCCCGTTGCGTTTCGGAAGGCCACCACGGAGTGGCAGGGATCGGCGACGGAGGGCAACGGCGCGCTGACGCTCGTCAGCTCCGGGGCCGGCGGACCGTTCCCGGTCAGCCTGACCTCGCGCGCCGACCCGGAGGACCGGACCCAGACCAACCCCGAGGAGCTGATCGCCGCGGCGCACTCCTCGTGCTACGCGATGGCGCTCTCCAACGTGCTGTCGCAGAACGACACGCCGCCGAACCAGCTCGACGTCGACGTCCGCATCACCCTCGACAAGGTCGGCGAGGGCTTCGGGATCACGCGGGCCGAGCTGACCGTGATCGGCGACGTGCCCGCGATCGACGCCGACGCGTTCCGCTCGTTCGCGGAGCAGGCCGAGGCCGCGTGCCCGGTCTCCAACGCCCTGCGCGGCAACGTCGAGATCACGCTGAAGGCGACGCTCGTCTCGTGAGCCGGTGCGGGCCGGCGCTCGCCGAAGCGGCCGGCGGGCGTCCGCGTCGCCGGCCAGGAGAGGGGCCGTCGCCGGTCAGTAGCGCCGAACGGGCGCGTCCTGGGCCGGCTCGCCGTCCGCCTGGTCCGCGACCGGACCGTGCAGATCGACGAGACGGAAGTACAGCGCCGCCAGCAGCAGGGTGGTGACCGGCGTCACCAACGAGCTGACGAGGAGCTGGACGAAGCTGCCGACGATGCTCGCCGGGTCGACGGCCACGATCGTCGCGAGGATCGCGCCCACCAGCGCCACGAGCAGCAGCAGCATCAGCGTGCCGAAGACCGGCCAGCCGTGCCCGCGGACGAGCTCGCGGCTGCGTCCGAAGCTGGCCAGCAGGGCGGGCCGCTCGATCACGAAGACCGGCAGCACCACCGCCCAGATCGTCGCCAGGAGCAGCCCCGGAACGACCAGCAGGAAGAGCCCCGCGACGGTGCCCGCCGCGACGAACAGGGCCAGCGAGAGCAGCGGCAGGGCGATCGGCAGCACGCTGCCGACGAGCTCCCCGGCCGTGCGGGCGTCGCGGCCGGCGCGAACGTCGCGCAGCAGCTCGACCGACAGGCCGAGGAAGACGACCGCCGGGATCAGCGAGACGAAGACGCCGATCAAGGCCGTCGTGCTGACCGTGTCCGCGCCGAGCTCGACGTCGTTCCCGCCGAGCGCGCGCACGATGATCGCCTGGATCAGACCGACGATCAGGGCGAGCGGGAACAGCAGCGAGAAGTGCTCGCGACCTACGGCGAGC
>JADKLW010000286.1_pt1 | contig 23713 bp, 10 predicted proteins | sample 8641881 | NCBI WGS metagenome assembly JADKLW01 (sample SAMN16272185, study PRJNA661076) | feces metagenome | isolation source: fecal sample from diarrhoea affected cattle B | host: Bos taurus | place: South Africa: Lokaleng Village, Mahikeng | collected 2019-09 | reverse complement strand
TCGAATCACTCTAAATGATTATTTATCAAATGGATAATATCAAAAGACACAGGGGCAGGCTACATAGTGATCACCCTTTTGGAGAGTTATTCTTAACTTTCCTGATGATATGCACCTGGCCTCTGCTCAACGCCACCACCCCACCTCAGCTGCACTGTCTGGGAAACGGGGATTATTGTCTGTTCGGACAGGGTGCTGACATTGAATCTGTTTTTGGACCGGGTTACAGCTCCCCTTCTTACATTCAGTTATCCGTAAAAGGTGGTGATTCAACACTGAGTGCAAGGATAAAAGGAACGGCCATCTGGCAACATACCATCTATGAAGATGGAAAGGTAATTGCACGATTAACAGATTTCACAGATAGCAAAGCACCCACGTTCACCAGGATGGTTGAATGTTATGCTGAGTTCTCCTTTGAAATAAACATACTTGAAGATGAGAAGATCACCATCGCTGATGATTTTCACTCAATGGGAAATGATAAATCATCCTCCCTGTTAATCTATAAAGAGAGAGGGTTACCCATATATGGTAACTATTCTCACCCTTATGAACAGTTCCAGCATATCTATTCAAAGGGCAACTCCTCGTTGACGAAGATGGGTGATTTTAAATATAAACTGAATCTCAGACCCGGCAAATCGGAACTCTTTCTTATTGGTGGATCCACATTCCAGGAGTGTGTGGATCACACCCATATGATTGATCACAATACCAGCGCTTCTCTCTTTGAGAGAGCAAAAGAGCACTGGCTTGATTACACAGGTAAGCGGTATGATTTTGAAAAATTAATTCCCGATAATTTACCTGGTAAAGAAGAGATTATTCATCAGATTGATAATGTAGCAGTCATATTAAAAACACAACAATCAGATCAGGGGAGTGTGATTGCGGGACACAGGTACCATCTGGCATATGTCAGAGACCAGTACGGTGTCTCCCGTGGATTTCTGGCCATGGGCTATTTTGAAGAGGCCAGGGATATATTGAAATTTTACTGGGATATCTGGAAAGATTTTGGATATATACATAATGCCCAGGCTATTGGGATTCCGGGTATATTCCATCAACACGAGAACGATGAGGTGGAAATTACGGGATATCTGATCATTCAGGCTTTTGACTATCTGGAGAAAACAAAGGATACTGCCTTTGTAAAAGAGATATTTCCGATGCTGGAGTGGGCGTGGAATGCCCAGAAAAAAAATCTTGTCAGTGGGATGCTGCCCTTTAATGGAGACGAGACCTATGTGGCAGGCGGTATATTACCCAGAAGCGCGCTGAACGACGGTTCTGCTGAAGCAACCCTTCTCTTTCTGGAAGCAGGGAAAAGATTGATGCCTTTTATTGAGCAGAATCAGTTATGGGAGGGTGAGATGCTGGAGAGAAACAAAGCGCTTATACACTCTACAGTGGCCACCTACCCCGATAATTTTATCCTCAACCGGCAGATTGTGGCCAATAATCCTTCCAGGATGACCATAGAAGAGATGCCTGCCTTCAGACATGGATTTTGTGCCGGTTCTCATGGTGTGCTTGAAACCCGGAAGGATGACAATGGAAACTATTTATGTCCGAAATGTATTGCAGAGGGATTATCTTTTCCACCGATCGACAGAAAAACATATTTCCTCCCCTCGTTGGCTTTAACCCCGGAATATATTGGGTCAGATTTAATCGCTCAGGATATCCTTGACCATAACCTTTCACTTATTAAAGAGAACTATCGTCAAAAAGGAGAGGTCTCTTCCCGCGGTGATTCAAACATCACCATTGGCTATGAGTATGGTTTTTTCCTCTATGCCTTGACAAAACAAAATGATCTGCTTGCCGCTAGAATTATCGGGGATATGCTCTCTGTTGTTGACGAGGTGGGTGCATGGGTTGAGTACTATAACAATGGTGTACCCATGGGCTGTAATTACAGGCCGTGGGAGAGCGCCATCAACATTGAAGCCATCATACTGTACGCTTTAAACTATGATGATGAGGAGAAGAAATAAAGAAATAAGCCATCACCGGATCAGTGGTATACCCATCTTTATGAGGTATACCCTGCTCTTCTTTTTCCTGCTGTTGTTATCGTGCAAGGAGGAGGTAGAAACAAAAATACCCGTGATCATTCAATCATCGACAGAATTTTTAAAGTTCAGTCTTAACACCGCCAATCAACTTAACATAACAGCCAAAGAAAAGAATGCCTACGTGATTTCAACCACCGGAACAGATCCATATATTCATACCACCGGTATTTCAAAAACAATCCATCCCGATTCGGTGGTCCTTACTTTTCAATACAAGAGCAGTGAGCATATTGACCGGATACAGCTCTTTTTTGGACCGGATATCAGTGAGCAACGTTCTTTGTTCGCAGGTCCGATAACGAAAACATCCCTATGGAAAAGTTACTCCGTCAATCTGAAGAAAATAATCAAGGAGCTATCCTGGGGTAAACAGGGTGATTTCATCCGGCTTGATTTCGGTACAAAGAGCGGTGTAACCATCGAGATAAGCAACATCTACTTCAGGGCGATGAACGCCTCTGAAAAGGATATCTTCGATGAAGAGGAGGCACAGATAAAAAAAGATGAGATGATGCAGAGTGCGCTGGCCTCTTATCTGGAGAAAAAGTATCCATCCACAATCACCGGGGTGAAGGCCGGCTTAACCCATGTCACCATCACTGGAGAACAGGCAGGAGAAGGAAAATTCAGCTTGTGTGAGATTTTCCCTGAGGATACACTGGTCACCATCACAACCTTTAAAAACAAAATTGCACTGGAGAGCAGCCCGTTCCAGATCATACTTCCCCGGGTGATCAGTAAAAACAACGGATCATATGACCGTCTCCTCTCAAAATGGGTGATCGTCAAAGAGAGCGGTAACAATGAATTTATTGACTCCCATGCCAGGTATACCGACATCATTGAACCAAGGCAGTCCCTGACACCGGGTATATTGAAGAGTAAGAAAGGTCTGGGAGGCTTTTTCATGAACAGTTATGCAAGCGACTTAGACCTGCTGGGAATCACAAGCATCACAATCAATATCCCTATTACAGCACTGATCTACTCCTTTCCCGCAGCCAACACGATCGCCCACAGCTATGGGAATAAAAATTACTATTTTTCCCGCAGTTATCTCAACGGACTGGATCAGGCGCTACAACTGGCAGCATCCAAAGATATCGTTGTAGCAGCTATCCTGCTGGTGCAGAAAGCAGCAGAATCTGCCGACCCGGAGATAGGGAGAATACTGCAGCACCCCAGTTATACACCCGAGGGAATCTACACCATGCCCAACCTGACAACGGAGGAAGGGATCAACTGCTATGCGGCGGCACTCGATTTTCTTGCATCGCGTTACAACAGGACAGATGATGCATATGGCAGAATACACAAATGGATCCTGCACAACGAAGTAGATGCAGGACTCACCTGGACAAATATGGGAAGAAAACCGATGCTGGTCTATCTCGACACGTACCTGAAATCGATGCGTATCTGTTATAACATCACCCGGCAGTATGACGGGAACAGCGAAGTGATGGGTTCATTTACACACTCCTGGAGCGAACCGGTAGAGTTGTACGCTTCGAAAGCGATGCTGAATGCCATGCAACAGTTCAGCGCAAGTGAAGGTGATTTTCAATGGGGAGTGGCTTATCACCCCTACCCTCAGGACCTGAATGAACCCAAGACATGGAACGATTCAAAAGCGACCTTTAGCATGAGCAGTGCGTTGGTGACATTCAGGAACCTGGAGGTAATAGACCACTGGGTCAGGCAAAAAGAGAACAGCTACAGAGGGACCTTCAAAAGAACACTCTGGCTGTCAGAAAACGGCACTAACTCAAGGAGCTATGAGAACAAGGATCTGTTGGAACAGGCTGCAGGGTTTGCCTACGCCTGGAAGAAACTGACTGCGCTGGATGGGATTGATGCAATCCAGTGGCATAACTGGATTGACAACAGATCGGAGTTTGGCTTGAGAATCGGACTGAGAAAATTCCCGGATGATGCAACCGACCCGGGAGGACGCAAACCGGTATGGTATGCCTACCAGGCTGCAGGAACAGACCAGGAGGAGGAAATATTTGAACCCTACAAGACGATGATAGGGATCAGCAACTGGAGTGAAATCATGCATTCTGTCTCACCATAATCCATATTACAATGAAAAGAAAAACAATATTATTCAATCTTCTCTTCGGTGTATCATTACTCTCGCTACTCTCATGCAGTGAACAGAAAAACAGAGTGGTCATTGAGGATACTTTCTATCCGCTGCCGGCCGGCGCCGTTCAACTCGATGGTTTTTTCGAGGAGTATATTCAGAATTCCATCCAGCACTGGAACATGGGCGAACTACCCTATGATCAGTTTGTCGATTTCTTCAGAAATGGCAGGCCCCAGTTTGCATTGGGTGAGATGTGGGGGAAGGCGGTACGTTCAGGTTGCATGTTCTACCGCTACACCAATGACCCGCAACTCAAACAGATCATGGATGAAACTGTAAGTGATCTGCTCACAACACAACGCGAAAATGGGAGTATCAGCTGCGTTGAGATAGCTAAACAGCCGGAAGAGAGTGAGCTGTGGGAACGTAAATATGTGATGCTCGGGCTGGAGGAGTATTATGAGTGGGTCAACCCTGATCCGCGTGTGCTTGAGGCATTGATCAAACAGGCAGACAACATCATCTCGATCATCGGACCTGCTCCTAAGACAGAGATCGTGGATGTGGGCTGGAGTGCTACCAACATTGGACATGAACCTTGTCATATTGAATCGAGCACGCTTCTGGAGCCCTTTATGAGGTTATACAAATGGACCGGTGAAGAGCGTTTTCTCGATTTTGCAACCTATATCATCGCATCGGGAGGTACCAAGCATCACAATGTTTTCGAGAATGCCTTGAACAACGTGAATCCCTGGGAGATGGCAGGACATTACCCCAAAGCATATGAGATGATGTCCCTCTTTGAAGGGTTGGTTGAGTATTACAGGGTGATAGGAGATCCGCAACATAAAGAGATGTTGTTGAATCTGTTTAGAAACATCAGTACCAAGGAGATCACTATCATTGGTAATGGCGGATCGGATCAGCCTTACCACCCCTATGTTTACGGTGAGGCATGGGGGAATACGGCACTGGAACAGACCAACCCCGACATCACACGCATGATGGAGACCTGTGTGGGGGTGACATGGATAAAACTGTGCAGCCAGCTGCTGCGACTGACAGGCGACCCCTCCATTGCCGACTACATTGAGAAATATGCCTATAACGGCCTGATAGGGGCCATGAAGCCCACGGGTGATGGATTCAGTTATGTGAACCTGCTCAACGGCTCCAAGGTGACTGATGAGGGATGGGGATGGAAATTCGACTCACTGCAGGTGACATGCTGCAACCTGAACGGCCCGATGGGTCTTGCTTATATCCCCTACGTGGCGGTGATGAACGCAGAAGAGGGCCCGGTGATCAATCTCTATAATCGGGGTAGAGCGCTATTTGAAACACCGAAAGGACGATCAGGCACAATTGATATCGATACCGATTTCCCGTTGACGGGTAATATTCAATTCAACCTGACCCTGGAGAAGGAGGAAGCGTTCACCATCCGTTTCAGGATTCCCGGGTGGAGTGAAAAAACGATGCTGACGGTGAACGATGAGGAGGTGATGGTCACTCCCGGCACCTATGCCGGGATTAACCGTGAATGGAAACAGGGCGACAGGGTTTCACTCTCGCTGGATATGAGATGCAGGATCATTGATGCACCACTGGGCAGCAATCGTGCCGGCGACAACTTCCAGGCGGTGACATACGGACCGGTCGTGCTGGCAAGAGACGAGAATATGGAGAGCAGTTACAACGAGCCGGTCCTCTTACAGGCTGAAAACGGCTATATCAGTGCCAGACAGGAAGAGCCTCAGGCTGACAACATCAATCTGCAATTCTCAGTACCCGTGGAGGAGGGGAAATATATCACGATGATAGACTACGCCTCAGTAGACAACTGGAACAATGGCAAGCATGTATGTACATGGCTCCCGATAAAGGATTAAAACAGAATTACATCTATCAGCTTATGAGATATAACGGACTCTTTTGCATTACGGCATCACTCTTGTTGTTTTTTTCATGCAATGATCAGGAGAAAAAGGAGGATGCTCCCTCAATAAAGCCCAAAGAAGTTTTCACGCTGAAAAACAGCGGATGGGATATCTACTCCGGTGATGGTTACCGTTACGGGCCAACGATAATTATCAACGACGATGGCTCCATCGATGCATGGTTTGCTGCTGTCGGGGATGCCTACGGTGAATGGCGCTATCTCTTTGAGAAAACAGGGAACAACAGCCCCGTTGCCGTAACCACACACGGCTCTGTGGGGCAGAAATTCAGTGCCGACGTCCCCTTCTGGGGAGTGAAAGTGGTGAGTCCCAACTGGAATGGACAACAGTGTGGCCTGACATTCAGGCTCTATCGGTGGGATGACAGCAATATGGGCTACGACGAAGTGGTGATGCAGAATCCTGTCGCCACAGCCACATTCGTTGATTATGCTGATGGCGAAAAAATAGGTGTCACCAGCGACAATAAATTTCCTGCGGGGACCTATCTCTGGGAGCTCTCTGATGCGCTCACCCAACATTCGGGGGTATGGTTACGCGAGGGGGCCGTCACCGGTGTTGTCAGTTACCAGGGTGGTATGCCGGTAGCTGGGAACAGAAACTGGGAAGCAATGTGGGCAGAGAAAAAAACAAGCGGTGAGATCTTTTGGGACCAGGCATCCTATCAGCACTCCACCGACAATGGAAAAACATGGACGGAAGAGATCATGTCGTTGCTGCCCACTGAGTTTTCTTCTGACCATTATTCGGTTTGCGATCCGGGAGCAGCATACTGGAATGGATACTACTATATCGGATACACCTCTACGGAAAACATCGCTATGACGCAGAACAATGTCTATATAGCACGAAGCATGCATCCCGAAGGACCCTGGGAGAAATGGGAGGGAGACAGATGGGGCGATGACCCTCAACCGGTGATACGCTATGATGGTGACCCGACGAAGTTCGGTGCCGGCGAGCCCTCAATTGTGATCGTTGACGACACCATCTACTTCTATTACTCATGGAATGATGCGGGAACAACAACACGCGTTGCCACAGCGCCGTCAGACGACCCCAACTGGCCCTCACAACTGACCTACAGAGGGGTGGCGATTGATAAAAGCACTATTGCCGGCGCCGATCATGCCGATGTGAAATACCGTGAGGAGACCGGCAAGTTCCAGGCAATACATACCGCCGACAGAATGAGTGAGAAGGGTTATCTCGTGCTCTGGCAGTCTGATAACGGGATCGATTTTCAGAAGATCGGCGAAGTGAAGGATCACCTGATGCCGGGTATTCATAACTGCGGCTGGAGCGGTGACGGCAGAGGTCATATCAAAAAAGACGTTCCTCAATTTCTCGCCTATGCTTACGGTGTGGGAAGCTGGGGTAAATGGAAAACCCGATGGGTGGAGATCGTTTGGTAAAAAACAATTAACTAAAACAAAATAATTATGTTACACACAGCACAAAAACAACTGATGATCATCTCTCTCCTGCTCTTCGCGGGGCAGATAGTTACAGCTCAGACTGCCGACAGCGATCAGTGGGCGGCAACCGATGCCCTGGAAAGGAAGGTAAGTGAATACCCGGAAGCAGGTGACAAGCGGAATAAGTTTATTGCAATGTTTTACTGGACCTGGCATCAGGGGAAGGATGATACCACAACCACAGTGAAGAACATCACTGAGATCGTCAGAAAAAACCCCGAAGCAATGAAGGATTACAATCATCCTGCCTGGGGAAAGGCGAAGCCCGGATTTTTCTTTTGGGAACAACCCCTGCTGGGTTATTACAAGACCACCGATCCGTGGGTGCTGAGGAAACATGCAGAGATGCTGGCAGATGCCAAGGTGGATGCAGTCTTCTTCGATTGTACCAACGGTAGTCTCACCTGGATCGATTCGTACGAGGCACTGATGAAAACATGGGACCAGGCACAGAAAGATGGGGTGAATGTGCCCAAAATAGCATTTATGCTACCCTTCGGTCCCGCTCCGCACTCCCTGGTCTCTCTCAGGCAGTTGTACCGGGATGTATACAAACCGGGAAGATACAAAAACCTATGGTTTAACTGGAAAGGGAAACCGGGGATCATGGCCTATCCCGACAATCTGACCGACTCTGAGGAAGACAGGGAGATCGCTCAGTTTTTCACCTTCAGACCCGGGCAACCCGATTATGTGGACGGTCCTCAACGAAAGGATCAGTGGGCATGGCTGGAGAACTACCCACAGAAGGGATATATCCCACAACAGAACGGGACATTCGAGCAGGTGGCCGTGGGAGTGGCACAGAATGCAGCGCCCGAGACAAATGGTCATTGCAGCGCCTTCAACCTGCCGGGCTCACAGGGAAGAGATTTCTCCTTCCGGAATGGATTCGACCCGAGAGTGGAGGGTTACCTCTATGGATGGAACTTCCAGGAACAGTGGGATCGTGCTTTTGAGATCGACCCCGAACTGGTTTTCATCACCGGATGGAATGAGTTTATCGCAGGTCAGTGGCTTCCGGAGCATAGCTGGACGGGCGATCCTTTCTCTTTCGTTGATCAGTTTGACTGGAAAAGAAGCAGGGATATCGAGCCCAACAAGGGTTGGGGTGATAAAGGTGATGTCTATTACCTGCAACTGGTGGATAATGTGCGAAAGTTCAAGGGGATGACTCCCCCCGAGCCGGCATCCTCTCCCAAGAGCATAAAGATCGGTAAATCAGATCAATGGAATGATGTAACACCAACCTACAACCATTACAAAGGCAACACATTCCATCGTGATCATGTGGGCAGAAACAATACCTACTACACCAACAACACAGGAAGAAATGATATCGTCAAAGCCAAAGTGGCCAGAGACAACCGATCTCTCTATTTCTACGTGGAGAGCGCTGAAAAACTCACCTCACGAAAAGATCCAAACTGGATGCTGCTTTTTATCGATATAGACAGGGATAAATCCACCGGATGGAACGGTTATGACTATATCGTCAACCGTAAGAGTCCCACCTCAGGAAAAGTGATTGTTGAAAAAAACGTGGGTGACAGGTGGGAATGGATAGAGGTGGAGAAATCACCCTATGTTGTCAAGAATAACAGGCTGGAGATAAAGATCGACAGAGAGATACTCGGTATGGAAGGGAAAACAGTTGACTTTGAATTCAAGTGGAATGACAATATGCAGGAGAACGGGAACATCATGGACTTCTATGTAAATGGAGACACCGCACCCGGTGGCAGGTTTAACTTCGTTTACACTGAATAATCAATTGAATCATGATGAAAAATCAACCTTTTACAATCATTCTGCTGGCTCTTGTCACCTTTTTGGCCGTCTGCTGTAACAGGGGAAGCATTGAATACCTGCGTTTCGATCTTCAGACAGGGAATCAACTGACTATTGACTCACTGGATGCGTACCAATACCATATTACAACCCGGGGAAGCGACCCTTACATCCGGTTGCATGAGCTCAACCAATCGTTGGCAGATGGTAAGAGTGTGCTGACCTTTGAATATAGTGCAGCTAAAGGGATCAACTTCCTGGAGGTTTTCTTCCTTACCAGTGAAACAGGCTCGTTTGGATCGAACGTCGCCGGCAGTAAAAAATGCCCGGGCCTGGAACCCACTGAGGTGATGACCATCTATGCTGTTGACCTGGGGGAAGCCATCGCAAACGCAAACTGGAACCCGGAAAAAGATCTGTTACGGATCGATTTTGGTGACCAGCCTGATGCGGAAGTGGTCATACAGAATATCCATTTCCGTGAACGCAACAAGGGTGAGAACGCTGCTGTACAGGAAAAAGAGGCTTTTAAAGCACGGGATAAGCAACAGAACGATCAATTTGCCAACTACTTATCACACACATACCCATCCACCATCGAGCGTGTGGAAGTACTTGATTCAACAATCCTGATAAGAGGTCGTTTTGTATCGGAGGGTAGTAGTGCAATGCTCTACGCAGTGAAACCATGGGAGGTAATTATTGAGCCGGAACAATTTAAAGGAACGGAAATTGCTCAGTCACCCTTCGCCATGGAGGTGGAAAGATATGAAGAGATCGATGGATTCAACTACGATCATGCTCTCTCAAAATGGGTGATCACAAGTAAAGGGGATCTTCTCTCATCATCTCGTTATGCCGATTATATCAAACCACGGGAAAACATGCCGAAAGGGATCCTGCATGGCAGAAAAGGTATTGGAGGATATCATATCAAAAGAGGATACAGCAGTGATCTCATTGACTTCCCGGTAACCAGCATCACGGTGAATGTAGGGATCTCCCGGTTCATGTACCTTGATAAAAGAGAGCACACCATCGAGCACCTGTTCCATGGCAAGCGTTACTATTTCGATGCAGCCACCATAGAGGGGTATGACCAGACGATGCTACAGGCACTGAGACACAACATCATCGTGGCGGCAATCATTCTTGTGAATCCGGCAACGCAATCTGTCGACCCGAAGGTGGGCGGGTTACTCCAGGATGATCACTTTGAGGGTGAGCATGCTTTCTTCACGATGCCAAATATGGGATCGATTGAGAGCGTGCATTGCTATGCAGCCGCACTGGACTTTTTGGCCAGTCGTTATAGCCGGGAAGACAATAAATTTGGACGTATTCACCACTGGATCATCCACAATGAGGTGGATGCAGGCAATGTCTGGACCAATATGGGTCTGGACAGACCCCTGCATGTTTTCCTTGATGCCTACCACAAGTCGATGCGCCTTTGCTATAATATAGCCCGTAAGTATGATGCTCACACTGAGGTGCTGGCTTCTTTCACCCATTCATGGGCCGACCCGGTTCCGGTGGATGGGGATTACGCCACGCTTGATCTGCTCAAAGGGTTGCTCCGTTATTCAGAAGTAGAGGGTGACTTCCAGTGGGGCCTGGCCTACCACCCCTATCCGGAGGACTTGAATGAGCCCAGGACATGGAATGACCAATCGGCTACTTTTACAATGAATACACCAATGGTCACCTTCAAGAACCTTGAAGTACTGGATAAGTGGATCAAACAACCGGAGCACTTCTACCTCGGCACACAGAAGAGAACGGTCTGGTTATCCGAAAACGGCACCAACTCACGATCCTATTCAGAGCAGGATCTGGCAGAACAGGCAGCCGGCTTTGCCTATGCATGGAAAAAAATGAAACAGCTCGATGGTATCGACGCCTTTCAATGGCATAACTGGATGGATGGACGTGGTGAATTCGGCCTTCGCATCGGCCTTCGCAAATACCCGGATGATGAGAATGATCCAGCCGGGAGAAAGCCGGTCTGGTATCTGTACCAGGCAGCAGACACACCACTGGAAGACAAAACATTCGATCCATATAAAGCAATTATCGGGATCAATGATTGGTCTGAAGTAATGCATGAAGTAAAATAAATGGTTCTTATTGAATCATTCAGAACAATTTCCTTTTTGATTCTACTGACATCGTAAAAGAGATGAATATGCGTACCCGTTTAATCTATTTGTTCAACCTCCTCCTTTTTTCTGCAACCGGTTTGCTTGCAAACAATCGGAATTTATTACCAATAGTCCCCAAACCGCAGCAGGAGATAGTTACAGGGCAACCCATCCCGTTCGATGATAACTGGGAGGTATATGTGGCTCCAGAGGCAAAGATGAGCTCCTCTTACATATCATCAATACTGAATGAGTGTGGTGTGCAGACTCGTTTTACCGACAAAAAAAGGAATGCCGACATTATTTTTGATATTGATAAAAAAATATCAAAAAACAGGGAAGCATATCATCTTTCGGTTTCCGGGAACAGGAAGATCATGGCATCAGGAGCATCTGCAAACGGGTTGCTCTATGCGCTGCAAACGCTGCGGCAGATCATCACCATTCAGGAGAATGGGATCACTATTCCCTCCTGCCAGATCACTGATGAGCCTGCCTTCCCCTGGCGTGCATTTATGCTGGATGAGAGCAGGCACTTTCATGGGATGGAGACGGTGAAGAAGCTGCTGAATGAGATGAGCTACCTGAAGATGAACACGTTTCACTGGCACCTTGTTGATGATCCGGGGTGGAGGATTGAGATAAAAAAATATCCGGGGTTGACAGCTGTCGGATCCAAACGCGACTTCTCACATCGTGATTTAACTCTTCAACAGTGGAATGATCAGTTCCCGGGGAGAAAGAGCTATTACACCCAGGAGGAGATACGTGAGATTGTGCGTTATGCCGGCGAAAGAGGTATTAAGGTCGTACCTGAAATTGAGGTACCCGGCCATGCATCTGCATCCATCGCGGCATACCCCTGGCTCGGGGCGAGCAGCAAAGAGCAGGGTCACGGCATATGGGGTGACCTCTACAATGTCACCGATCCAAAAGTGGAGAGTTTTATTCGCGATGTACTGGATGAGGTAATAGCGCTATTCCCATCAAGAATCATACACATTGGTGGTGATGAAGCCAATTACACCCATTGGCAGAATAACCCGCAGATCGTGCAGTTCATGGATGATCAGGATATCCCCACATTTGCAGACTTGCAGGTATGGTCCATCAATCGTTTCTCAAAATACCTGGCATCCAAAGAGGTGCGTATGATGGGATGGAACGAGATCACCGGTGACAACATCCGTGGTGAGGCACACCTTGAGGCGAGCCAGTCGGAGAAACTGGCTGAGGGCACACTTGTTCACTTCTGGGATGGAGACATCAGCTTGATAAACAAAGCAATTGATGATGGATATGACGTTGTGAACTCAAACAGACATTACACCTACCTGGATTACCCCTATGAAGTAACCCCCCTGGAGAAAGCCTATTCTTTTCATCCGATACCGGAGGGATTGGCGAAAGAGAAAGAGACAAAGATCGTGGGGCTGGGGTGTCAGATGTGGGGAGAGTATACACCCAACCTAACCCGTTTATATTATCAAACATTCCCTCGTATTGCTGCCTATGCGGAGTGTGGATGGACAATAGCCGGGAACAAAAACTACGATGAGTTCTGTTTTCGTATGAAGAACACCGAACATCGTTGGCGTAAACTGGGATATTTCAACCGGCAACCATCATACGCGGTGCAGGATGACACCTTTACATTGTGGCAGTTACCGTCACAGATCAATACCATTGGCAATTCGTACGTCATACAAACCGATGACGGCAAGGTGATTGTGATGGATGGCGGGGTGAAGGAAGAAGAAGAATATCTGCGGGGGTTTATTGGTGCACTGGGCAATGTAGTGGATTGTTGGTTCGTATCGCACCCCCACCCCGATCATATTGGTGCATTGACTAACATACTTGAGAAACCCAGGGGGATGGTAATCCGTCAGATATGTCAATCAACATTTTCGGAAGCACTGCTGGAGAGAGAGCCTGATTACAAAAATGAGGCGATAAAATATTATGAATCGGCAAAAAAATCAGGTGTTCTTTTGACCGAAGCGACATTGGGCATGACAATCACTTTTGGTCATACTACATTCCGCATACTAGGTATCAAGAATGAGGAGTTGACGACCAACCCCTATAATAATTCGAGCATGGTAATCAAGGTGTCGGATCCTGTGAAATCAATATTATTCCTTGGTGATGCAGGAGCTGAGGCAGGGGATAAATTACTGAACGGCGCTTTTAAAGATCAGTTGAACTGTGATTATATGCAAATGTCGCACCATGGTCAGAATGGTGTGACCATGGAGTTCTATCGCAGCGTGGCGTTTCGTGCATGCCTCTGGCCCACACCCACATGGGTTTACAATAACGATGCGGGAGGAGGGTTCAACACGCACACACTGACAACAATCGACACGCGGCGTACGATGGAGAGACTGAATATTACGGAGCATTACCTTAGTTTTGAGGGATTAACGAGAATTGATTAACATTTACTGAATAAAAACAGCATGCAACGAGCAGCTTCTGAAATGTTTTTGAGACAGAGAAAAGAAGAGCGTTTCTGCAGACTTATGAATAAAAAAACCGGGTTCCTATTGTTTGTTTTTTATCTCACCACTATTCCATTTTCTGTTTTCTGTAACAATGAAGTGGTAGAAAAATGGCATAAAAAAGAGTTGGTATTGATCAGTTCCAGAGCATATGACAATCCTATCTATGAGGCGACATTCTTCGGAGCGGAATTTACATCTCCATCCGAGACAAAATCTGTAGTAAGAGGTTTCTGGGATGGGCGTTCAACCTGGAAGGTACGTTTTATGCCCAATCAAACAGGTCGCTGGCGTTACAGGACAATCTGTTCTGATCAATCCAACGATGGCCTTAATAAGATTGAAGGAACATTTGACTGTATTCCTGCTCGTAGTAAAAATGAAATATATCAAAGAGGCCTGTTAAAGCATCCGGTGATGAGTTATCATCTGACATATGATGATGGTAAACCGTTTCTTTATATTGGATGTACGGCATGGAACGGTGGTCTCCTCTCTACACCTGAGGAATGGGAACAATATCTTTCCAATCGCAAGGCAAATGGATATTCAGTCATTCAGCTTGTTACCACACAATGGCGTGGAGCATCAGTGAATGCGGAAAATGAGACTGCTTTCTCAGGTACCGATACAATTACAATCAATCCTTCATTCTTCAGACGCCTGGATGCGCGGATTGACCGAATAAACGATTACGGATTGATTGCCGCACCTGTAATGCTCTGGGCCTATGGCAATTCAAACCCGGGATCATCCCTTCCGGTAGGGTCAGCGACAAAGTTAGCTGAATATATCCTGGCGCGTTACGATGCCAATCATGTGATTTGGAATCTGGGAGGTGATGGTTACTATCTGAAAGAGAACGAAGAGAGATGGAAGCATATTGGAAGGAGCGTCTTTGGTGAGAATCACCATCACAATATAGTAACCCTTCATCCAAGGGGACTCTCATGGTATGGCACTGTTTTTAACGACGAATCATGGCTCGATATGATTTCCTATCAGACAGGACATGCAAACAGCAAGAAAGTAGTCAGCTGGAAAACAGAAGGACCGGTGGTGAGAGAATGGGAGACATTAATACCCAGGCCGATGATAGATACTGAGCCTGTGTATGAAAATGGACACAATGCCAAAGAGGTTCGCAACAGTGCTTACTGGAGTATATTCTCCACGCCGGTGGCAGGGGTATCCTATGGCTCCCATACCATATGGCCATGGCTGCGTAAAGGGGATAAACCTATTAATCATGGAGAAAAAGAGCCATCACCCATCTCCTGGCTTGATGCCCTTTCGCACGAAGGAAGCATTCAAACAGGAAACCTGGGCGATTTTTTCAGGACGTTTGATTGGTGGAAATTGTATCCGGCCAATCACCTGTTAAAGGAACAGCCGGGGCTGTTGGATTATAGAGAGTGGCAGATGGTGCTTGCAACGCATGATCATAGTCTCATATTGGTATATATACCTCTACAGGGTGTAATTCAGCTCAGCACTATAAATACAAAGCATTACAGTGCCAGGTGGTTCGATACGGAGAGAAATAAATATGTTAAGGTGAAAATGGATCAGAATAACAATGACCTGGTATTTCGCTCTCCTGTTCAGTCAGATGCAGTATTGATTCTTAGCAAGAAAAGATGACACATGCCGGAATTTTATCTGTCATCACAGTCTATTGGTTGGTTTTCAATGTGGATCATTCCATCTCCGGCAGGTGGCTGGATCTCTCCTACAGATAGAAGGAGCAATTAAATATCTAAACCCTGCCTTTGAGTTGATAAAAATAAAAATAAAAAACAGATATGACAAGAGAAGAAAATAGAGACAATCACTACACGATCCTGACAGCACTATGGCTCTTTTCATTGGGAGTATTCCTGTTTTACGCATGCAGCACAAGTGATCGCGACACAATGGTGGATGAGTTGAAATGCTGCAATCTAACCAATCCGGAAGGAGTGGAGACCCCCCTGTTGAGCTGGAAAATCAAGTCATCCGATACAGGAATAGAACAAACAGCATGGGAGATAGAGATTGCTTCAAGCGATAAGCTGCTTCAAAAGGGAAAAGCCGACATATGGATATCAGGCAGGCAGAACAGCGATAAACAGTTTGCTGTTCAACCCGGGGTGCCATTGCAGGAGGCTTCTTCCTACTTCTGGCGTGTACGGATATGGGACAGTAATAAGAAGGTGACACCCTGGAGTGAGTCGGCTCGTTTTTCAGTAGGGCTGCTGAGCGAAGCCTCATGGAGTGCGAAGTGGGTGACCTATCCCAATCCGGAACAACATGCGCTACCCTATTTCCGAAAAGCATTCAGTATCGATGGCAGAAAAACACCGAAGAAAGCACTGCTCTATTTCTGTGGACTGGGAGCGGGTGAGCTTTATCTGAACGGGCACAATGTGGATTCAACCCGTCTTCTCGATCCGGCACAGACCAACTACGAGCAGTATGCACTCTACAGCACGTTTGACGTGACCGATCTTCTGGAAAAAGGAGACAATATGCTGGGTGTGATGCTGGGGGAGGGATGGTTTGCACAGGACGATGCCTGGGGTGGTGCTCCATTCTCCTATGGTGATCCCATGTTCAGGCTGCAGCTGATGGTCTCTTCCGATGAGGGGAGCAGGATGTTACTCGAGAGTGACGAATCATGGGAATGGAGAGAAGGTCCCGTACGGAAAAGCAATATCTATCTTGGTGAAAGCTATGATGCCAACTATCATGTGGAAGAGTGGAGTAAAGCTGGCAGTCCTGCCGGCGGATGGGAAGGGGTGCTGTTGGCCTCTGAGAATATTCCGCCCCGCCTGCTGCCGCAGATGATCCCTCCAATAAAGAAAAAAGAGCTTCTCACTGCCGACAGTATATGGCAGGATTCACTGGGTAACTGGATCTTTGATTTTGGTGTGAATGTAGCCGGGATACCACTGCTGCAAGTCAGTGAAACCAACGGCACAAGAATAACAATCCGCTATGCGGAGGAGACAGACCAGCAGGGAGGGCTGGATTTCAGATCAACCGGATGGATTCATCATGGTGCAATTTTTAAGGATGAGTACATCTGCAAAGGAGGGGGTGAGGAGGTATGGTCACCGCGCTTCACCTATCACGGTTACCGTTATGCCGGGTTGTCGGGTATCACAGAGGAACCGGATTCAGAAACATTGAAGCTGATTGTCGTTCACTCTGATGTAGCCCACACTGGCACTTTTGAGTGTGCCGACACACAGATCAACCGGTTGCATGAGATGGCCCTGAGAACAGTAAGGAGTAATCTCCACGGAATACCGACCGATTGTCCTATCAGAGAGAAATGCGGATGGCTGGGTGATGTGCATGCTTACGTTAAAATGGCGAATATGAACTTTCAGATGGAGAATTTCTGGTACAAGTACCTTGAAGATATCCATTCAGGGGCCTCAAAAGAGGAAAAGAACACGCTCTTTCATGAGAGATACAACAACACCTTCTATTTTGCCGACAAACCTGCCGGGATACCTTACATGATTGCTCCGGGCAAGCGGCTTTGCGGGGTAGCCTCACCCGATTGGGGTACCGTGCTGGTGCAGCTCCCCTGGTGGATCTATGTCTATTACGGCAATCAACAGATTCTAGAGACCTATTATCCCCGGATGAAACAATGGACATTGTACGTCAACGCACTTGCCAAAGATGAGGAGCGCAAGAAACTTTATAACCGGGAGACCACATCGACAATTTATCAGGGACTGGGTGACTGGTGCCCTCCAGTTTATGAGTCAACAGACCCTACCCCGGTTGAATTCACCTCCACCGCCTTTCATTATCTTGATACAGAGATCATGGAGCAGGTAGCACATCTGCTTGGCAAAGAGAGTGATGAAGCCTATTTCTCTTTACAGAAAGAGCAAATAGCACAGGAGATGATCGCCACCCAATACGATCCGGTCAACAAAACATTCGGAACGCAAACGGCAGATGCGATGGCTCTCGATTTGGGGATCGTTCCTCCCGGAGATGAGAGAGCAGTGAGTGCTTCGATAGTACGGAGTATGCAGGAGAAGAGTGAAGGGTTCATGCAATGCGGGATATTCGGCATAAGCAGGATCGGGAGCATGCTTGCCCGTAACGGCAATGCAGAAGCTGCATGGAACATGTTCACAAAAAAAGGGGAGAACAGCTTCGAATGGATGTGGGAATCGGCAGATGCCACTACCCTCTGGGAGACACTACCGGTCAACAGTCTCAGCCAGATAAGCGCCGCTAACGCCTCATACAATCATCCGATGCAGACAGGTTTCGACATCACATTCTTTGAGGATATTGCAGGGATACGGCCTGATGCCGCCGGCTTTGGCTTTAAGGTGATCCGCTTTCAGCCGCTCTTCTGTGATTATCTCCCCTGGGCAAGAGCAACTATCGAAACACCCTATGGCAATGTGTCGAGTAGTTGGAAAAAAGAAGCGGAGAGGTTTGAATGGGACCTCACCATTCCTCCCAACAGCACCGGATGGGTGAGTCCTCCTTTTCAACAGGAGTTTACGGTGAATGGAGAAGAAATGGAAAACTTCAACTTCCTGCAGATTGAAACAGCTGATGGCATTACCAGTTATAAATTTCCTTCGGGAAATTTTAAGATCGTCTGTCACAATATTAAATAATGAATCGTAGATTTGTAAATAATTCAATTTCTTATATCCTATAAAAGACACAAAATAAATAAATATGAAAAACAAATTGAGCATTTTACTGGCAATACTTTTTGCCATCCAAATTTCTTCATGTACCCAAAATCGAAACCTGAACCAGTCCGATCAGTCACAGGATCTGGAAAAAGCATTTGTCAATCCACCCGATTCGGTGCAGACAAGTGTATACTGGTACTGGATTTCAGATAACATCTCCAAAGAGGGTGCAGTAAAAGACCTCCAGGCAATGAAGAAAGCAGGTATAAACAGGGCATTTATTGGAAATATTGGTATCCATGATCTGCCCTACGGCACCGTAAAAATGTTCAGTGATGAGTGGTGGGAGATATTACATCTGGCTCTCAAAACAGCCACTGAACTGGATATAGAGATTGGCATATTCAACTCTCCCGGATGGAGTCAATCAGGTGGTCCATGGATCAAGCCGGAAGAATCGATGAGATATCTCGCCTCGTCGGAGACAATCGTTAAAGGAGGGCAGAAGATTGAACAGCTATTGAAACAACCCAACGAGGATTTTCAGGATCTGAAGGTGATCGCCATCCCATACTCAGGAAGTGATGAGATGACGCTGAATCAAAACAATGCAGTGATTGGGTCTTCTCCTTCTCTCTCCAATCTATCCCTGCTCACTGACAATGACCCTCTTACAGGAATAGATCTCCCCGATGGGAACAATGTTTCAATCACTTTTAAAAGCGGGCAGCCATTTACTGCAAGAAGCATCTCCGTCAAGACCACTGAATCGCCACTGAGGGCAGATGCGGAATTGCAGATGAAAGAGGGAGATAACGAATTCAAAACCATCTCACGGTTTGTGATCAACAGGTCGAACCCCGCATTGAACGTAGGATTCGAGCCCTATGCCCCTGTCGTCATCTCTATCCCTGCAACAACAGCCGATGCGTTCAGGCTGAACCTGACTTACCATAATGGCGGTGCCGGTCTGGCGGAAGTGACGATAAGCACATTACCCCGTGTGGAACGATTCAGTGAAAAGAGCCTCGCCAAGATGCACCCTACCCCTCTACCCTACTGGGATGCTTATCTATGGCCCGAACAACCGGAAGTAGATGATCAGAGCCTGGTCATTAATGAGAATCAGATCATCGATATCACTGCGCATATGTCACCCGAAGGTATGCTCACCTGGGATGTGCCCGACGGCGAGTGGATGATCTTACGTATGGGTATGTCACCCACACTTGTGACCAACAGTCCGGCCTCCCCCGAAGCAACGGGTCTGGAGGTGGATAAGATGAGCAAGAAATGGGTGGCCGTTCATTTCGACAAATTTATCGGTGAGATACTCCGAAGGATTCCGGAAGAGGATAGAAAAACATTCAAAGTGGTTGTACAGGACAGCTACGAGACAGGTGGCCAAAATTTTACTGACAACCTGCTGAAGGAATTCGAAGAGAGATATGGGTATGATCCATTCCCTTATCTGCCTGTTTTCAGGGGATATGTGGTAAACAGTCCGCTGGAATCGGACCGGTTTCTATGGGATCTGAGACGAATGATTGCCGATAAGGTAGCATACGATTATGTGGGGGGATTAAGAGATGTAAGCCATCAACACGGGCTGACCACCTGGCTGGAGAATTACGGACACTGGGGCTTCCCGGGTGAGTTCCTGATGTATGGCGGACAGTCTGATGAAATAGGAGGTGAGTTCTGGAGTCAGGGTGAACTGGGAGACATTGAAAACCGCGCAGCCACCTCTGCCGGTCATATCTACGGTAAAACCAAAATCTCTGCCGAATCGAACACCTCAGGGGGGCCGGCCTACTCCCGTTATCCGGCAATGATGAAACAGAGGAGCGATCGCTTCTTTGCCGAGGGCATCAACAATACACTGCTTCATGTATACATCATGCAGCCTTATGAAGATAAATCACCCGGCGTGAATGCCTGGTTTGGTAATGAGTTTGATCGTAAGAACAGCTGGTTCTCACAGATGGATGTTTTCACAGCGTACCTGAAACGGACAAATCTAATGTTACAACAGGGTCTCAATGTGGCCGATGTGGCTTACTTCATCGGTGAGGATGCACCCAAGATGACAGGAGTGGCAGACCCTAAGCTACCTCTCGGTTATCAGTTTGATTATATCAATGCCGAAGTAATTCTGAGGGATATGACTGTAGAGAAGGGGATGCTGACATTGCCTCACGGCACACAGTATCGTGTGCTGGTCCTTCCGAAGCAGGAGACAATGCGTCCTGAGCTGCTGGCAAAGATTAAAGAGCTGGTGAATGATGGCGCCACTGTACTGGGCCCGGCACCCAGCCTTTCACCCAGTCTGCAAAATCAGCCGGATGCCGATAAACAGGTAAGTGAAATGGCTGAAGAGCTGTGGGGCGAGGTTGACGGTGTAAACGTGAAGCAGAGAAAGTATGGGAAAGGATATATCATGAGCGGGATGGAATTGAACGAACTCTTTGAGATTATCGAATGCATCCCCGACTGTAAGGTGCCTGATGACAACACCATTCACTACGGACACAGATCAATGGAGGGCCTTGATCTGTACTTCGTCACCAATCAGACAGATGAGACAAAGGTGATCCATCCCGCGTTCAGGATCACAGGCAGGCAACCTGAATTATGGGAACCAACAACCGGATCAATCCGTGATCTTCCTGCATTTGAGGAAAAAGAACAGGCTACCGTTGTACCCCTGAAGCTGGCTCCTTTTGAAAGTGTCTTTGTCGTTTTCAGAAATAGTGCCGGGAGCAACCCTCTCACTGAGATAACGGATAACTATCCGGAGGCGGGAAGCAGCAATGAGCTGACAGGTCCATGGGCTGTTGCCTTCGATCACTCTCTCAGAGGTCCTGCCGCGCCGGTGATCTTTGAGACACTGCAGGACTGGACAACATCAGCGAATGATTCCATCAGATATTATTCCGGAACAGCCCGTTACACGATTGATTTCGCAACACCAGAGCTGAAGGAGCACGAGACACTGATCATCGATCTGGGAAATCTGACAGCGATGGCCAAAGTGAAGGTAAATGGCACCTACGCTGGTGGTCTGTGGATCTACCCCTACCGGCTGAACATCACTGATTTCGTGAAACAGGGTAGCAACGAGCTGGAGATAGAGGTGGTCAACAACTGGATGAACCGCCTGATAGGCGATCTGAATCTTCCGGAAGCAGACAGGGAGACCTGGTGTTTTGTCAACCCATACACCCCACAGAGTCCATTGCAGCCTTCCGGCCTTTTTGGTCCGGTAACCATTCAAACAGTACAATATAAAAAATAAACGGCTATGAAAAACAACAAGATTATCATTCTATTGCTCACGCTTCTGATGATTCTTTTCTCATGTGGGCCTTCGCAGCAACGCGAGAAGAAGAGCATACACAACAGCAGTGAAGAGAGCTACTACAGAGATCTCTATCCTGACACCTGGGTAGCCACTGATGGTGTCGGCAGAGAGATGCCCGGTTATGAGGAGGCTGGTGAGCCGAAACAGGATCAGCGAAGGGTGGTAGGTATCTTCTATATCACCTGGCACACGCAGGATAAAGCCAATATGAAACAGCCCTATAATGCCGATGTGACCAGGATCCTGGAGAAAGATCCCTCTGCCCGGCTGAAAGCCGATCATCCTTTATGGGAGGAGGGTGCTTACCACTGGGGTGAGCCTGAGATGGGCTATTTCCTCAACCAGGATGAATATGTGATCCGGAAAGATATCTCCATGCTTGCAGATGCCGGTGTGGATGTGCTGATCATGGATGTGACAAACGCTGTAAGATACTGGGACGAATGGGATGTCACTTTCCGTACCATGCAGGAGATGAAAAAAGAGGGGAATAAGGTACCCAGATTCGCCTTCTGGTCCTTCAACGGTCCCTCCATCACCGTTGTACAGGATCTTTATGATAAGGTTTACAAAGAGGAGAAGTACAAGGATCTGTGGTTTTACTGGGATGACAAGCCACTGCTGCTTTACAACGGCACCCCCACACTCGACGCCAACGGCTCAGAGATCAAGCATCCCAACCCCCACTATGATCCTGCTGCATTGACTGATACGACCCATCCCCATTATAATGATCCTGATTATACCGAAGAGTTTTATAAGGATTATACCAAAGAGGTAAAGGAGTTCTTTACACTGAGAACGATGTGGTGGGGATACTATGAATGGGGCGGAGAACGATTTGTCGGAACTGAGGATAATTGGAGTTTCGGCTACAGCATGGCCGATCCACGCGTAAAAAATCTCCCGCCGGAAGAGCTTCTCTCCCTTCATAATGGCAAGAGAGAACAGGCAGCCGTCACAGCAGCCCAGCATCCGGTTACAATGACCGATGAAAATATGGGTGTTGGAAAATCGTGGTCCAGAGAATTCGGTCAGCCGGAACTGGATGAATACGACATGCCCAAAACAGCTTATGTCCCATGGCTTGCCAAGGAGGTGGATAATCCAACCGATTATGGGATCTATTTTCAGGAGAGATGGGATGAAGCGATTGCGGCTAACCCTGAGTTCCTCTACATCAACGACTGGAATGAATGGACCGCAGGTAAATATCAGCCGGCAGATGGAGGCACCACCCCCTGGCTCGGCAGGGACAATCCTTTCTTCTTTGTAGACCAGTATAACGCCGAGTTCAATCGTGGTATTCACCCCATGAAAGGGGGATACACCGATAACTACTATATGCAGATGGCACAGAACATAAGAAGATACAAGGGTGTACGACCTATACCGCAACAGGAAGGTTTTGATAAGATAAAAACAGACGGTGATTTCAGTGACTGGAGGAGCATTGAGAATGAGTTCAGAGATACCAGGGGGGACACCTTTCACAGAGATGCAACCGGGTATGCAGGAGTAAAATACACCAACAACTCAGGCCGGAATGATATCATCACCTCCAAGGCAGCAATAGACAAAGAGCAGCTCTGCTTCTATGCCGAAACCTCATC
>JADKLW010000284.1_pt1 | contig 23856 bp, 21 predicted proteins | sample 8641881 | NCBI WGS metagenome assembly JADKLW01 (sample SAMN16272185, study PRJNA661076) | feces metagenome | isolation source: fecal sample from diarrhoea affected cattle B | host: Bos taurus | place: South Africa: Lokaleng Village, Mahikeng | collected 2019-09 | reverse complement strand
GGCAGAACCCGGATCGGTGGTCGCCGTGCCCGGCAGCGTCATGGTGACACCGCCCGGATCGATCGCCAGCCATTGACCTGGTGTCGCCGTGCCGTGGCCGATCTCCACCCCGGACAGCAAGATACGGTAATCGTTGGGCTTGAGTTCCAGGTTGTCGCGTATGTGAACGACGGGCGGCAAAAAGCCGACATCCTGGGCGAACTTCTTGCGCAGACTGCGGATGCGATGCAGCAGCTCGCCGTTCTGGGCGTGATCGACCAGGGAGATCAATCGGTAGCCCACTTCCAGTCCCAGGGGGTCCAGCAAAGCCACATCGTCCCAGCTTGCCTCGGCGGCCGCTGCCTCGACGGCAGCCTGTGCCTTCATGGGTTCTTCCGCCAGCACGTCTCTTTCGGCCTTCTGGCGCTTATACATCAGCCAGCCGCCGCCAGCCATCGCGGCAGCCAACAGCAGAAAGGCAATGTGCGGCATACCGGGGATCGAACCCATAATGGCCATGATGGCAGCGGTAATGAACAACACATTGGGATTGGCGAACAACTGACTGACCATTTGCTGGCCCACGTCCTGGTCGGTCGCAACGCGCGACACCACGACGCCTGCTGCAGTAGATATGACCAACGCAGGTATTTGTGCGACCAGGCCATCACCGATGGTAAGCAAGGTGTATACGCGCCCTGCTTCACTGAAAGCCAGGTCGTGTTGGCCCACGCCAATGATCAGCCCACCCACAATATTGATGACCATGATCAACAGGCCGGCGACGGCATCGCCCCGCACGAACTTGCTGGCACCGTCCATGGAGCCGTAGAACTCAGCCTCCTGACCCACCTCGGCGCGGCGGCGGCGTGCTTCATCTTCGCCGACCAGGCCGGCGTTCAGATCGGCATCGATCGCCATCTGCTTGCCCGGCATGGCATCCAGGGTAAAGCGCGCGCCCACCTCGGCAATACGGCCGGCACCCTTGGTGATCACCACAAAGTTGATGATGACCAGAATCACGAACACGACAATACCGACGGCGAAGTTGCCGCCGACCAGGAAGTGGCCAAAGGCCTCGATCACCTGGCCCGCCGCATCCGGGCCCTTGTGTCCATGCATCAGCACGACGCGGGTGGAGGCCACGTTCAGCGCCAGCCGCAGCAGCGTGGCAAACAGCAAGACCGCCGGGAAGGCCGCGAAATCCAGCGGCTTCTTGGTAAACATGGCCACCAGCAATACCATCACCGCCAGCGAGATATTGAAGGTGAACAGCAAGTCGAGAATAAAAGGCGGCAAGGGCAGAATCATCATGGCCAGAACCATGAGGATCAGCACCGGGCCGGCCATCAGGCGGGCATGAGCGGAGCCGCTGTCTTTAAGTATTGCCAGGAAACTATTCATGATGCGTGGGCCGCGACCCCATTATTCTCCAGGGGATCGAATCCCGTCGGGATGGGCAGGCTGGTGGGCACCTGGGGCTCGACACCCGTGCCGCTGTTCCAGCTGCGCAATTGAAAGACCCAGGCCAGAACCTCGGCGACTGCAGCGTACAGTTCGCCGGGAATCTCCTGACCGAGTTCGACATGATGATGCAAGGCCCGCGCCAGCGGGGGTGCGCTGAGCTGCGGTACCTTGTGTTCGTCCGCGACTTCGCGGATGCGGGCCGCCACGAGGCCCGAACCTTTGGCGACCACCCGCGGCGCGCCGGCTCCGCCTTCCTTGTAGACCAGCGCCACGGCGTAGTGCGTCGGGTTGGTGACGATGACATCGGCGCTTGGCACTTCCGACATCATGCGCCGCCGGGCCATGGCACGCTGCTGCTGGCGTATGCGGCCCTTGACGTGGGGATCGCCATCGCTTTCCTTGTGCTCTTGCTTGACGTCCTGCAAGGACATGCGCATCTTTTTATGGTGGCTGTAGATTTGCCAGGGCGCATCGATCAGCACAATCAGTATCAGGCCCGCCACGATCAGGGCGCAGCACAAGGCAACCAGGCCTATACCGGTAGTCAGCGCCGCGGTTGGTGTGGCATGCATCAGCGAAATCATCTGATCTCGGTAATGCGAGATCACCATGAAGGCAACGATGCCTATGACGGCGGCTTTGGCCAGGGTCTTGAGCAACTCGACCATGGTTTGCGCCGAAAACATGCGCGCCACGCCCTTGATGGGGTTCATTCGTTCAAACTTGGGCTCGAGCGCCTTGGCCGAGATCAGGAATCCCCCCAAAGAGACCGATGCAAAAATCGCCACCACGACCAATATGCCGAATAGCGGCAAGAGAGTGAAGATGGCTTCCATGGCGGAAGTTGCCGCTACAGTAAGCATCACATTGGTGTCATGACCGACCCGCAGGTCAAACCACAGGCCCGAGCGCAGGATGTCGGTCAGGCTCTCGTACATCCGGCCGCCGGTAAACCACAAGGTCGCGACACCCGCTGCCAGCAACATGAAGGTATTAAGCTCTCGCGAGCGCGCAACCTGCCCTTCCTCGCGCGCCTTTTCCAGGCGCCGGGGAGAGGCGGGTTCCGTTTTCTCGAGGTCGCTGTCCTCTGCCATTCAGTGCCAGATACGTAGATGGATGATTCCACGCAAATTCTAGTCGAACCACCGACTGGCGAAGGCTTGAGCAAACGACATAAAGTCGCTTAATTCGGCTGGTGGCCCTGGGTGACGATCTCTTCGAAGCGCGGGTAGTCGACGCCCATGCGCACCGCACCCCAGCGACTGCCATCGATATCCAGGGGAATCGACAGATCGGTGACGATCTCGCCGGTATCGCGCATATAGGTCTGGCAAAGCACTCCCGACTCGTTCTTGGCGGCTCCGAGGCTGACGGGATCGTCGAAGATGCGCTTGTTGCGCACATGACGCGTGTCGTGATCCAGGTCGCCCGTGGGCTTACGCGAGTAAATCGTGTTGTGCGTGGGGCAGTAGCCGTTCTTGTCGATAAGAAGCGTGTAGAACCCGCCGGGCAATTGCTCGAGCACATAGTCGAGGATTTGCGTGAGCTGCTGATCGATGGAGCTGTCGTAAACCGTGTTGTAACGCGCCGGATTACTGTTGGGTATGCGCCGGTACTGCTGATCGAGGATATCCACGCCTTCGTTGCGGGCCTTGAGCAGCAGCTTGACGCAGGCATGCTGCAACGAATGCAGGATATTGACCAGCGAGTCGAAGGGCGTATTGCCCGTGCGCAGCGCGGCAAGCATCTCTTGCAGGTTCTCGGACTTTCCGGCCACCGCGCCGACTTGTTCGGTCATGGTGACCATGCGGCTTTGCACCTGCGCGCTAAGCGATGCCATGCGCTCGATCGACTGGTTCATTTCGGTGTTGGTAACAGCCACTTGCGAGACGGTGTGCACCACTTCCGTCATTTGCAGGTCCATGTGCTCGAAGTCCTTGACGAACTGATCGAAATTCGACGTGAACTCGGTAACCACCTTGTCGGATGAGCTCATGTCCAGGTGGATCTGGTCGGTTTTGTCGCGCGTGTCGGCAACGAGCTCGAGAATTTCGCTGGTATGTTGGACGATTTCGCCAGTAGCCGAGTTGACCCGCTCGGCCAGCTTGCCGACCTCGCTGGCCACCACGGCAAAGCCCTTGCCGGCCTCGCCGGCCCGGGCGGCCTCTACGCCGGCATTCAGCGCCAGCAGATGCGTTTGCAGAGCAATGTCTTTAATGAGACGACTGGTGTCTTCCACGGATTGCGCGCGTTGGCTCAGTTGCGTGACCACACCGGAAAAGACCTCCATCTGGGTGGACACCCGGGTCACACGCTGGTGCAGGTCGTTCAGTTGCGCCAGAGTTTTGCGCGCCACATCCATCTGCGTATGAAAGGTCGAGGCGATTTCCGTTACCGAGGCGGATGTCTCTTCGGACATCGCGGCAATCTGTGCGCCTCGGCTGGCCAGGCCTTCGGACTCGGCCGCCTGATCTTGCGCCATGGCGTGGCAGGCCTTGGTCTGGGCCTGCAGGCGTGCCGTGTTCAGGGAGATATCAATACTGGCCTGGCGCATGGTCACGAATCGTGCGCGCAGGTTGCTAAGGAATCGCGAAAGCGGCCATGCCAGCGGGCTGAGAGTCCAGGCCCGGTCGGACAGCGTGGCATGCCCACGGCTAAGCTGGCCCAGCAGACGCGACACACCCATGGTGCGCTTGGTTGTATGTTTCATTATTGTCTTCCCTTACTGCAGTGATCGTGTAGCCGCTATCTCGTCACGATTAAAACCCCAAATTGGCCAGCAGGTCGTCGACCTGATCCTGGCTCGTTACCACATCGACCTTGCCTTGCGGACTGACTTCAGGCCCGTTCAGCAGCGAATTTGCTTCCTCGCGTTTTTCTTGCGGAACGTTGTCGATCAAGACTTGCACCAGCTCTGTTTCGATGGCCGTCACCACGCCCAGCATCTTCATGATGACCTGGCCGGTCAGATCCTGAAAGTCCTGTGCCATGATGATTTCAAGCAGCTTGCTTTGCGAATCTTGCGTCTTCTCTGGAATGTTTTTCAAGAGCGCGCGGGTATCATCCACCAGCTCACGTGCCTGGTCAAGTTCGACAGGATGGTCAAACCACGCCTGCCAGCGCGCGTCCAGTGCGACAGCCTCGCGCTGCATGGATTCCTGCAGCGGTTGGACATGTTCGGCAGCGTTAAGCACGCGGTTCGCCGCCTGCTCGGTCATGCGGGCAACGTAATGCAGGCGATCGCGAGCATCCGGGATGGCATGGGCGGCATCCTTGATGGCCTGGTCCAGGCCCAGTTCGCGCATGCTTTCGCGCAGCATGCGTGTCAGCGACGCGATCCGATGAATCAGGTCGGTTGAAGGATCGGCGGGCGGCTGGCCCAAGGAATTGTCAGCGGTGTCCATGGTTGCTCCTTAAGATCCCAGCTTCTCGAAGATTTTGTTCAACTTCTCTTCGAGGGTTGCTGCGGTAAAGGGTTTGACCACATACCCGTTGGCCCCTGCCTGTGCAGCGGCAATGATGTTTTCCTTTTTTGCCTCGGCCGTAACCATCAGGACGGGCAGTTTGGCCAGTGCCGGATCGGCACGGATTTGCTGCAGCATCACCAGGCCGTCCATATTGGGCATGTTCCAGTCCGAGACGACGAAGTCGAAGTTGCCGTTGCGCAGCTTCTCCAGACCCATGGCCCCGTCCTCGGCTTCGTCGACATTCTCGAACCCCAGGTCTTTCAACAGGTTTTTGATAATGCGACGCATGGTCGGGAAATCATCGACCACCAGAATCTTCATGGATTTCTGTACCACTGATTACTCTCCAAAGTAATGAACCACCAGGGGGCGCGTGGCCTACACCCGGTGACCATAGGAGCCAGCGCTTGCCAATATGCGCTCGCTCATTTCTGACAACGGCACCGCGATGTCGGCTGCACCAATGTGCAGGGCCTCTCGCGGCATCCCAAATACTACGCAACTTGCTTCGTCCTGCGCGAAGGTCAACGCGCCGGCCTGTTTCATTGCCAACAGTCCTTGCGCGCCATCCTTGCCCATGCCGGTCAGAATTACGCCGACGGCATTTTTTCCGGCAACGGCGGCTGCCGAATTGAACAACACATCCACGGAGGGGCGATGCCGGTTGACCGGATCGCTGTATTCCAGCTTGACGACATAGTTGGCACCCGAGCGGGCCAGCTTCATGTGCGCCACGCCGCCCGGTGCCAAATAGACATGGCCGGGCAATACGCGCTGCCCGTCTTCGGCCTCGTGCACTTGAACGGCGCAAAGGTTGTCCAGCCTTTGCACAAAAGACTTGGTAAACCCTGCCGGCATATGCTGGGTGATCATAATGGCCGGGCTATTGGCCGGCAAGGGTTCAAGCACCTGGCGTATGGCTTCCGTGCCGCCCGTCGACGAACCAATCAGCACCAGCTTCTCGGTGGTCGAATAAACATGGGTCAGGCGACGGGGCGCCGCCGTTCCAGCAGCCGGTGCCTGACGGGGCTTCGAGTGAGCGGCAGCGCGGATCTTGTCGGCGATGAGCGTGCTGTACTCGAGCAGCCCATCGCGCAGGCCCAGCTTGGGCTTGGTGACGAAATCGACAGCGCCCAGTTCCAGCGCGCGCAGCGTAACCTCGGAGTTCCGTTCGGTAAGCGACGACACCATGACTACGGGCATGGGTCGCAAGCGCATCAAGCGTTCGAGAAAGTCCAGGCCATCCATGCGCGGCATTTCCACATCCAGCGTCAACACGTCCGGATTGTGCTGCTTGATAAGCTCGCGCGCGATCAAGGGATCGGGCGCGGACGCCACGACCTCCATATCGGCCTGACTATTGATGATTTCCGTCATCAAGCCTCGTACCAGCGCTGAGTCGTCCACACACAGGACACGTATTTTTTTCATGTTTCCATCATCATGTAAGCGCAGCGGCGCGCTAGCAAGCCACGTATACCGTCTGCCCTTGCAACTGAAACGCCTTGGTCAGATACGTAAAATTCTCGGAATGGCCCACGAACAGCAGACCCCCAGGTTTCATCACGGTTGCAAAGCGCTCCAGTATTTTGGTCTGGGTCGCCTTGTCGAAATAGATCATGGTGTTGCGGCAAAAAATCGCATCGAACTTCTGGTTCACCGGCCAGTCCGAAGCCAGCAAGTTCAGGACGTCGAACTGAATCATGTCGCGCAGCAGTGGCTTGACGCGCACCATGCCTGCGCGACGGCCCGTGCCGCGCTGAAAATACTTGCGCAGATACTCTTCGGGCACCGGTTTGGCCCGCTCCAGCGAATACATGCCTTCCTTGGCTGCCGCAATGGCGCGCGTATCGATATCGGTGGCCAGCACCGTCACGCCGACGTCAGGCGCGGGGCAGCTCTCGCGCAGCGTCATGGCGATGGAGTATGGCTCTTCACCCGTTGAGCTGGCACAGGACCACACGGCAAACGGCTTCTTGCGCGACCGCGCAAACTTGGCCAGCACCGCAAAATGGTGATGTTCGCGAAAGAAGGCGGTATGGTTGATCGTAAAAGCGTTGACGAAGGTTTCCCAGTGCTCGGAATGCGGATTCATCTCGAGGTGGTCCAGGTATTGCTGCACTTGGTCCAGATGCATGCTGCGCGCACGCATCGCCAGCGTGCGTTCAGCCATCTCGCGCTTATGGTCGCCCAACACAATGCCGGCACGCTTATGCAACATGCGTGCCGCCCGCTCAAAATCGTTATGCCCGACTTCTGGCAAGACGGGCATGGTGAAGATAGACTGCGCTAAAGAAGACATAAGCTAGGAGCGGGCAAGCGCTCCAAAAGGGGGTGTCAGGCCCAGGCGATCTGCCGCTGATTTATCGCCTGAATCCGAATGTTGAAGGCGGGCGGCTGCCACGTCGATGACTTCACTGGCATTGATCTTGAACACGGCGACCGCATCAGTCAGGCGCGCAGCCTGCTCCTGTAGCGAGCCGGCTGCGGCTGCCGCCTCTTCGACCAGCGCGGCGTTTTGCTGTGTCACGCTGTCCATCTGGGTGACGGCCTGGTTCACCTGCTCGATGCCATCAGACTGCTCGTGCGAGGCCGAGGCGATTTCGCCCATGATGGTGGTAACGCCTTGCACCGAACCCACCACTTCGCGCATGATGTCGCCCGCCTGGCCGGCCTGCTTGGCGCCTGCGGCCACTTTTTGCTGCGACTCTTCGATCAGCACCTTGATCTCTTTGGCTGCCTGGGCGCTACGCTGGGCCAGCGACCGCACTTCGCCCGCCACCACCGCAAAGCCCTTGCCCTGCTCGCCGGCACGCGCCGCCTCGACCGCGGCGTTCAGCGCCAGGATGTTGGTCTGGAAGGCAATGCCATCGATCACGCCCACGATCTCGACCATCTTGCCCGAGCTGGTGGAGATCTCGTTCATGGTGCCGACCACGGCCGAGACTGCGTCGCCGCCGCGCTGCGCCACGTCGGACGCGCCCTTGGCCAGCGTGTCGGCTTGCAAGGCGTTGTCGGTGTTCTGGCGCACGGTGGCAGCCAGTTGTTCCATGCTGGCAGCCGTTTCCTGCAGCGAAGCGGCTTGCTGTTCGGTGCGGCTGCTTAAGTCGGTATTGCCCATGAAGATCTCGCGCGAACCCAGCGTGATCTCTTCCACCCCTTCGCGCACGGTGCTGACCGTGCGGGTCAGGCTTTCCTGCATGCGGCGCAGCGCCTCGTACAACAGGCCGATTTCGTTGCGCGACCGAACATCCACACGCTGGGTCAGGTCGCCGCTGGCGATGCGATCAAAGTGCGTACCGGCTTCGCGCAAGGGACGCAGCACCATGCGGCCTAAAAAGGCGTAGGCCAGCAAGGCGATCAAGACGCACAACACCATGGCACCGCCCACCAGCTTCAGAACGATGGCGTAGTGCTCGCCCTCTTCCCGGTAGGCGCGGTCGATGATGCGCTGCTGATAGGCTTCCAGGCTGCCCAGGGAGCTGTAGAGGTCTTCTTCCAGAAACAGCGTAGTACTGCCCAGGAAGGCATGGTATTTGGCGACTTCGCCGGCGGTCAGCATCTCGAGCAGGGGCAGCACGCCACCTTCCATCAAGCTTGCATAGGCATCTATAACGCGCGCATAGCGGCTTTCCGGATCGTGCGCCTTGGCCGCGAGCTCGCGGTAGCCGGCAAAGCGGACCAGCGATTGATCGTATTCCTTGCGCGCCTCGTCGATCAGGGCACGCGATTCGTCGCTGAGCGCCGAGGTGGCGCTGGCGTCGGTCGTGCCGCCCCATTCGCTGGCGATGGCGTAGCTTTGTTGGTCGCTGTTGACCATATAGCTGGTCACGGCGCGACCCAATATGGTCTGTACGTTCTTGTAGTTGTCGATAACAGAATACAGGGTGGCGCCCAGCCGCTGATTCGCCACGATGTTGTCCAGTGCACGATTATTGGCCCGCAACGAAAGAACACCCAGCGCCGCCCCGGCAACAAGCATGATCAAAAAGAAAACCAAGACCAGGATCAGGCTGGTTCGAATCTTCATCCGGGTGAAAAGTTTACTTATTGACATGGTTGCTCTACATCGGCGTTGGAAGAAACTTGCTTAAACGACAGCGCTTTCGACGAGGGCCATTTCCTCGCTGGTCATGAGTTTTTCGATATCGACCAGGATAAGCATGCGCTCGCCCAGCGTACCGATGCCCATTAGATATTCCGTAGAAAAGGCGGTGCCGAACTGCGGCGCGGCACTGATGTGCGCCTGTTGCAGCATCAGCACATCGGACACGCCATCAACCACCACGCCAACCACGCGCGAGTTAAGGTTCAGTATGACGACGACCGTCTGGTGGTCGTATTCGACGCTCTCGAGATTGAACTTGATGCGCATGTCGACGATGGGCACGATGATGCCGCGCAGGTTGGTCACGCCCTTCACGAACGAAGGAACATTGGCAATACGGGTAACGGTCTGCGCGTCATAGCCGCGGATTTCCTGGACTTTCAGGATATCGATGCCGTATTCCTGTGCGGCCAGCGTGAAGACCAGGAACTCGCGCCCGGTGGAATCGACTTGCTCGGTGTTGGACTCGAACTTGGTGAACATTGCTTTCTCCGAAACTTTAATATGGCGTTATATCGTGGCTCGTTCGCGTGTCACGCGCATCAGCGCAAAGACATCGACAATCAGCGCAACGCTGCCATCGCCCAGGATGGTGGCAGCGGAGACCCCAGGAATTTTCCTGTAATTGGATTCAAGGTTTTTGACAACGACCTGATGCTGGCCAATAAGATGGTCAACCAGCAAGGCAAAGCGAACGTCCTCGGCCTGCAGGATGACGGCAATGGACCGGGTGATGTCGGTTTCGGCCTCATCGACCGAGAAAACGCTGTGCAAGGCCACCAACGGCAAGTACTCGCCGCGCACATGGAGCACATGCTCGGTCTCGGAGATGCTGCGTATCTGGTCGCGAGACGGCTGCATGGACTCCGTAACGTGGCTTAGCGGCAGGATGAAGGTTTCGGCCCCTACCCTGACCGACATGCCATCCAGTATGGCCAGCGTAAGCGGCAGGATGATCCGGGTTGTCGTACCCTGGCCGGTGCGCGACGAAAGCTGTATATGCCCGCCCATGGCCTGGATATTGCGCCGCACGACGTCCATGCCCACGCCGCGACCTGAAATGTCGGTGACTTTTTCGGCGGTCGAGAAGCCGGGCGCGAAAATCAGCTGCCAGAGTTCTTCGTCCGGCGTGTTCTCGGTAACGGCCATGCCTTGCGCCAAGGCCTTCTTGAGGATGCGATCGCGATTCAGACCGGCGCCGTCATCCGACACTTCAATAACGATCTGGCCGCCATGATGTTGTGCCGACAGCACCATATTGCCTTCCGGATTCTTGCCGGCGGCAATGCGGGCCTCGGGCGTTTCGATGCCGTGGTCGATACTGTTGCGGACCAGGTGGGTCAGCGGATCGATAATGCGCTCGATCAGGCTCTTGTCCAGTTCGGTGGCCTGGCCATGGGTGGTGAGCTTGATGCTCTTGCCCATCTTGCTGGCGTTTTCGCGCACAACACGGGGGAAACGGCTGAACACATAGTCCATGGGCATCATGCGGATGGACATGACCGCTTCCTGCAGGTCGCGGGCGTTGCGTTCCAGTTGCTCGATGCCGTTCAGCAAACGATCATGCAGGACCGGATCCAGGCTCGATGAGCGCTGCACCAGCATGGCTTGGGTAATCACCAATTCGCCGACCAGGTTAATAATCTGGTCGACCTTTTCCACGCCCACGCGGATGGTGCTGTTGGACGCCGAGGCGGCGCCCTTCGATTCGGTCTTCGCTGCGGCAGCGGCCTTTGCCGGAGCGGGGGTTGGTTCCGGCGCGGCAGCAACAGGTGCTGGCGCTGCCGGCACTTCTGCGGCGGGAGCCTGGACGGGCTGAGCTGGCTGAGCTGGCTGGACCGGCTGTGAACTGGCCGGGGCCGATGTCGTCGCAGGCACCGGCTCGTGGGTGATTTGTACTTGGTCCTCGCTGACAATGAAGCAGCAAACGGCTTGCAGGTCGTCGGCGGTGGCGGTGGTGTCCAGCCAGATGCTCAGGCTGTCGGCACCGGGCTCTTGATGCAGCACCTGGCCCAGCAATGCCATTTCAGCCGCCAGCGCCTCAGCGTCCTTGGCATTCAGGCGTTTCAAGCGTACGCATAAGGGGCCGGTGGCTGCCGGGGCCGCGACTGGGGCTTGGTCGACGGCCGCCACGGGCAGCTCGGGCTGAGCCGGCGCCGGGGCGGTGACGGGCTGGGCAACTTGCGGCTCGGCGGGGGCATCGCCCGACTGCTCGAGCGCCAGTTCGCGCAATTGCGCGCAAATACGCTCGTAGGCATCTACATCAGGGTCCTGCGAATTGCGGTAAGCGGCGACTTGCTCTGTTAACACATCTTTGGTTTCCAAGAAGAGATCTATCATGTCTTTGCGCAGGGGCATCTCGCCGCGTCTGATGGCATCCAGCAGGTTTTCAAGCAAGTGGGTGGTGTCGGCCAGATGGCCAAAACAGCCGAAGGTTCCGGCGCCGCCCTTGATGGAATGCGCGGCACGGAAGATGGCGTTCAGTTGATCGATGTCCGGCTGATCGATGTCCAGTTCCAGCAAGGATTGCTCCATGTCAGACAGCAGTTCATCCGCCTCATCGAAGAAGGTTTCAAAAAACTGACTGAGGTCGACGCCCGCACTCATGCTTACTTCCTTTGCTGTAAAGCTGTCTGTATGGCCCGCGGTGCCCGGCGGCGCGACTCGAACTACCAGTTGGAGACAGGCAGCTCGGGAAGGCCGGGCAAATACAGGTCTTGCCCGGAAATTGGAGCCAGGAGTTCCTGCACGTTGGTAGCCGAATCGCCAGATGCATTTTGTGCATCAATGCGTCGTTCAGCACGCTGGTTTAATACAACAATGCTGATACGCCGGTTTACGGCAGCGGCCGGATTATCTTTAATCAGGCTGACGGAGGACGAAAGGCCGAGAATGCGTTTGATCTTTGCCTCTTCCATCCCCCCTGCCACGAGTTCCTTGCGTGCAGCATTGGCCCGATCCGCGGAGAGTTCCCAATTGCTGTATTCCCGCTCGCCGGACGCATATTGTAACGAATCCGTATGTCCAGCAATACTTATTGTATTTTCAAGCCGATTGAACACAGGACCGAGCTGACGCAGGATGTCGCGCATATACGATTGAACCTGGGCGCTGCCCGTGGCAAACATCGGCCGATTCTGCTTATCGATGATCTGAATGCGCAAGCCGTCGGGCGTCATGTCCAGCAATAGCTGGGGACGGAACTGGCGCAGTATGGGATCAGTTTCGATCAGGGTTTCCAGCTCGGCTTTCAGGTTCTCCAGGCGCTCGGTGTCGCGCAGATCGCCTTCGGTGCGCTCATCGCCGCGCGACTGGATGGGGCTGGGATTGGGAATGACGCTGGAATCTCCAGCCGGGATCACGCTGCTGCCGGTCTCGTTCCGGCTGCCGCCCTTTACCGCAGTCATCAGCGGCATGCGGAAGTACTCGGCGATTTCCTGTAGATCTTTTTGCGGCACCAGCGACACCAGCCACATCACCAGGAAGAAAGCCATCATGGCCGTCACGAAGTCGGCGTAGGCGATCTTCCAGCTGTCGTTATGCTTGACTTCGACTTGTGGTCGCCTGCGCCGGACGACGATACGCGGCTCGTTCTTCTTCATGAACGTTGCCTATGCCTTCTTGCCGGTCGCGCGGGTTTGCCGAACGTGATCTTCCAGTTCCATGAATGAGGGCCGCACGTGTGAATACAGCACCTTGCGCCCGAACTCGACAGCCAGCTGCGGCGGATAGCCGTTCATGCTGGCCAGCAAGGTGACCTTGATGCATTCCAGCACTTTCATGGACGCGACGGAACGCCGTTCGACCGAAGCGGCCAGCGGCGCCACGAAGCCATAGGCCAACAAAACGCCCAGAAAGGTACCGACCATGGCCTTGGAGATCAGATCGGCCAGCACGGCCGGCGGCTGATCCACCGACGCCAGCGCCTTGATCACACCCAGGACGGCCGCCACAATACCAAACGCCGGCAGGGCGTCGGCCACGGCGCGCAGGGAGTGCGTAGGCACGTTACGCTCCTGGAAGTGGGCCTCGATCTCCTGATCCATCAAGGTTTCGATCTCGTAAGAGCTCATGTTGCCGCTGACCATCAGGCGCATGTAGTCGGTAATGAACTCCATCAGGTTTTCATCACGCAAAATGCGCGGATACTCGGTAAAGATGGGGCTGGTTTCGGGCTCTTCGATATCCGACTCGATGGACATCAGGCCGTCGCGCCGCGCTTTATTCAGCAGCACATAGAGCAATGCCATCAGCTCCATGTACAGCTCTTTGCTGTAGGGGCTCTTGCGCACGATCAGCGGCACCGAAGCGATCAGCAGCTTTACCGATTTGCCACTGCTCGAGGCGATGTAGGCGCCCAGGGCGGCGCCGGCGATCAGCACGAACTCGAAGGGTTGGTACAGGGCACCCAGGTGCCCGCCCAGCATGACATAACTGCCAAAGACCGATACGAAAACGATCGCAAACCCTACGATAATAAACACGGAGACGCCTTCAATTTACACATGGGGTATATGATCGCTTCTTTCGGCCGGCACAAAAGCGCCTGTCTAAGGGGCTTTTCCGGCCTAAATCCGCGCTCTGACGAGACCTAACCGGCGATCGAGCCGGCCTGGCCTGCCGCCTTGCGGGCGCTGCGCAATACTTGCACAGGACCGGACGCCAATTGCTTGGCGCGTGCACGGGTTTTCCCGGCGCGGGGAGGCGGACGGCAAATAGCACATACGAAATCATTTTGCGGGTCGTGCGCATGAGCCACAAACCCGCCCTTGCAACGTCCGCAATATGACAACTGGACCATATTGCTATCGAAGAAGCGAACCAGCATCCAGGCCCGTGTGAAGCTAAGCACCGGCTCGTCCGTAGAGTCGGGCGCCCTGCCCGCAGACGACTGCTCGAGGTAAAGCCGGTAGGCTTCTACCAGCGCTTGCGATTTCGTCGCTGCGGTGTGTTGCTCCATGAACTGGTACACACTGAAGAACATGCTGGAATGGATGTTGGGCAGCCAGGTCATGAACCAGTCCACCGAGAACGGCAGCATGCCTTTAGGGGGCGAGCACCCCCTGACTTCGCGATACAGCCTGGCCAGGCGATCGTAGCTAAGGCTGGTTTCGGCTTGCAGAACCTGCAGGCGTGCCCCCAGGCGGATCATGTCGGTGGCCAGGAGGATTTCTTCCGCTTCCCGGGCGACGCTTTTTGTTGCCATAATGTTATTCGCGTCTATGCAGGCTGATTGGCAGCTTGCTGCGACAGCAGGATGGTCGAGTGCGCTTGTTGCAGCACCCCGCCCAGCACGTTCTGCGTCAGTGAAGAAAGCAGATCGTAGTCGTTAAGCCTGAACTTGCACACCAGCGCGTTCGAGGCCGATAGCTTTACAAGTTGCGCCGGCGACAGGCGCATGACGATTTCGGCAACGTCCGAGTCGAAACCCAGCCGGTACATGCCGGCTGCGAAATTCTCGCGCAGCAAACGCTGGGCGAGCATCAGGTAAGACAAATTGACTTCTTGAATATCGTTAAGTAACGAGTTGTCTGTAACGGGCATTGTGCCCTCCTGTAAATCCAATCAATCCGGCAAGTTGCCTATTCAGCGATGCGCGGTAAAGCCCTACGCACCATTTCGTACCCTCAAGTTTCACCGAGCTGCGATTTGTTACATGCTGAATAACAAAAAGTGAGGAAGAGCTCGGTTTCCATGCACATTACGTATACATGGCAAGTGGATGGTATCAAAGATTCATATAAATTTACATGGGGTGACCATGAAGTTACATATTATTGGCATATTCGTTGACAAATGTTCACAAAGCCGGGAAGAAAAACAACGTATTTCCTCCTTGTTTCACGGTTTGGCCGGCCTGGTGCTGTGCATGATGCTCGCCGCCTGTGCGGGCACAGGGGGCGACCGCGCGCGCGACGCTGCGCCCGGCGCCATCAGTCTGGACCCCGCGCATCGCACCGAGGTAGTAATGACTGCGCTAGGTCTCCTGGATGCGCAATACCGCTATGGCGGGGCCATCCCAAGCACCGGATTCGACTGCAGCGGTCTGGTCGCTTATGTGTTTGCCAACGCCGCACAACAGTCGCTACCGCACAACACTGCCATGATCGCCCAACTTTCCCGGCCCATTTCTCGAAGTCGCTTGCAGTCGGGGGATTTCGTGTTTTTCAACACTTTGGGTAGCCCGAACTCGCATATGGGCATTTATCTGGGGGACGGAAGTTTCGTCAATGCGCCATCCAGCGGAGGACGTGTGCGTATTGACAGCCTACATAGTCCGTATTACCGAGAACGGTTCGAGTCGGCCAGGACTCTTTTCAAGTCTTGAGTCAGCCTGGCACGGTCTGATAACGGTCGGCCAGCGCCAGGAATTCGGACAATCGGGGGTCCGTGCCCGTTTCCTCCAGCAAAATAGCCGCAACCGCCGGCGCCAACCGGGCTGCCAGCCCGGCATCCAGGAACAGCAAGCGCGAGCGCCGCGCCAGCACGTCTTCGACGCAACGGGCATATTCGTAACGCGCGGCAAATCGCAGCATGCCGACCGTCAAACCGGGCGTAAGCTCGGTATCGTTTCCAGGCATGGCCCTTACGATATCCGCCTCGGTGCCATAGGCGTCCAGGCCCGGCTGTGCCGTGATGGAGGCTCGCGCGGGGGTTTCCGCGGCCCCGACCAGCATGAAGTCGGCCGTTTCGGACGGGGGCAGGCGGTCCAGCAAACCGCTGGCAACGCATTTTTCCAGGACATCTTCGGCCATCGCCCGGTAAGTGGTCCATTTTCCACCGGTAACCGTCACTAAACCGCTAGGGCTGACCAACACGGTATGTTCGCGGCTGATCTGCTGGGTCTTGTCGCCTTCGTTGCGCGGCGGCCGGACCAGCGGTCGCAAGCCGACCCAAATGCTGCGCACATCGTTGCGGGTAGGTGCCCGCTGCAAATACTTCGCCGCCTCACCCAGTATGAAATTGACTTCTTCAGCGAAAGCTTCCGGTTCGAGGGACAAGTCGTGGCGCGGCGTGTCGGTGGTACCAAGTATTACCTTGCCCAACCAGGGCACGGCAAACAGGACACGGCCATCCTGCGTCTTGGGAACCAGCATGGCGTGGTCACCGGGGAAGAAATCGCTGTCTACCACCAGGTGCACCCCTTGGCTGGGCGCCACCATGGGCTGGGTCTTGCGGCCGGTGGCCGTACCGTCTTTCTCGCGTATGCCGTCCACCCAGACGCCGGTGGCATTGACCACGCAGCGCGCGTGCACGGTGTACTGGGCGCCGGTTTCGGTATCGCTGCAGCGCAAGCCGGCCACCTTGCCGTCTTCATGGATCAAATTTGTAACCGGGCAATAGTTGAGCAGCAAGGCGCCCTGCTCCGCTGCCGTGCGCGCCAGCGCCATCGCGAGGCGCGCATCGTCAAACTGGCCGTCCCAATACTTGACGCCGCCTTTAAGGCCGGCGGTCTTGACGCCGGGTATGCATCGTTGCGCCTGGCGGCTGCCCAGGAACTCGGTAGGGCCCAGGCCTGCCTTGCCGGCCAGCGCATCATAGGCTTTCAGGCCGATGCCGTAGAACGGCGTTTCCCAGCATTTGTAGCTGGGCATCACAAAAGGCAAGGGTCGCGCCAAGTGCGGCGCGTTATGCAATAGGTTGGAGCGTTCGTGCAGCGCTTCGCGCACCAGCGCGATGTTTCCCTGAGCCAGGTAGCGCACACCGCCATGTACCAGCTTGGTGGCCCGCGACGAGGTGCCCTTGGCGAAGTCGTGAGATTCGAGCAACACCACTGACAGCCCGCGCGTCGCGGCGTCCAGGGCCACGCCTAGGCCAGTGGCGCCGCCACCAATGATGGCCACATCGACCTTGCCCAGGCCGCCGAGCGCGGCCAATAACTTCGACCGATCGGACGGCTGTGGAGATGCAGGAGTAGTCATGGATATAGTGGCCAGAAATGAGAGCCGATAAGTGTAGTTCACCAGCAATAGGAGAGCTAAAAGGTCGTGCGCCGGTGTGCGGCACACGACCTGGCAAGCGTCTTGTGGCCTGATGGGCTTTAGCGCACTTTGCCTTCCTTCCACGCGTTCAATAGCGCGTCATACGCCACGGTTTCCCCTTTGGGGCTTTCGTTGGCCAGTTTTTTCCAGGGCGCATGCTCGTCGCTCAGCCATTTGGAGGGATCGCTTTCCGGGTTGAGCTTGGGCGCGCATCGGGTCATGCCCGCGCGCTCCAGCCGGGCCATGATGGCGTCCATCTCTTTGGCCAGGTTGTCCATGGCCTGTTGCGGTGTGGTTTCGCCCGTAATGGCTGTGGCAACGTTTTTCCACCACAGTTGTGCCAGCTTGGGGTAGTCGGGCACGTTGGTGCCTGTAGGCGTCCATGCTACCCGCGCCGGGCTGCGATAGAACTCGACCAGGCCACCGTATTTGTCGGCGTTCTTGGTGAAGTAGTCGCTATGGATGTCGCTATCGCGTATGAAGGTCAGCCCCACTATGGATTTCTTCAAGGACGTGGTCTTGGCCGTCACGAATTGTGCATACAGCCACGCCGCTGCAACCTTCTTGGGGTCGTGGTCCTTGAAGAAGCTCCAGGAGCCGACGTCCTGATAGCCATTTTGCATGCCATCCTTCCAGTAAGGGCCGTGTGGCGCGGGCGCCATGCGCCATTTTGGTGTGCCGTCCTCGTTAACCACCGGCAAGCCCTGCTTGGTCATGTCAGCCGTGAAAGCCGTGTACCAGAAGATCTGCTGGGCGATGTGGCCCTGAGCAGGCACGGGCCCCGACTCGCTGAAGGTCATGCCCTGCGCTTCTCGGGGCGCGTACTGCTTCATCCAGTCGATGTACTTGGTCAGGGCGTATACGGCCGCTGGCGAGTTGGTGGCCCCGCCGCGCGACACCGAGGCGCCTACAGGCGTGCATTTGTCGTCGGCAACCCGTATACCCCACTCGTCAACCGGCATGCCGTTGGGCGTGCCCTTGTCGGCTGTGCCTGCCATGGACAACCAGGCATCGGTAAAGCGCCAGCCCAGAGAGGGGTCTTTCTTGCCGTAGTCCATGTGCCCGTAGATGGGCTTGCCGTCCAGCGTCTTGACGTCGTTGGTGAAGAAGTTGGCGATGTCCTCGTACGCGGTCCAGTTGACCGGCACGCCCAGGTCGTAGCCGTACTTGGCCTTGAACTGCTCTTTCAGGTCGTCGCGGTTGAACAGGTCAGCACGGAACCAGTACAGGTTGGCGAACTGCTGGTCGGGCAACTGATACAGCTTGCCGTCCGGCGCCGTCGTAAACGAAGTGCCGATGAAGTCCTTGACGTCCAGGGTCGGGCTGGTCCACTGCTTGCCCTCGCCGTTCATGTAGTCGGTCAATGACAGCATGACGCCATAGCGGTAATGGGTCCCGATCAGGTCGGAATCCGAAATCCAGCCGTCGTAGATCGAGCGGCCCGACTGCATGGAAGTTTGCAGCTTCTCGACCACATCGCCTTCCTGGATCAGGTCGTGATGCACCGTGATCCCGGTAATTTCGGCAAAGGCCCTGGCCAGGGTCTTGGCTTCGTACTCATGCGTGGTGATGGTTTCGGAAACCACCGATATCTCGTTGACGCCCTGCTCTTTGAGCTGCTTGGCGGCCTCGATGAACCACTTCATTTCCTCCAGTTGCTGGTCCTTGGTCAGGGTGGACGGCTGGAACTCGTTATCTATCCATTTCTGCGCTTCTTCCACGCCGGCGAAAGCCGGCGCCGACAGCGCACATGTGATGGCAAATGCCAATGCAGTACGACGAAATAACATTGCAGTCTCCTAGGTCGAACATGTCCCCGTTTTCTCGTCCGGCCGCGCCGACCCGGGGGATGGTCGGGTCGCGCGGCAACAGCCAGTCAGCCCTTGCGCATGATCAGCACGAGGACCACCATAGACACGACAAAACTGAACCAGATACTGGGTTCTTGCTGCAAGCCCAGGCGCTCGGCGATGACGCCCGCCAGCCCGAGAAAGCCAAGATTGATATAGGCGGCGACCAGCAGGCCAATGAACAGACGGTCGCCGCGCGTGGTTGCCATGGGCAGGAAACCCTTGCGCAAGGTGGTCGGCGATTTCAGTTCCCAGATCGTCATCCCGGCCAGCATCAGTGCGATGCAGATGAAGAAGATCGCGGTCGGCGGCGTCCATACCATCCAGCTAAACATAGTGCCTCCTTAGACGCGGCCCATTGCAAATCCCTTTGCAATGTAGTGCCGCACGAACCAGATGACGATGGCGCCGGGGATGATGGTGAGCGTACCGGCGGCCGCCAGGGTTGCCCAATCCATTCCTGATGCGGACACCGTGCGCGTCATGGTTGCCACGATGGGCTTGGCGTTCACGCTGGTCAGGGTGCGGGCCAGCAGCAGCTCGACCCAACTGAACATGAAGCAGAAAAACGCTGCGACGCCAACGCCGGATTTGATCAAGGGCAGAAAGATGGTCAGGAAGAAACGCGGGAAGCTATAGCCGTCGATATAGGCGGTCTCGTCGATCTCGCGCGGGACGCCGCTCATGAAGCCTTCCAGTATCCATACGGCCAGTGGCACATTGAAGACCAGGTGCGCCAGGGCCACGGCCCAATAGGTATCCATCAAGCCCATCGTGGAATACAACTGGAAGAATGGCAGCAGGAAAACCGCCGGCGGCGTCATGCGGTTGGTCAGCAGCCAAAAGAAAATGTGCTTGTCGCCCAGGAAGCGGTAGCGCGAGAACGCGTAGGCTGCCGGCAGCGCCACGGTAAGCGACATCACCGTGTTGAGCGCAACATAGATCAGACTGTTGATATAGCCGCTATACCAGGATCGGTCAGTGAAGATCGTTACGTAGTTGGCCAGCGTGAAGTGCTCGGGCAACAAGGAGAAGCTGGACAAGATGCCGGCATTGGTCTTGAAGCTCATGTTGACCATCCAATAGATGGGCAGCATGGCAAAAAGCAGGTACAGGACGAGGAAGATGCTACGCAGGCGGAACCGTTTCTTGTTATTCATGCTCCACCCCCTTGTCTTGTGTGCCCACACGCAGCATCCAGCTGTAAAGAATGAAGCAAAACACCAGGATGATCAGGAAATAAATCAGCGAGAAAGCCGCCGCGGGGCCCAGATCGAACTGGCCCACCGCCTTTTGCGTCAGGTACTGGCTAAGGAAAGTCGTTGCATCACCCGGGCCGCCCCCTGTCAGCACGAAGGGCTCGGTATAAATCATGAAGCTGTCCATGAAGCGCAGCAAGACGGCGATCATCAATACGCCGCGCATCTTGGGTAGCTGTATGTACCGGAACACCGCCAGCCGGCTCGCGCCGTCAATGCTGGCAGCCTGATAGTAGGCATCAGGTATGGAACGCAGGCCGGCATAGGCCAGCAAGGCCACCAGGGGCGTCCAGTGCCAGACATCCATCAGCAGCACGGTCAGCCAGGCCTGAGTGGGGTTGCTGGCGTAGCTATAGTCTATGTCCAGCATGGTCAGCGCCCGCCCGAACAGGCCGATGTCGGTGCGGCCGAAAATCTGCCAGATTGTGCCAACCACGTTCCAGGGAATAAGCAGGGACAAGGCCACCATGACGAGCACGGCCGAGGCGCGCCAGCCCGCAGCCGGCATGGACAGCGCCAACAGCACTCCCAGCGGAATCTCGATGGCCAGCACGGACAGCGAAAAGCCCAGCTGTCGCAGCAAGGCAGCATGCAGGGCCTCGTCGCGCATCACGCTGGTGAACCATTCTGTTCCCACGAAGACGGCGCGTGTCGGTGAGAAGACATCCTGCACGGAATAGTTCACGACCGTCATCAGCGGGATGATGGCCGAGAACGCCACACACAGACACACTGGCAATATCAACCACCAGGCCTTCTGATTGACCGGCTTCACGTATTGACTCATGCGATGAGCTCCTCGTTTTTATAGAAGCAGGAATGCGGCCCCAGCACGCCGAAACCTGCCACCGTTCCCGGCGCGGGAGGATTCTGCTCCAGCGGCAAGCGGGCTCGCAACAGGTGCTGCCCGACGCTGGCGGTGAGCAAATGGCAGGTTCCGATGTTCTGCACCTTTTCGACCGTGGCCTTGACGACGCCAGCAGTACCGATATCGGCCATGCGCAGGTATTCGGGGCGTATGCCCAATGTGAGCTTGCCCTGCGGCACAGCGGTGCCTGCGGGCGCGCCAACGTCCTGCCCCGCAATGTTCACGCCGCCCGCTACGGTGTCCATGGGCAGGAGGTTCATGCCCGGTGATCCTATGAAGTGGCCAACGAAGGTGTGCGCGGGGCGCTCGAACAGCGCCTCGGGCGTACCGACCTGCACCACCCTGCCCTGCGACATCACGATGATCTGCTCGGCAAAGGTCAAGGCCTCGATCTGATCGTGCGTGACATAAATAAGCGTGAGCTTCAGTTCGCGGTGAATCTGCTTGAGCTTGCGACGCAATTGCCACTTCAGGTGAGGATCGATAACGGTTAGCGGTTCGTCAAACAGCACGGCCGACACGTCGTCGCGCACCAGGCCGCGACCCAGCGAAATCTTTTGCTTGGCGTCGGCCGACAATCCGGCGGCCCGTTGTCCAAGCTGATGGCTCATCTCGAGCATCTCGGCAATCTGCCCCACCCGCTCTTTGATGCGTGCTGCCGGCACTTTCCGATTGCGTAGCGGAAAGGCCAGGTTCTCTCCCACTGTCATGGTGTCGTAGATGACCGGAAACTGAAATACCTGCGCGATGTTGCGCTGTTGCGGCGTGGCGTCCGTCTTGTCCACACCGTCGAAATGAACGGTCCCTTGCGACGGGCTGATCAGGCCGGAGATGATGTTGAGCATCGTGGTCTTGCCGCAACCGGAAGGGCCCAGCAAGGCGTAGGCACCGCCATCGTTGAAGCTCATCTTGAGCGGCAGCAAGGCGTAGTCGTCATCGCTTTGCGGCTGGGACTTGTAGGAATGGGAAATATCGAGCTCGATACGGGCCATGTCAGTCGCTCCTTGCCTGGGTGGGCGCAAGCAGCAGTTCGCCGTCGATGTCAAAGACGTAGGCGGCCGATGGCGCAAAATGCAAGGTGGCATTTGCGCCGATCTCGAAATGATGGACGCCGGCTACCTGAGCGACCAGATCGCCGATGTCACTGCCCACGTGCACAAAGGTGTCGGACCCGGAAATTTCGGCCAGAAGAACTTTACCGTGGACGGAGAGATCGCCCTCGCGAAACTGCAAGCGCAAGGCGCTGGCGCGTAAGCCGACCGTCAAGTCCTTGTTTTGTGCATTGGCACCGCTGGGCAAGGCCAGGGGCAGCAGCACTGAGCGCGGCAATTGCACGCCGCCCGGCACGGGAAACGCCTGGAAAAAATTCATGGGCGGATCGCTGAAGGCTCGTGCAACCCGGACCGACTTGGGTAAATGAAAGACCTCGGCCGTGGGACCGTATTGAAGCAGCTCACCCTTATCGAGCACGGCGGTGTAGCCGCCCAAGAGCAAGGCTTCGCCTGGCTCGGTCGTGGCATAGATGACGGTCGCTTCGCCGCTGCTGAAAAACTGGCCCAGCTCTTCGCGCAACTCTTCGCGCAACTTGTAGTCCAGATTGACCAGCGGCTCGTCGAGCAACATCAGGGGCGCCCTCTTGGCCAATGCCCGGGCCAGCGCCACGCGCTGCTGTTGCCCGCCCGACAGTTCGGCGGGCAAGCGCTGCAGGAAGGGAGCAATATGAAGTTTGTCGGCCAGCGCACGGACCTGCGCATCTATGTTCTTTTCGCCGCGCAGCTTTAGCGGCGAACCGATGTTTTGCGCCACGGTAAGCGAGGGATAGTTGATGAACTGTTGGTACACCATGGCCACATTGCGCTTGCGGACCGACTGGCCGGTGACATCTACACCATCGACAGTTACCTTGCCGGTACTGGGGCCGTCCAGGCCGGCCATGATGCGCATCAGCGTGGTTTTGCCAGACTGCGTGGCGCCAAGCAGAACCGTCACGGCGCTGGCCTGCGGATGCAGGCTCATCTCATAGAGCCACTGCTCGCTGCCGACTGCCTTGCTGATTGCCTCCAGGCCCAACTGCATGATCGTGTCTCGCTTTGTGTTCTATTCTGCGCATTATTGTTCGTTTCGTATAACTATTCCCTTGCTGAAAACCCTAAGATATGTTCCTTTGCTTTCGATGTAAATTCCTTTTGTCTCCAAACGAACTTTCAAGATGAACCCGAACCCTCGTCAGCTCAAGCTCCTGCAGCACGTCCACGAACGTCATTCCAGTACCGTGGACGAACTGGCCAGCCGCTTGGGGGTGACAGTTCAAACGGTAAGACGCGACGTGCAGCGCCTGTCGGAATCCGGCTTATTGGCGCGCTTCCATGGCGGCGTGCGACTGCTGAACTCCACGATAGAAAACATCGCCCACCATCAGCGCGAGAACCTGCATGCCGAGGGCAAGCGGCGCATCGCCCAGTCTGTGGCACGCGCCGTCCCCAATGATTGTTCGCTACTGATTAATATCGGCACCACCACCGAGGCCATCGCCAAGGCTTTGATGCATCACACAGGCTTGCGGGTGATCACCAACAACATCAATGTGGCGGCCATCCTGAGCCGCAATCAGAACTGCGAAGTGATCGTGGCTGGCGGCGTCGTCAGGCCGCGCGATCACGGCATAGTGGGCGAAGCCACGGTAGATTTCATCCGCCAGTTCAAGGTGGACATTGCGCTGATTGGTATTTCGGGCATCGAAGCGGATGGCTCGCTGCGCGACTACGATTACCGCGAAGTGAAGGTGTCGCAGGCGATTATTTCGCATGCTCGCGAGGTATGGCTGGCCGCCGACGTCAGCAAGTTCAATCGGCCACCCGTACCATGGCTGGCCGATT
>JADKLW010000227.1_pt1 | contig 24069 bp, 15 predicted proteins | sample 8641881 | NCBI WGS metagenome assembly JADKLW01 (sample SAMN16272185, study PRJNA661076) | feces metagenome | isolation source: fecal sample from diarrhoea affected cattle B | host: Bos taurus | place: South Africa: Lokaleng Village, Mahikeng | collected 2019-09 | reverse complement strand
AACAACGAACAACTGAAAAACTAAAATAATCATCTAAACAAACAATCGTAATGAAGAAAGAAAACAATCTAACCAGAAGATCATTCCTGAAAACTTCTGCCGTTGCCGGAGCCGTGGGTATCATTGGAACAGGTTCTGCAGGCTTTTTATCATCCTGCAGCAGTGGAGGAAAAGGAAAAAACATTCCTTTGAGAGAACCGGGAACATATTACATTCCTGAACTTCCCGATCTGGCAGCAGATGGTAAAGAAATCAAAGCGGGTGTTGTTGGCTGTGGTGGGCGCGGATCAGGTGCAGCCATCAACTTTCTGAATGCTGCCAACGGCGTTACCATTGTGGCGCTGGGGGATGTGTTCCAGGACAGGGTTGACTCTCTTGGCGACAGGTTGAAATCAGAAAAAAATATTGATATTCCTGCCGACAAGCGTTTTGTTGGTCTCGATGCTTATAAACAGGTGATCGACAGTGATATTGATATTTTGATCGATGCTACACCTCCCTTCTTTCGTGCCGAGCATTTCAAATATGCAGTAGAGAAAAATAAACACTGCTTCCTCGAAAAACCTATCTGCGTGGATGCGGTAGGTTACCGTACTATCGTGGCTGCTGCCAAGCAGGCACAGGCCAAGAACCTGAGTGTGGTGACCGGCACACAGCGTCACCATCAGCGCAGTTATGTGGAGTCATACAAGCAGATCATGAACGGCGTTATCGGTGAGATCACCGGTGGTGCAGTATACTGGAACCAGAGCATGCTCTGGTATCGTGATCGTCAGCCTTCATGGAGTGATTTCGAATTCATGGTACGTGACTGGGTGAACTGGAAATGGCTGTCAGGCGATCATATCGTGGAGCAACACGTGCATAATATCGATGTCTTCACTTGGTTCACCGGACTGAAACCTGTACATGCTGTAGGCTTCGGCTCACGCCAGCGCAGGGTGACCGGTGATCAGTATGATAACTTCAGCATCGACTTTACCATGGAGAATGGCATCCACCTGCACAGCATGTCTCGACAGATTGATGGTTGTACCAATAACGTGAGCGAGTTCATCCAGGGTACCAAAGGCTCCTGGTCGAGCAACGGTGGTCATGTGATCAGGGACCTGGCAGGTAATGTGATCTGGGAGTATGACGGTGAGGCCGAAAAAACTGAATTTACGCAGACCGATCCCTACACCCTCGAACATGTGAACCTGATCAACTGCATACGTGACAACAAACCAATCGAACAGGCTTCTGAGACAGCTGTCTCCAATATGGCAGCCATCATGGGTCGTGAGTCGGCCTACACGGGACAGGCAACGACCTGGGATGCTATGACCGCCTCCGCATTGGATTACACTCCTGTCGACATGAACATCGGCAAGATGGATATGTCCGGCTTCACTGTCCCTGTACCGGGAAGTGCAAAATAATTAATACAAAGGTAAGACTATGACTCTTGACAGAAGAAAATTCATCAAAACTACCATCGCCGGCTCCGCAGCCATGGCTATCGGCGGATGCAGTTCTTTTGCCTCTGCTAAAGCAGACAATAAAGGACCTTCCGGCACCGCAAAACTGAACCTTTCCTTTCAGGAAGGTACCGCTCCCGGTGCTAACCTGACAGAGAAGTTCGATTATATGGAAAAGCATGGCGTGGTAGGTTTTGAACCGCACGGTAAGGCTATGCTGTCCAGGTTGCAGGAGATGAAAGAGGCTCTCAGGGGGCGTAACATCAAGGTGAGCGCCATCTGTGCCGGCTTTGACGGGTTCATACTCTCCACCGACCCGGCAGTGCGTAAACAGTGCCGTGACAGCATGGCAGAGCTGATCATCGCCGCCGGTGAACTGGAGTCCACAGGCGTGATCATCGTGCCTGCCTTCAACAGCCAGGTGCCGGTGATGCCCCACACACAGGAGACACGTGATTTCCTCTGTGAGCAGTTCGATGAGATGGGTACCATGGCACAGGAGCATGGTACCACCGTCATCCTGGAGCCATTAAACCGCAGGGAGGCTTTCTACCTCCGTCAGGTGGGCGATGCCGCCTCCATCTGCCGTGACATCAACAACCCGGGGGTGAAATGTATGGGTGACTTCTGGCATATGGTATGGGAGGAGAATTGCGACATGGGAGCGTTCCTCTCGGCCGGTGATCATCTGCAGCATGTGCATGTGGCCAGCCGCAAGCGACGCAGCATGCCGGGTGAAGATGGTGATGCCGACAACTATGTGAACGGGTTCAAAGGACTCAAGATGCTGGGTTACGACAAGTATGTAAGCTTCGAGTGCGGCTGCCAGGGTGACCGTGAACTGGTCGTGCCGGCAGCATTGGAGCTGTTGCGCAATCAGTGGGAGGAAGCATGAAACAGTTTCATCAAGTCATGTAATTCAAAAATGAGTGAAAGAGAACAATCTTTCACTCATTTTTATGTAGTGCCACCGCTAATTTTCCTATTTTTGTCTTTTCAATATCATAGCATGGACAAAATCATCCGATTCATCTCATCCTACAGGGCCACCATACTGCTTCTGCTTATCTATGCCACAGGACTGGCCACAGCCACCTTCGTGGAGAAGAAGATGGGGACAGAAGCAGCGAAGATGCTGATATACTATTCTCCGCTTTTTCTTTTCCTGCAGCTACTCATGGTGCTTAACTTCCTGATCATTCTTTTCAGAAAAAACTACCTCAAACGCAAAAAGTGGGCATTGATAACTGTACATGCCGCGTTGATAGTGATCCTCGCCGGGGCGATGACCACCTACCTTTTCGGGAAAGAGGGGCAGGTCCATATACGTGAGGGGGAGACGAGCGATCAGATGGTGATGCATACCTCCAGGGGGACCAGAACCAGGACACTACCCTTTCGGCTGGAGCTGACCGACTTCCGTCTGAACCGCTATCCCGGCTCACAGAGCCCCTCCTCCTATGAGAGCGACCTGCGTGTGCATGTAGACGGAGAGGTGAGGGAAGCAAAGATATTTATGAACAATGTGCTTGATGTGAAAGGCTATCGCTTCTTTCAGGCATCCTTCGATCAGGATGAACAGGGTACCATCCTCTCGGTGAACAAGGATGTAGCCGGACGTACCATCACCTACAGCGGTTATCTTCTCCTGATGATTGGTTTTATACTGATGTTCATCATGCCCCGCTCACGCTTCCGCAAGCTGTTACGGCAGCTGAGAGAGACAAGAGCCGACGCACAGAAGATAGCGACAGTGCTGGTGTTGACCGTTCTTCCGCTCTGCACCTTCGCACAGCAGAGGGCAGATCAGTCACTCATCAACGCAGTGCAGCAAAACAGGGTGCCGGAAGCCCATGCAGCACGCTTTGGTGCGCTGCCGGTGCAGTTCCGTGGCAGGATGATGCCGATGAACACCTTCTCCTCGGAGATACTGCGTAAGCTCCATAAGGAACAGACCATCGGCGGCCTTAACGCCGATCAGTTCATGCTCAGCCTCCTCGCCATGCCGCAGATGTGGATGCAGGTACCCCTGATCGCCCTGCCCAACAAGCAGGTCAGTGAGCAGTACGCCCTGCCCGTCGATCATGCTCCCTATGCACGCTTTTTTGATCAGCAGGGAAGCTACCGGCTGCTGCCACAGCTGCAGGCTATCTACCACCGTCCCGCGGGTGAGCGTACAGCCGCAGAGAAAGATCTGGTAAAGCTCGATGAGAAGATAAACATCATCTGGCAGCTGTTGAATCACAACATGCCGGGCATCTTCCCCAATCCGGATGATCCCTCGCATACATGGTACGCCGCCGGCGATGATTTATCCCTCTTCCCGGAAGTGGATTCACTCTTCATCCACCACACCTTCACCCGCTACCTCACCGAGGTGACCCGCTCACTGCAGAGTGGCGACTGGAGCAATCCCGACAGGGTGCTGCATGAGATCGAAGCGTGGCAGCTGCAAAACGACAAAGCCTCCCTGATCAGACCGGCGAAGCTGCAGGCTGAGCTTCGCTATAACAGGATGAACATCTTCAGCAAGGTAAGGGTGGGCTATTTCATCTTCGGGGGACTCCTGCTGCTGCTGGCTTTTATGCAGCAGCTGCAGATACGCCGGGGGAGGAGGGTTGTCACTCTCCTTCTAACTGCCGGAATAGTGTTGTTCTTTCTCTGGCATATGTATGGCATGGCCATGCGATGGTATATCTCGGGCCATGCTCCCTGGAGCAACTCCTATGAGACCATGGTCTATATCGCCTGGGTGACGCTGCTTGCAGGACTCCTTTTTGGGAGGAAGAACCTCCTCACGCTTGCGCTCGCCACCCTTTTCGGGGGAGTGATCCTTTTTGTCTCCGGCCTCAACTGGATGGATCCGCAGATCAATACGCTGGTGCCTGTCCTGAAATCACCCTGGCTCATGTTTCATGTGGCGGTGATCGTGGCAGCATACGGCTTCTTCGGCATCAGCTTCCTGCTGGGAATCACCAACCTGTCACTGATGACATTCCCCGGTAGAGATCCTCTGCTCTCATACCGGCTAAAGGAGCTGAGCATCATCAATAACCTCTCCATGCTGGCCGGGCTGGCGCTCATGACCATTGGTACCTTTCTCGGTGCCATCTGGGCCAACGAATCATGGGGGCGTTACTGGGGGTGGGACCCTAAAGAGACCTGGGCACTGATCACCGTGGTGGTCTACACCATCGTCACCCATCTCCACCTGGTGAAGCGGTGGTATAGTGACTGGCTCTTCAACCTGCTCTCTGTGTTTGCCTTTGCTTCGGTGCTGATGACCTTCCTCGGCGTGAATTATCTTCTGAGCGGCATGCACTCCTACGGGCAGACCGATAATCTGTCATCTGTTTTTATATATATTGCAGTGGCATTCGGAATCATCGGCGTGCTGGGGGTGGTGTCATACAGGAAAAGGGAAAAGCTTTAAGCTGTAAGCGGTAAGCAGTAAGCGGTAAGCAGTAAGCAGTAAGCGGTAAGCAATAAGCAGTAAGCGGTAAGCAGTAAGCAGTAAGCAGTAAGCAGTAAGCAATAAGCGATAAGTAGTAAGCTATACGCTGTAAGCTTTGGAGGTGGAAGCTTTGTGAGGGCAGCGGTTCAGCTATTTATTTCTGATTTCTGCTTTTTCATTTTTTACTTTTAATTATTCATTATTCATTATTCATTTTTATATATGGTACACTGGGGTTTTATCGGGTGTGGCGCCGTCACAGAATTGAAAAGTGGCCCGGCTTTCAGTAAGGTGAAAGGATCTGATGTGGTGGCAGTGATGCGCCGTGATGGGGAGAAAGCAAGGGATTATGCACAACGGCATAACATCGGCAAATGGTACGATGATGCCGGGGAGTTGATCAACGACCCACAGGTGAATGCGGTCTATATAGCCACCCCTCCGGGGTCACATGCTTCCTACGCCATTGCTGCGATGAAGGCCGGGAAACCGGTCTATGTGGAGAAGCCGATGGCTGCCTCCCGTGAAGAGGCGGAAACGATGAACCGTGTCTCCGAGGAGACCGGAGTACCCCTCTTTGTGGCATATTACAGGCGCACGTTACCCTACTTCCAAAGGGTGAAGCAGCTGATCGATGAGGGTACGCTGGGTGACCTCTCAACCGTGCAGATACGCTTCACCATCCCTCCCTACAAGAACGATCTCGAACGTGAGAACCTGCCCTGGCGCGTGAAGAGAGAGCTTGCCGGTGCAGGCTATTTCTATGACCTGGCATCACACCAGCTCGATCTGCTCGATTATCTTTTCGGGGAGATCACCGGCGTGCATGGCTTCGCGGCGAATGTGGGGGGACTTTATGAGGTCGAGGATACCCTCACCGCCGCCTTCCGTTTTCAGTCGGGGGTGCTGGGCAGTGGCAGCTGGAGCTTTGTCGCTCCCCCTGATAACCGTACCGACATGATCGATTTCGTGGGTACAAAGGGTAAGCTCACCTGCTCAACCTTTATGTTCTCACCCATCGTCCTGGAGACCACAGGGGGGAGGCAGGAGTATCGTGAGGAGAACCCCGAAAATATCCAGTTCTACCTGATAGAGAGTATCGTCGACTATCTGAATGGTGAGGGTCCCATGCCCATGAGCACAGGCCTCTCTGCAGCCCGCACCAACAAGGTGATGGATAAGATTCTGCAACGTTGAATCTCTCTACTCAGTATACCAGCACTTTGTGTGTCTCGTTTTTGTTGCTGGAGATTTGCTGTAACCGGACAATATAGATGCCGGGGATTAACCTGATGGTATAGGATTCTTCGGGTTGCATCTTTCTGCTGGTGATTGTTCTGCCGCTCAGATCATACAGGTAGAGATGAATTGCGTCATCATAATCTTTCACTGTAAGCATTAGCTCATTGACCACGATCGTCCCTTGTGTAGGTATAATAACAGGTGGTTCCGGCTCATCCCTGACCAGTTTCTTATCCATCCATGCAATCCTGTCAACCAGATATTTTTTCACGGCATCCACCTCGGCCCTGAACGATCCTCGTGCTACCGGATTCTGATGCACGGGAGTGTTTAAAATGGGCCATCTTTTAAAATTGAGCTCCTGCGACAGGGATACCAATGTAGCGAGGCTGTCCACCAGCCTGTTCATCGCCGCGGGCGTAATGCTTTCCGATTCCCTGGCAGAAACCCAGATGTCGGCGATCTCCTTTTCCGAACGGTCGCTGGCGATAATATTGTTTACAAAGGGTACCATGCCATTGGCTGCTGATCCTTTTGTCCTGAAGATAAAATCGGTCAATGAATTAATAGGGTAGGTTCTGTTGTCATTTTCAAATGCCAGGTCATAATCCCAGATAGGCCCTGTGATAAACAGATCACTGTTACGCTCTTTATACATGTAAGTGCTCCAGTAGGTATCTGTGTTACCGCAGAATTCCCCGATGATGAAATTCTTGAAAAATGAACGGGTGTCCAGATATTTCCGGTAAGTGGCATCATCATTGTAAAAATCACCGTGGACAGCCTGCTCCATCCTGTTGAAGTAGCTGACGATGTAATTCCTCTGTTCTGATGTGATCTCATCCTTATCGGGCGATTTGATGGTTACCGGCATCCCTTCTACCGAGGTGAACCACGACTCTTCACTGTAGGCATAGGCGTCGATCTCAATAAAATAACCACCGGACAGATTGGGCAGCGTGATATCGGTTGTCTCCATCTCGGTGATATCGACCCTGTTCTTTCTTACCTCCACCTGATCACACAGTTGATAGGTTCCCTTATATTCACCGTTCAATATCACATCTACGGCCATGCCGGCAGGGGTGTATACCATGTCAAGACGCCTGCTGATATCAAAAGCAATCAGGTTACGTATAAGTGTTTTATCTCCGTAGTTGTTGATGAGTGTCCACTCTTTCGCGTTGGCCGGTAATCCCAGCAGATGGGTCTTTTCAAAAAACTTGATCTTGTAGGGTTTCTTTGGGAAGTTCCAGCTGGCATTGCCTCTGCCTCTGATACGTAGTGTGTCGCTGAAAAAATGTCTCCCCTCTTCCGAGATAACCTTGATCGTTCCTTTGAGATAGAGGTCTTTTTCAACAATGTCCTGACTATTTTCAGTATGCACCACAATCACCGGTAGGTTGGTAGGCTGGTACAATCCTGACTGATCACCCACACCCGGGTAGCCGGTGAACTGCAGCTCAGCCAGGTTGCACCGCACGTTGGAAGGGCTGATATAGCGGACATACCTGAATCCTTTCGAACAGCTGATATCAGCCAGGGTCATCCTTCTTTCCTCTGCTGCACCGGGGATGATATATATAGGCACGGCATCGCTGAAGTCAGGACGGTTGGCACCCTCAATAACGGCCAGCTGCACTCTTGATGGCTGGGTGATGCGCGGTGAGTAACCTATTTGCTTGATCACATGAGGTGAGCCTAAGTCGAGACCCACCCAGGTGCCGCTTCTCTCGTAGGAGGCAAAATAGGTGTCGTAGTTATCATCAAACACATTGCTGATGGTGTTGACGGTGGTTGATATGGCACCGGTGGAATAATCTACCGATTCTTTCGTCCCTATTATTTCACCTGTTAATAACTGTGCTGTTTGTGCCGATGCGGTGAGCAGTAATAACAGGGCACAACTGAAAAAAAAGGAGCGCTTGTGAATCTTCATCTGTCTTGTTTTGTTATGATATCTGAATATATAGGTTGTTTCTCTCCACATGGAGCGATCAGCCCGGCTGATGCTCTTCAGCGCGTTTCTTCTTCCATATCTGCCAGGAGTTGACCAGGTTCTGCCACAGCACATACATGCCGGGGCCGAGGGTAGCTAACGGATTAAGGAAAGTCTGCGTGAGCCAGATGGCCAGCACCGTGTTCTTCTGTCCCAGGCCCTGTCCCCCGGCGATGGTGCGGCCATATTTCCTGCCGATCTTCCTGCCGAAGTAAAACTGCAGCAGACAGATCACCAGGGAGGTGAGAGCGATGATCAGCTCAAGTGTATAGTTGCCGTCGTCCTGCAGCCGCACGTAGTTGGTGATGTTACCTATCACCACAGTGAGGGCTGCCGCCCAGAGGTAAAAGGAGACAATCTGTGCCGACCGGATCTGTCTGTGCACCCCGGGAGCTGTCTTCTGAATGATGAACGTGAGCAGGAAAGGCAGAATGAGTATGGGCATCACGCTGCTGAAGATATGCCAGAAGGAACTGCCAAACGGGAGGGCGGTTCCACTCTCACCTATGAGGGAGAGGAACAGCGGTGCGATGAAGGCGACGGAGAGATTGCTGATGATGGTGTAGGCCGCTGTTACGGAGATGCTCCCACCAAGGATGCCCGCCACAACAGGTGCTGAGGTGGCTGTAGCGGTGAGCACACAGATCATGGCTGCCTGTGCCAGGATCTCATTGAAGGGCCTCAGTGCCAGGTAGATCACGGCACTACCCAGGTACTGGATGGCAAGAAGGATATAATGAAAGCGTGTAAGCCGTATATCACTCCAGCTGACACGGCTGTAGGTGATGAAAAGCATCAGCGCCAGCAGATAGGGTATCACCGGCGAGAAGAGGGCGAGTTGTTTGTGAAATGCTATCCCCAGCACCATCGCAATGGGGAGCAGGTACTTCTCCAGATATTTACGCATGTCAGTTGTAGTAGTTCTCCGGCGTGTCGCTGTTCTCCGGCTTACGCAGTATGTCCTTGTGATGGATATCTATCAACCACTGCCTGCGGTCGAGCACGAAGTCGTTGATGAACTGTTCGATCTCAGGGAGATACTCCTTCATGGGATATTCCGACACCTCATGGCCCATATCCTCGATGCTGTAGAACAAATAGGGATATCGTTCCTCCCTGAACTTTGCTGCCAGCGTACGAGAGCCGAACATGCCGAGGTGGAACAGACGTGTCTTGTTGTAGGGTACCAGCCTGTCTGCACTGCCATGAAAAAAGAGGGTGGGTGCGGGCCGTTGTGAGTAGGAGGGAACACCCTCCTTGCTGAAGATACCTCCGGCAAAAGAGAGCACGCCGGCATAGCGGAAATCATCAGGCAGCATATCCGCCAGCCGGTGGTTATCCCTTTCCATATAGTCGGCCTGCAATACGGCAATAGCACCTGCACTCGATCCGCTGATGATGATCAGTGAAGGATCGATATGAAGTGTTTCGGCATTCTCCAGCAGGTAGTTCGTGGCACTATAGAGATCCTCCACCGCCAGATGAATCGCATTGAGCAGTGGCTTGAAATCGAGCATGCGGGGTGCTTTCTGCCCCTTCATCCCCAGGCGGTAGTCGATGGAGACCACGGTGAACCCTCTGTCGGCGAAATAGTGAAAGTAGGGCTTGTAAAGCTCCGCATCGCGCTCCCCATCCTTGAAGCCGCCGCCAAACACAAAAACGAGGCAGGGCTGTGGCAACAGTGTGGCACTGTCGCTTCTGTAGAGATCCAGTTTAAGCTCCTCTCCCTCCTTCACACCGTAGACAAGGGTCTGTTTGCCGGGCAGGCCTGCCTCCAGCGATAGTGATGTGAGCAGCACCGCGATGAGGATGGTTAATCTGTTGTGTGTCATTGCTTATGATTGTATAAAATCGGAAACCAGTTGCATTATTTCAGCTTTCGCCCTGTCGTAATCATTATTGCAGACAGTCACATCGAACTGTGAGGCAAAGCCCATCTCATACTCCGCCTTGGCCAGCCTGTGCTCAATCACTTGTGTAGCATCGGTACCTCTCTTCTCGAGGCGTTCACGAAGGACCTCCACCGAGGGGGGCATGATGAAAATACTCAGCGCCTGCGCACCGTAAATCTTTTTGATGTTCAGCCCCCCGATGCAGTCCACGTCGAACACCACATTCCTCCCTTGTGCCAGGATGCGGTCGACCTCACTTTTAAGTGTTCCATAGAACTTATCGGTGTAGACCTCCTCGTATTCGAGAAACTCATCGTTGGCAATACGTTGGCGGAACTCTGCGGGGGTAAGGAAATAGTACTCTACACCATGTTTCTCCTCACCACGAGGTAGACGGCTGGTGGCAGAAATGGAAAACTGTATGGGTAACCCCTGTGTCAGCAAATAACGTATAAGCGTCGATTTGCCGGCACCTGACGGGGCTGAAAAAATAATTAGTTTAGCCATCTGTTATCATTGTTGCGTGGTGATGTGACACCCCGGTCATGCAGTCACCTATAATATATTTAATATCTGTTCCTTGATCTGTTCCAGATCATCTTTCATCTGCACGACGATACGCTGCATCCCCGACTGGTTGGATTTGGAGCCGAGGGTGTTGATCTCACGACCAATCTCCTGGGCGATAAAGCCGAGCTTTTTACCCTGTGAGTGGCTGTCACCAAGTGTCTCAAGAAAGTAGTCGAGGTGATGTGCTAAGCGTGTTTTCTCCTCGTTCACGTCCAGCTTCTCGATATAATAGATCATCTCCTGCTCGAAGCGGTTCTTATCGTACTCCACACCCTCCAGGTTACTCAACCCTTCGTAGATACGGCTTTTGATCTTCTCAGTGCGCTCATCCTCAAAAGGTTCCACCGCTGCCAGCAGCGAACGGATAGAGAGAATTTTCTCCGTCAGCACCTTTGTGAGCATCTCACCCTCCTGTCTGCGGAACCTGTTCACCTCGCTTACGGCCTGATTGATCGCTTGCTCGATGGTGGCCCACTCCTCATCATCAAGCTCTTCCGTATCCTGTTTCATCACATCAGGCAAACGCAGCAACATGGAGAACCAATCCTGAGGCTGAGGCAGGTTCATCGCCAGAGCCATCTTCCGGATCTCCTCCTGATACTGCTGCACCACATTGTGATCTATCTTTGATGTGACATCTTTGGAGAGCACCTCCACGTTCATGGAAAGATCTACTTTTCCCCGTTCCAGCAGACGTGCTAGGGAGTTGCGCAGAGCAATCTCCTTCTCACGGTAGATGCCGGGAAGGCGTGTGAACAGATCAAACTGCTTACTGTTCAGGGTCTTTATCTCTATTGTAACTTTTTTGTTCGGGAGCTCAGCAACAGCTTTGCCGTATCCCGTCATTGAATGTGCCATATTTCCTGTTTTTACAAAGGTAGGAATTTTTGGCGGAAGATTTCATTTTAGGTAATGAAAGTTCATGCTGAACCCCCCTCCACCTTGCCTGACAGGGTACGCAGCAACAGGCTGTTTCAGTGTGTGGGACGGTCAGTGACAGAACCGGTCAATAGTGTGATCATTAATCGAGAGTAGGCTGAAGCTTCATGCTCAGGCATTCTCTTTATGTCCTGCTTTATTCTGTTCTTTCTTCATCCGCAAGTCTTCCGCATCACGCAGATCGGCCAGGAACAGCAGCTTACGCGTTTCAAAGACATTGGATATCAGGATAAAGAGACAGGCTGCTGTGGCGAGATACTGAATGGTTCCGGGAATAAACACCTCTATGGTGATAAAAGCTCCCAAGATGATGCGTACTTCGGTAGGGCCGAAGATGCCCGAGTCGATGGAGTACTGCCCACCAATCTTGTAACGGAGCTGGGCGGTGATCATCTCCCACCCGTAGAGCACCACAAACAGGAACCCGGTATACTTCCAGATGCCGGGAGCATAGATGCTGAATCCCAACCCGATAAGGATGGTACCTATCCAGTCGACCGTCACATCGAGCGAGAAGCCGTACCACTTGCGTGGCGTACGGCGGTAGTAAGCCAGCCGCCCGTCGAGGGAGTCCCCAAACCAGTTGATGGCGAACCCAATCAGTGAGAGCAGCAGCCAGTAGCGATTGAGAAAGGCACCCATCACAAAACTTGCTGCCACCATCAGGTTACCAAAAGAGCCGATGGCGGTAAGTCCGTCAGAAGAGATCCATGAAGGGATCTTTTGTACCAGGTAGGCGATAGATTTCTGTTCCCACTCACGGAGGATATTGGTCCTTTGACGATCTGTGGCGATGAGTTTCAGCGATCTCGCCATGTTTTTTTTACTATTCTTCATCTCCGGGTTTACTTAATATGATTTATTCTTATGTAACAAAAGTACTGATTATATTTCAAGTTACGAATTTGTTACATAAAAAAGTGTCTATAAATTTATATTAATTCTACATAAAAAGAAGCCGTCCCTCAGGGGGCGGCCTCATATATATGCAGTTAATTTCGCTCTCGGCGTCAACTGTTCTCTTTCTCGTCGGTAGGTACTATCAGCTTGTACCCCTTACCGTGGATATTGATGATCTCAATATTGGGTTCCGGCTTCAGCAGCTTGCGCAGCTTGGTGATGTAAACATCCATGCTGCGGGCGTTGAAGTAGGTGTCCTCTTCCCATATCTGCTTGAGGGCGTGGTTACGCTCAAGGATATCGTTTGCATGGGCGCAGAGGAGCGACAGCAGTTCCGATTCCTTGGTTGTCAGCTTTGTTTGCACATCACCAATCACCAGGATCTGTTTCTGCGTGTCGAACGTCATCGTGCCGAAGCTGTAGAGCTGCTGTTCCTTGCTCTTCTTGCCTTTCACACGCCGGATAATAGCCTCAATACGCAACACCAGCTCTTCCATGCTGAAGGGCTTGGTGATGTAGTCGTCAGCTCCTGCCTTGAAGCCTTCGAGCACATCCTCCTTCATGTTCTTCGCAGTGAGGAAAATCACCGGTATCTCTGTATTGATGGTTCTTATCTCCTTCACGAGTGTTACACCATCTTTCTTTGGCATCATCACATCGACGATGCAGAGGTCATACTTTGTTTTCACGAAGCCTTTGAAACCGGCTTCCCCATCAGGAAACAGGTCGGTGTCAAAGCCTTTTGCCTGGAGATATTCTCTAAGCAACATGCCAAGATTCTCATCATCTTCGCATAAAAAAATTCTTAATTTCTCTTCCATATCAATTTTGTGTTATAACGGGTAAACTAATTATAAATCTGGTACCTTTACCTAATTCACTTTCGGCACGGATGGTGCCGTTCACATCAGTAACGATCTTCTTCACGTATGCCAGTCCCAGCCCGAAGCCTTTCACATCGTGGCGGTTGCCTGTATGCACACGGTAAAAACGTTCGAATACTTTCTTCGCATCCTCCTTTTTCATTCCAACCCCATTATCCTCAATGCTGATAATGAGCTTGTTGCCTTCATTACGTGTACGTATCATTAACTCCGGTGGTATCTCTTTCTTTCTGTACTTCAAAGCATTGTCCAGGATATTGAACAATACGTTGGTGAAGTGCATCTCATCCACCATGATCGCTGAGTTCTCTGCCTGCAGATCAATGTCGAGCGTGCCCTCCAGCTTCTGCACCTTCAGTGCATGGGTGTTGGCGACACTCACCACCAGGTCGTTTGCATCCATCTCCTTCATCTTCAGTGTTGTCTTCTGTTTGTCAAAGAGTGACATCTGCAGCACTTTCTCCACCTGGAAGCTGAGTCGCTTGGTTTCATCATGTATCACGCCCGTGACATGTTTGAACACTTCGGGTGATTTCAGAATAGACTCATCCTTCAGCATCTGCGCTGCCAGTGAGATGGTGGAGACGGGTGTCTTCAGCTCGTGTGTCATGTTGTTGATGAAATCATTTTTCATCTCAGACAAACGCTTCTGCCTGAAGAGTGACACCACCGTGAATATAAACGTGATCAGAAGGATGAACGTAAATATAAGCGATGGGATGAAAAAGGTCAGCTCACTGTAGACATACTTTCTTTTCGTTGGGAAGTAAACCCTCAACGAGTTCAGTTTTGCCGGTGGGTCGTTGGGAAACAGAATCTGGTTGTAGATTGCATCTCTCTCTTTTGTGGAGTAACCGGGTGAGGAGTGAACAACCCTGTTGTTGAAATCCACCACCTGGAAGCTGAACGGCTCGCTCAACCCGTTATAGGATAGCTCGTAGCGAATATACTGCTCCACCTTGTTAAAGTCGATACGCTGTTCAATCGGTTCGTTGCTGGGACGGCTCAGTATCTTGTAGATCACCTCATCCAGCAGCGAGCGCTCATGCAGATAGCGTTTCGATAGCGATTGCTGCATGTCGTACTGCGTCTTGGAGATGGTGCTGCCCCCCTGGTTGGGTGAGAGAAACACTCTCTCACTTTCTGTCAGTGGGCGCCTCGTCTCTTCGGTCACGTTCAGCTCAATTCTTGTTTCACTTCCATCGGGATGTGTAATGGTGGTGCCTGACTGCTCTCTGATGATGCTGCGTGATTCCTGCGGCTGATTGTACTGCGAATATCTGCTTTCCGACTCAATCATATCCTGCTCCAGGTAATCACGTGTCTGATCCTGTTCCAGATCTTTCATCACATTATAGAGACTTCTGTTTACCTGTTCATCAAACTGTTGTGTACGCAGCGTAAGGCTTGTTCGCATGTACCTCACCTGCAGAAACAACAGTGCGAAAAATGCAGTGAACATCACAATGGCAAGCAACCAAATTGTTGATTTTTTCATTTTTTTTACTTACCTCCGTTTTAGTGACAATTTTTTTTTATTTCAAAGATCGCACTTTTATCGTTACTAATTTAACAAATAAACCACTTTTTTGTTTAACATATCCTCTTAAAATTAAAAAAAACAGAAAAAAGGAGCCTGCACAACATAAATTAAGGGAATTGTGCCCGACGACATTCCTTTTTTAAGATTGTTTAAAATCGTTTCTGCTGCCGGCACCGTTGGGTCAGTCGAAGTTAAACCGCAAACTTAATCCGGCAGTGGTGTTGGCGGTAGGGTATGCTGTTGATGAGACCAGTGGTTTGTTGATGATCCTGTCGAAGAAAGCGCGCAGTGTGAGCGCCCTGCTCATCGCGTAATCAGCCGAGAAGCGGATGGTGGTGGTGTTGATGCCGCTGGTAGCCTGGGTGAAGCCCTCCTCAATCTTTCTTATCAGTGCCTGTGTGTTCTTGGTTGAGATATCAACCCTTATCTGCAGATCGTTGCTGAAGGTAGTGGTGGAGGGGCTCTCGTCTGTCTCCCTCTCTCTTCGCGGTGTTGTTCTTCTGCTTCTTTTCTCCATTGTGTTGGAGCCGAAGCCGACGATGCGGTTGAAGTGGGCAATGCGGTAACCCATGCCCAGCACGAGGTCGTTGTCATTCATCTCTACGATCTGCCGGGAGGAGATGTTAAGGTTGAGCGCCCTTGTTTTGTTGATGCGCAAGCTGAGGCTCATGTTGTTGTGTAGTGTGCCGTGCAGCTCTACGAGGGGGTTGAAGCTCTCCATGATGCTCACCGCGGAGATGTCGAAAGGTGAGGAGGGGAGGGGTGCCCCCGATACCACATCACGGATATAGCCCAGGTCGCTTCCGTCGCTGAGAGGTACCCAGCTCAGGTGGGAGCTGAATGATCCCACCCTGTACTGAGAGATGTAACTGTGGCTGATCATGAACGTCTGAAACGGCTGTTGCAGTAATGGTGCGATGGTCACCATGTTGAGCGAGAGCTCCCAGTTGGGCAGCATGGCGGAGAGGGCGGGGAAGGGTGTGAGTGCGATGGTGCTGGCATCTCTGCCGGTGTAGGCTGCCAGGAAAGAGGGTATCAACACCTCTGCCGTATGAGTGCCTACATCGCCCGTGGTGGGACTGAAAGGCTGACCGCTCAGGCTGCTGCCGCTCAGGAATCCGGCAGAGGGGTAGCGTGTCTCACTGTACTGATCTCTCACCCGTGCAGCCACCACCTCCCTGTTGTCACGAAACCGCTCAAATGCATGTGAGCGATAGCTGTTGCCTGCACCACCTTTTTCAAAGGCCGATCTGATGGAGAGGGTGCTTATCGCAAAGCTCCCTCCTCTGATCTCAGGCATCCCTTCCACCATGTACTGGTACTCTGTGCGTTGATTCTCTTCGTAGAGTGCGTTGAGCGTTATCCTCATGCCCGCGAAGGGCTCCAGTGTGGCATCCAGCCGCAGGTTGGCCGTTTCGTTCCAGAGTGCCGGCCTGATATTGTGCTCGTTGATCACCAGCCGGTTGTGCGTCAGTGACTCCTTTATAAAACGTTCACCGCCCTCAAGGCCGAAGGCGAACCCCAACCCGGGGAGGAGCCCTGCCGGCGAACGCTGCTGGCCGAAGAGATCACCTATCATCGGCTCATAGCCGGGCAGGTCGGTACGTGTTTTGTAGCCTATATTAAGGTTGAGCTGCCGCAGCATCATCATGGCACGGGCCATGTGGTGCACCACGTCCGCGCCTGTGCGGCCGGCGGCGTGATGTCCCTGTGGACTGCTCCCGGCACTGTTGAAGCGGCTGTTTGTTTGCTGCAGGAACGGTATCTTATTGTAGAGTGACACCAGGTTGAAGCGGCTGTTCAATGTGAGGGCGAGATCGTTCTGCAGGGTGTTGCCTATGGTCTCATCGCTGATGATCGCACCGCGTTCCCAGCGGTAGCGTGCGTTGTAGGCCGCGCTCGAGCTGATCCAGTCCAGCAGGGGTATCTGAGCGAAGGGAAGGGTATAGGTTACATCGGCCGTCTGCTCATAGTTGAGCGGTTTGCCCAGGTCACGCAGGCTGATCAACACCGAATCTTTCCATATCTCATAATCGCTCCTGTTGATCTCTTTGTTCACCTGCAGGTAAGGCTCCTCAATCTCGGCGACAGTGCCGGAGCGGAATGAGCTCCTCAGGTTTCTTGTGAGATCCCATGTAATCTGCAGGTCGCGGTCCCAGTAGAAGTTACGGCTGTAGGAGAGATAGTGGCGCTGTGTATCTGTGATGCCCTGTGCATAGGCGTTCAGGTCACGCAGTTGTGTCTCCCCGTAGTTGCGCATCAGGTTGCTGCTAACCGCGATATTGTCGGGCAGGTAGTTGATGTTCACCGACTGCAGCAGTTTCGTCCATCCACTCTTCTTCAGGTTGCTGAAGGGTTCCCACGGTTTTGCCGCCGGTGAGTAGGAGTAGTCGGCCTGCAGCCTGAAATCTTTTATGGTGGCATACTCTGTGTCGGGGCTTTGGTGTCTTTGCGCGTTCGATCTGTAGCCGAAGCTGAAGTTGGCCGGGTCGTACGGCATCGGTTTCGCGCTTTTGATGTTGATCTTCACATTGCTGAGGCTGAGGCTCCTCCGTGTGGTGCGGGTGAGGGTGATCTGCCTGACCGAGTCGCGCTCCGACTGAAGCCGCATATGCTCCATCGATTCATCAAGCAGTATATCCCGGTTGAAAGGATCGTAGAGCGGTGCTGAGTGCTCGCTGGAGTAGGAATAATAAAAGGGAGCGGTGATGTTCGCCTTCGCAGGGAGAAACCGTCCCAACTCCATATTGAGTGAGAGGTGCAGCGATGTGTAGTCGTCGTTGCGGCGTTGCTGCAGGCTTTGGTCTAGTGCTCCGAAGCCGGCGGTCTCCTTCCTGCCGGAGAGGCTTACCGTGCCTATGTCGGAGAGTGCCAGGTGCAGGTTACCCTGTGCTGCCCAGCCCCCCTGCTCATCAAAGCCACTCAGTCTCATCTCATTCACCCATACCTCGCCCGACCGGTTTCCGGTGGTGTTGTTGCGGATGCCGATCATCATCACCTTCACCTCTGCCAGTGAGGGGTTACCCATGATAGTGATCCTGTTCCCCGGCTTGTCGGGATCCTCCTGCGAGAAGGGAGTGAAGTAGCCGGCACCACCCTCATGCTTCTCTGCATTACGCAGCAGCTTAAGGCTTGTGAGCAGCTCCAGCGGGAAGTCGAACATGTTTTCCACCGGCCATACCTGCTGTCTGTCACCGGGGATATTGGTGCTGTAGCGTCCTTCAGGTGTGAGACGGAGCGGTATCTCATATTCATAGTAATTGTTCCTGTAGTCCGATCCCATCCGCAGGAAGATGGAGAGATCACCCTCCTGCAGCTCCCCCGGATCATCGGGCAGCCTCTCCGCGTGGACGAACATCTGCAGCCGTTTATAACGGCGCAGGTCCTGCATGGAGCTCTTGTAGACTGAGCGCACATCACCCGGGTCAAGGGCGGTCACCTTCAGCGAGAGCGCCTGCTCGTTCTCCTGCCGCAGTTGCGGCTGTGCCGGATCGAGTATGCGGGTGACACCCGGTGGGAGGACGTAGTTTACCGGCGTGCGGCTGCCATTCACCTCAATGTTGACAGCAGAGATGTCGAGCGTGCCCATCCCTGTCAGTGCCCCGCCGGAGATGAGGTCGCTGCGGTAGCTGCGCCACTCACTGCGCACCAGCTCCAGCGTTGCGAAACGGAGGAACAGCGGCTCCCCGAACCCTGTGAGGAAGAGGCGCATAAAGCGGATGTTGTTGAATCCTTCAATGGCACCCACCTTCGACTTGTACTCACTGAGAGGGATCCTGAACTGGTACCAGGTGACGTTGTCCTCCCTGCCGTTGCGCAGCTTCACGCTCACCTCACGCCTGTCGGCGATGAAGTTGGAGCCCGGCTCCATGCTTTCGGGACGGAGTGAAATCCTGTACTGAAAATAGGACTCATTCTCGTTCAGCGTGTTGTCGTTGTCTATATCCTCCACGTCGGGTGTGGTGCGTGAGGCGTTGTGGTAGGTTTCCTCATTCTCCGGCGCCATTGAATTGCCTTCGGTACCGTTGAAGTACTTATATCGCTCAAGGATGCTGAGCTGTTGTCGGTCCTGCTCCGCACCGCGGTAATGGCGGAAGCTGTCGCCCGCCGGGTCGTTGAGCGGTGAGTGGTTATCCTCCTGCATGCGCGTGAGGGTCTCTCGTGAGAGGCGTGGCTGCAGCTCTCCCAGGTAGGCGGCATAGGTGGGGAAGCTCTTCTCCTCCTCGCTGCTCAGGCCATTGAGACCCACATCCTGGAGGCGTCGCGATGCCATACCCATGGAGTTATCGAAGCCGTAGACGGTGGACTGCCGTTTAGGATACTTACCCCAGACGGTGCGGCCCGTGGCGGTGGTGTCACCATCGACAGGCAGTCCGTTCTCGAAGAACTTCTTTCCATCCTTCAGCACATCCTCCGAGATCTCCCCCAGGTTGATATAGAGATCACCACCGCGCGAGGTGCCCAGCGTGTCGTTCACGAAGGGATCCATCAGCCAGAACTCAATATACTCAATATTGGCCGCCTCAAAATCACGTGTATCCATCCGTCGTGTGATGCCGCCCCAGCGCTGGTGGGGGTTGAGCAGTTTGCCCTCGCTGTCCACCCCGCTATCGAGGTTATAGGGCCCCCGCTCGTTGGGGTAGTAGGAGAGGTTGAGCACCGGGATGGTGGCCGGCATCCCGTAGAGCGCATCCCTGTTGGGGAAGATCTCCCGTTCATAGATCTCCCGCACGCGGTGGTCGGAGAGCTGCTCCGGGTCATTTTTGATATGTGTGGGTGTGAGGCCCGAGTTCCGGCGGGTGAAGATGCCGTCGATATAGAACCATGAGAGCAGGGCCCTGTTCTTGCCATAATCGGTGTTGTTGGTGAGCGACGCCTCGGGAAAAAGTGCCGCCGGTGAGTTGTTGTAGGGTGTGGCGGCCAGCGACCAGTTGTAGGGTGTGCGCAGGTCGATGGCGGAGGTGGAGGATTCAAAGTCATCGAGGTAGGAGTAGCTGCCGGTGTACTTGTTGCTGTAGTGACCCGCGATCATCTGCGCAAACTCCAGGTCGGCCGACAGCTGCGACGGCTGTGTGGCCTCAGTGAAGGGAAGCATGTCGAGGAGGTTGGTGAGTGCGTACGACTCACTCTCCCAGTGCGTGTTGAGACCCCAGAGCGTGTTCTTCGCCGACTCATCTCCATAGATGCTCTTCGTGGTGAGCGGCTTCTCGAAGTAGTGCATCAACGTGGCCCCTGCAGTGAGGTTTCTTGAGAGGTCATACTGCAGGTTGACACCCATCAGTGTCTTGCGTTGCATCTGCGAGAGTGTCTGGTCCTCCAGCGACACGCTGATGGGCGTACCGGCATCGAGGATCGCCCTGTTGAGGATGCTGACCGTGCCGGAGATATAATCCACCGTGTAGTCCACCCCTTCGGTGAGAGGGGTGCCACCGGCGGTGACCCGCACCGAGCCACGGGCGACGTTCATCGCGTTGAGGTTGATCTCAGTACCCGACGAGCCGCGGTACTCACCGCTGATGCGGAACTTGTTCCGCTCGGGTACCTGTCGTGCCACGGTGAGGGTGGAGTCGTACAGCTCCTGAAAGAGATATCTCTCCGCGATAGCATCGTTGCCGATCATCTCCCGCAGGTGTGACCCGAAAGGCTCCACCACGGGGAAGATCAGCCGTCCGTTTTGGGCATCTATGGTGTAACCCTCAAGGAAGTCGAAGAGGCCGTCGGGGTAGGGGTCATCCCTGCTGTTCAGCCTGTCGAGCTGCATCACCCTAAGCAGCAGCTCCTCCTCTATGCCGCTGCCGGGGAGGTAGTTCAGGTAGACACCCGTGGTGTCGCTCTGGCGGGTGATGTTGAGCAGGAAGCGGTCCTCCTGCAGGTTGTAGGCGCCGTAGCCGAGGGAGTAGATGTTCTTCATCATCAGGTCCCAGGTCCAGGCGGTGGGTGAGAGCGAGACAGGCTTGAGCAGCCTGAGGAAGAGCGCACCATTTTGGATGTTGCTCCCCTGTGATCCCTCACCCACATCAGAGGCGAACTCACCCACCTGGTATACCTCGCCATTGAAGGTGTACTCATAGGCCACCGCCAGCACCTCATCCGCCTGCAGCGGCATGCTCAGGGAGATATAGCCCAGCTGTGGCTGCCAGGTGTACTCCGTGGCGGTGAGGAGGCGTGCACTCTCCAGCTTCTCATAATCCACGCCGCTGATCACATCGCCGGGAAAGAGGCGGGCGGTCTCACTGATGTTGCGTGCACCGGCAAAGGTGGTGGTGAGCTGTTCGTAGAGCGTGTTGGCACGGTTGTAGGGGACGGCGGCCGTACCCTGCGACTGCCAGCGTGGATTGTGGATGGTGTTCTGTTCCCCCAGGTCGGCAAACGCGACGATATTCCTTGCCTGGGCATAATCACCCCTCTTGTTGGTGACCCACACCTCCATGCGGGTGATGGATATGGGTGACTGTATGTAGGGCAGCTTGCTCAGTGCCTCATCATACCTCTCTCTGAACCAGAAGCTGAGGAAGAAGTGGCGGTTCTCATCGTAGCTGTCGGCGCTGAACTCGAAGGGAGTGGTCTGCGTGCCACCGCTGCTGTTTACCGTGCGTGCTTCCGACTGCTGCTGTGAGAAGAGGGTGTTCACCTTCAGCCTGCCGAACTGCAGGTCTGCTTTTATGCCGAAGAGAGCCGCCCCACCATTGATAAGCCTGTTGCCGGTGGTCATGCTCACGTTGCCCGCCTCAATATTTTTGATGATCTCATCCTCATCACCCCGGTAAGCCAGGTTGATCTGCCTGCTACGGAAGTCGAACGTCGCCTCAGTGTCATAGTTGATGTCGAAGTTGATCTTGTCGCCCACCTTCGCGTTGAGGTTGAGCTGTATCTGCTGGTCGAAGTCGAACATGCTCCGCCTGCGTGCTCTCTGCGGGAGGGTGGGGTTGTCGGTCACATCCCGCTTCAGCCCTGCGGAGATCTCGATGGATCCCTGTGGTGTGAGCTGTACACCTCCGGGGCCGAAGATCGTCGTGAGTGGGTCCCGCCTGTTGCGCACGCCTGTGAGCGTGAATGGTTGTGGCGGCGGCAGGCTGTCGGTAGTCAGCGCATTGCGGTTGCGGAAGTAGGCGGTCTGCTTCTCCCGCAGACGATAGGCGATGTACTCTTTCGGCGTCATGGTGTAGGGCGTGCTGATCACTATATCACCCATCTTCTCTTCCACGATGTAGCGGTTGGCGTCTGCGTCGTAGCGCACTTCGGTACGCAGGAGAGAGAGTCTGACCTGTGCCTGCAGCGCTCCCTTTCCGTTCGGCATGAACAAAAGGAAGAAAAGGAATATGTAAATGAATCTTTTTAGAGATACAGCAGCCATGTACGATTTTTGAAATCAAAAATGCGTATTACGTAACCGGCAACTGTTATAATCTCTTCAACGCCTCTTTGATCACCCCTTCCACGGGGAGAGAGGGGTCCTCCCTGATGATTTTTGATACCACCTTCTGTGATGCTGTCTGCACGAAGCCGAGCATCACCAGTGCCGCTACGGCAGAGTGGCCTGTACCGGAGAGATCTGCTTTCGTGGGCAGCTGAAGGGTGCCGCTCTCGTCGGTATATTTGATCTTGTCCTTCAGGTCGACGATGATGCGCTGTGCCGTCTTGGCACCGATGCCCTTCACCGACTGCAGCACGGTGGCGTTCTCGCTGGCGATCACGCTCTCCAGCTCCTTCGAGCTGAGCGAGGAGAGGATCACCCTGGCGGTGCTGGGCCCCACGCCCGAGACGCTTATCAGGTGTTGAAACAGCTCCCGCTCATGCTTGTCGCTGAAGCCGAAGAGCACGTGTGCATCTTCGCGTATCGACTCATGCACGTAGAGCTTTGCCGTTGGCTGCCCGTTAATGACACCGTAGGTGTTGAGTGAGATTTGCATCTGATACCCTATCCCTGCACACTCGATGGTCACGCCGGCCGGTGTCAGCTCGGCCACTTCGCCTTTGATATAGTCTATCATGTTGTCATAGTTGCTTGATTACGTAATACCGTACTTATAACGGCAGAATTGGCAGAAAAGTATAAAGATGTCTCACAAAGATAGCGATTAATTCCGTTTCGAAAAAGAGTCTGAAAAAGAGCCTTACATAGTGAAGCTGGGAAAAGATAACCGGTTGGCAAATATTTTGTACTTTTGCTGTTCAAAAGCAGAATGATGAGTGCAAAGAAAGTGTACAGTTACAATATTGAGGCACAGGATATCGACTTCCGCCGCAGGATCACGTTGTCATCCCTCACCAATTACGTGTTGATCACCTCCGGCAGGAATGCCGACGAGAACGGTTTCGGCCTGCTGGAGCTGCAGAGTGAGAACTACACCTGGGTGCTCTCACGCCTGGTGATAGATATGAAGCGTATGCCCACCGAGAGTGATTCCATCACCATTGAGACATGGGTAGAGAAGGTGGGCACCGCCTTCACCACCCGTAATTTCCGCATCAGGGACACTGCAGGTGTGGTGATAGGCTATGCCGCCACCTCGTGGGCGGTGATAGACATGACAACGCGGCGCAGCGTGCTGCTCGACACCATCCCCTCCATGCAGCGGTATGTGGTGCCGGAGAGCACACCCATCGGTGAGCCGGGGCGTCTGCCCAACATTTCGGGTGAGGTGGCCAACAGCTTTGAGGTGAAATACAGCGACATCGATATCAATAGTCACGCCAACAGTCTTAACTACGTACAGTGGCTCTCCGACTGTTTCCCGCTCGATTTCTACCGTACACACCATATCCGCCGCTTCGAGATCAACTTCATGAAGGAGATCATGTTTGGCGACAGGGGTGAGGTCTATCGTGAGATGAACGCTCCGGGGGACTATGCTTTTCAGATCGTGACACGCGGTAATGGCATCGCCTGCCGCGCACGGATTCTAGTCGAAGAGGTTAAGTAAAATATTCAACTTTCTCAAGTCATACGTATACAGCTAAAGATGAGACCTGTAAATGTTTTGTGGGGACCCATTGACCTCGAGGAACGTAAAAAGAGCAGCTGTTTGAATATTCGCGTTAAGCTAAATGAGCAGAGCCAAGCTTGCTTGAGCTTTGCCATAGCAAGCGAATATCTACGTTAGTGAACGTAGCAAGTTTTGCTCTTTTAGTGAATATTCGCGTTAAGCTAAATGAGCAGAGCCAAGCTTGCTTGAGCTTTGCCAT
>JADKLW010000283.1_pt1 | contig 24244 bp, 17 predicted proteins | sample 8641881 | NCBI WGS metagenome assembly JADKLW01 (sample SAMN16272185, study PRJNA661076) | feces metagenome | isolation source: fecal sample from diarrhoea affected cattle B | host: Bos taurus | place: South Africa: Lokaleng Village, Mahikeng | collected 2019-09 | reverse complement strand
GTCGAACCGCGCCCACGGAACCTCGTGGTCGACGCCCAACTGCCCGGCGAGCTCCTGCCACTGGGCGGTCGAGATCAACGCCGAGTGGTTGGCCGGATGGCCCTGCGTCGGCAACGACCACGCCTTGATCGTGTAGGCGAAGACCACGCTCGGACGGTCCGTCGCCGCGTCGGCCTGGGCGTAGGCATCCAGCAGGTCCTGCAGGTCGTGGCCGCCGAGATCGCGGATCGCGCGGGCGACCTCGCGGTCGTCCAGGTCCCCCACGACGCGCGCGACGCCCTTCTTCCCCCGCCCGGACCCGATCAACCGCTCGCGCACCTGCTCGACCGGGGTGCGCAGCAGCAACTGGTACTCCTCGTTCCCCATCGTGTCGATCCGGCGACGCAGGTCGCCACCGCCCTCCTGCTCGAACAGCGCGCGCAGCAACCGGCCGTACTTGACGGTGATCGTCTGCCATCCCGCCGCCTCGAACATCCCGCCGATCCGGCCCGCCGCGATGTCCGGCACGACCCGGTCCAGTGACTGACGGTTCAGGTCGACCACCCACATCGTCTCGCCGAGCTTGGGCACCATCGGATCGACCAACGCCTCCCAGATCGCCCCCTCGTCCAGCTCCGCATCGCCGAGCAGCGCCACCTGACGACCACCACGGGGCACGTCGAAGTGCTCAGCCACATAGCGGTGAGCGACACCCGACCACAGCGTCGCCGTCGCGCCGATCCCGACCGACCCGGTCGAGAAGTCCACCGGATCCGGATCCTTGCGCCGCGACGGGTACGACTGCAGACCGCCGAACGACCGCAGCTCGGTCAGCCACTTTTCGTCCAGCGTGCCCAGCAGGTAGTTGATCGCGTGCAGCACCGGCGACGCGTGCGGCTTGACCGACACCCGATCCGGACCCCGCAAGTGCCCGAAGTACAGCGCCGTCATGATCCCGGTCATCGACGCCGACGACGCCTGATGACCGCCGACCTTCACCCCCGACGGCGTTTCCCGCACCTTGTTCGCGTGATGCACGATCGACGTCGCCAACCACAACACCCGCCGCTGCACCGCATCGAGCGTCTCGAGATCGGCCACAGGGAGGGCGCCTGGGCCCGGCGCAGAAACGGCCTCGGTGGTCATCGGCGCGACCCTAGGCGCGCGCCGTGGCCTGATCAAGAAACCGGCCCGGATCGCGCGTTACCCGCGCGAAAGAGGCGCAGTTTCGCCGCTCAACGCGTCAAACGATCTCGCTGACGCACGGTGCCAGTTCAAGTGCCGTGCGCAGAGAGCAGGCCGTGTCATCCACCGCAGGCGCACGACGTCGGGCTGGGATGTGATGATCTCGGGCGAGGCAGGCCGGACAGGAGCGGATCTCCCGCGTCGCGATCGCCATCCGCGTCGTCTCCGCCGACCGCGGCGGGCCGGATCCCGCCCGACACCACGTCGCATGAGCACCCAGGTCAACGCCAGCCGCCCAGCCCTCCAGCCCCAGGACCTCGTCCTGACCATCCTCGGCCTGCATCTACGCACCCCGGGCGCGCAGGTCTGGTCGGGCGGTGCCGTCGCGCTGCTCGGCGAGCTCGGGTTCTCGACGGAGGCCGCGCGGGCGGCCCTGGCGCGCCTAGCCTCGCGCGGGCTGCTCGAGCGGCACAAGCAGGGACGGCTGGTCTCCTACACGCTGACGAGCCGGGCCGAGGAGCTGCTCCGCGACGGCGACCGGCGGATCTACAGCTTCGGCCGCGCGGACGCCCCCGGCGACGCCTGGACGATGGTCTGGCACGCGATGCCGGAATCCAACCGCGTCGCCCGCTCGCGGCTGGCGTCGCGTCTGCGGTTCCTCGGCTTCGGCCCGGTCCAGGACGGTACGTGGGTCGCCGCCCACGATCGCGAGCCGGAGGCTCGCGCGGTGCTGCGGGACCTCGAGGTCGACGCGTTCGCGTCGGTCTTCGTCGGCCGCCTCTCGCGCGACCTGCCGCCGACGGCGCTGATCGCGCAGGCGTGGGACGTCGATGCCGCGGCCGAGCAGTACCGCGCGTTCGTCGCCGACCACGGCCCTCTGCGCCACCCGGGGAAGGGCGAGCGGCTGTCCGCGCGGGATGCGTTCGCGACGCGCACGGTGATGTTCCACCGCTTCCGCGAGTTCCCGGCGACCGACCCCGAGCTCCCGCGCGAGATCGACCCGCTGCATGCGCTGCGCAGCGACGCGGTGTCGATCTTCGACGCCGTCCACGCGCAGCTCGCGGGTCCGGCCGGCGAGCACTTCCGGCGGACCGCCCAGCCCGGCTGACGCGGCGGCGCCGAACCAGCCTGGACGCTCCTCGCTACATCCCGGCCGACCAGCTCATCGATCGTGCTCCGGGTCGGGGACGACGGGGACCTGCTGGGTGATGCAGTGGACGCCGCCCCCGCCGTGGGCGAGCACGAGACCGGGGACCCCGACGACCTCGCGTCCGGGCAGCAGCGCACCGAGCCGGGCCAGCGCCTCGTCGTCCATGTCCGGGTCCAGCTGCGCGACCGGCACGATCGCGGCGCCGTTGGCGAGGAAGAAGTTCACGTAGGGGACGACGATCGGCTCGCCGTCCCGCATGGTGCGCGGCAACAGCTCGAAGTCGACGACCTCGAGGCCCGCATCGAGCAGCCGGCGCCGGTTCTCGGCGGCGTTGGCGGCGTTCGGATCGGCGTCGTCGGCGACCGTTTGCAGCAGTACCCGGCCCGGTGCCAGGAATGCAGCGATGTTGTCGACGTGCCCGTCGGTGTCGACGTCCTCGACCAGCCCCTGCCCGAGCCATACGACCCGCTCGACGCCGAGCCGCGCCCGCAGCTCGTCCTCGATCCGCTCGCGCGTCGCGTCCGGGTTGCGGTTCGCGTTGAGGCTCGTCTGCTCGGTCGTCAGCAGTGTGCCCTCGCCGTCCACGGCGATCGAGCCGCCCTCCAGCACCAGCGACGACGCGATGCGGTCGATTCCGAGGTGCTCGAGCAGCCGTGCGGCGATTGCCGCGTCCCGGTCGTAGGGGACGAACGCCTCCCCCCACGCGTTGAAACGGAAGTCCACGGCGGCCCGCGCCGGACGGCCCTGCACGTCGGTGCCGGTGACGACGATCGGCCCCGAGTCGCGCAGCCACGAATCGTCGATCGGCAACGCGACGACCTCCACGTCGTCGTGGGTCACGCGACGCCGCGCGTCCTCGACGTGCGCCGGATCCGCCACCAGGGTCACCGGCTCGAACGCCGCGACCGCGGCGACGACCTGCGCGTGGGCGGCCCGCGCGTCCTCGATCGTCACCCCGCGCCAGGCGTCCTCGCGCGCCGGCCAGGCGATCAGCGTCCGCTCGTGCTCCGACCACTCGGCGGGCATCCGCATCGCTGCCCCGTTCGCCCTGATCGTGCTCACGCCTCCGCCTTCGCCGGATCCTCGATCTGCTCGATCAGCTCGGACGCCCGTGCGCGAAAACGCTCGATGTTGCGGAGCTTGATCTCCTCGTAGCCACGCACCACGTCGGGCAGGTCGGCCAGCTCGGCCACCAGTCCCGCGTTGCGGGCGTCGAGCCGCGCCAGGCCGCGCCGCACGAGAAGGTCGTACTCATCGACGAGCGCACGCTCGACCCGGCGTACGTGCGCATAGCCGAACAGGTCCAGCCTGGAGCCGCGCAGCCGCCGGGCGGCCACCAACGTCCGCATCAGCGGGCCGGCGCCCACGCGGATCGCGATCTTGCGCTTCATCCCCAGCGCGCGCAGCAGCGGCGGGTGCAGCATGATCGCGACCTTTGCGCCGGCGCCCAGCTCCTGCTCACGGCGAGCGCGATCGGCGACGTCGAGGTGGAGCCGCGCGACCTCGTACTCGTCCTTGTACGCCAGCAACTTGAACAGGCCGCGCGCGTACGCCTCGGCGACCGCGGTCGAGGCGGCGCCGGTGCGCTCGCGCTCGGCGGCGGCGACCTGCGCGACGGCGTCGGCGTAGCGGCGCGCGTACGCCCGGTCCTGGTAGGCGACCAGCTCCGGCACGCGCACCTCCAGGAGCCGCCGCAGCTCGCTCCCGGACTCCCCCGCGAGCGTCAGCGTGGCGGCCTGCCGGCGCGCGCGGCGGGCGAGCCGTTCGGGCCCGCCGGGCGGCGCCGCGACGCCGGTCGGGGGCGCATCGCGCTCGGTCGTCGACGTGCCAACCACGGCCGTCGACGGCGCGAGCGCCCGCTGCAGCGCCTGCGGATCGGCGACCGCCGCGCGACCCCAGGCGAACGCGGCGTGATTGACCTTCACCGCGGTCCCGTTGAGCTCGATCGCGCGCTCGATCGCGTCGGCGCCGATCGGCACGCAGCCGTGCTGGTAGGCGGCGCCGAGCAGCAGCAGGTTCGCCGGCAGGTGGTCGCCGAACAGCTGCTTGGCGATCGCCTCGACGTCGAGGAACAGCGCCTCGCCGGGCCTGGTCGCGCGCTCGATCCGCCGTCGCGGGCCGCTCGCCCGCGGGAACGACACGGTGGGGTCGGTGATCATCTGCGCCGTCGGGGTCGCGGCGGTGTTGACGACCGCGACGGTCCGCTCGGGGTCGGCCACGCCAAGCGTCTCGGGCGCGGCGGCACCGAGCAGGTCGAACCCGATCAGCGCGTCGGCGGCGCCGGCGCCCGCCCGCAGCTGACCCTCGACCGGCGCGTCGGAGATCCGGATATCGGAGATCACCGGTCCCCCCTTCTGCGCCAGCCCGATCTGTTCCTGGCCCGCCGCATAGCGGCCGTCTAGATGCGCCGCCATCTGCACGATCGCCGAGACGGTGACCACGCCGGTCCCGCCGACGCCGGGCATCCGCAGCAACGCCTCGCGTCCGACCCGCGCAACGGGCGCCGGCAGCGCCGTCGGCGGGTCCGTTCGCGCGGGCGCGGGGCCGTGCCCCGGCGCGACCGCCGGCGTCACCTGCAGGAACGACGGGCAGTCGCCCTTCAGGCAGGTGAAGTCCTGGTTGCAGGAGGATTGGTCGATGCGGGTCTTGCGGCCGAACTCGGTCTGCGTCGGCACGACCGAGAGGCAGGTCGACTGCTCGCCGCAGTCGCCGCAGCCCTCGCAGACGCGCTCGTTGATCCAGATCCGCTGCGACGGCGCCTCGAGCGTGCCGCGCTTGCGCAGCCGCCGCTTCTCGGTCGCGCAGCGATCGTCGTGGATCAGCACGGTGACGCCGTCGACGGTCCCCAGCTCGCGCTCGACCGCGGAGAGCTCGTCGCGGTGGCGGACGGTCGCGATCGGGTCGAGCGTGATCCGTCGGTAGCGCTGTGGCTCGGGCGTCGTGACGACGATCCGCTTGACGCCCTCCAGCGCCAGCCAGCGCGTCAGCTGCGGGATCGGCAGCCGGCCCGGCGCGTCCTGTCCGCCGGTCATCGCGACCGCGTCGTTGTAGAGCAGCTTGTAGGTGATCCGGGAGCCCGCCGCGACCGCCGCGCGCAGCGCGAGCGAGCCCGAGTGGTGGAAGGTCCCGTCGCCGATGTTCTGGACGAAGTGCTCGTCGTCGGTGAACGGCTCCAGGCCGATCCACTGGGCGCCCTCGCCGCCCATCTGGGGCATCCCCAGCAGCTTCCCGCGACGGTCACCGTCGTCGAGCGCGACCATGATGTGACAGCCGATCCCGACGCCGACCAGCTGCTCGGCGTCAGCGCGGGTCGAGACGTTGTGCGGGCAGCCCGAGCAGAAGTACGGCGTGCGCTGGGGCTGCACCGCCAGCCTGCCCACCGCGCCGCGCCGTCGCTCGATCCGCGCCAGCCGCTCGCGCCCCGGCTCGCCGAGCGCTTCCGAGCCGACGATCCGGGCGATCGCCTGGGCGACGTCGTCGGCCGACAGCGCACCGCGCGCGCTCAGCAGCGGCGCGCCGTCGCCGTCCTGCTTGCCGAGCACCAGCGGCGCGTCCGGTAGGCGGTAGAGCGCGTCGCGCACCAACTGCTCGACGAACGGCAGCTTGTCCTCGACGACGAGCACCGTCTCGACGCCGCCGGCCAGCCGGCGCAGCTCGTCGCGCTCCAGCGGCCAGGGCATCGACAGCTGCACCAGCCGCAAGCCGAGCCGCTCGCAAGCGTCGGCGTCCAGGCCAAGGTCCGCGGTCGCCCGCAGGATCGCCTGGAAGCCCATCCCGGCCGCGACCAGCGCGATCCGCGGACGGCGCGGGTCGAACACGATCCGGTTCAGCTCGGCCGCCCGCGCGTACTCGGAGGCACGCGCGAGCCGCGCGACCATCAGGTCGTGCTCGGCGTCGAGGTTGGCGGGCGGTAGCAGCACCGGCGGTCGGCCGGCGGCGCGGGGCGGCAGCTGCGGGATCGCGTCGAGCAACCCGTCCAGCTCCACGACGGCGGAGGCGTCGGCGACGTCGGCCACGATCTTGAGCCCGCTCCAGAGCCCCGCGTGGCGCGACAGCGCGACCGCGTGCAGGCCGAGCTCCAGCTGCTCGCGCACCGTGCCCGGCGCCAGCAGGGGGACGAACAGGCTGCGGCAGAGCGGCTCCGAGGAGCTGGGCACCGTCGACGACTTGCTGGCCGGATCGTCGCCGATCCACGCCACCGCCCCGCCGAGCGGCGACGTGCCCGCGAGGTTGCCGTGGCGGATCGCGTCGGCGGCGCGGTCGAGCCCGGGGCTCTTGCCGAACCAGAAGCCGGTCACCCCGTCCACGCGCCGCCGCTCCAGTTCCCCGAGCAGCTGCGTGCCCGAGACCGCGGTGGCCGCCAGCTCCTCGTTGAGCCCCGGCCGGAAGACCACCCGTGCCGCCGACAACCGCTGGTGCTCGCGCTCGAGCTCGCGATCGACGCCGCCCAGCGGCGAGCCCGGATAGCCGCTGACGAAGATCCCGTTCCGGTGACCCGCGCGCTCGTCGAGCCGCTGCTGGTCGAGCGCGATCCGCACCAGCGCCTGGATCCCGTTCAGCAGGACCGGGCCGGCGACGGCGTCGTACTTGTCGTCGAGCGACACGTCCGGTCGCGCGAGTGGGAGGAGCGTGCTCATGCGACCGCCTGCCCCGCTCCGTCCGCCTGGCGGTCCGCACGGGCGGCGCGCAGGATCCGCGCCGCGTGCCGCTCGGCGATCGTCAGCGCGGTCTCGCCGGCCCGGGCGGCCTCCTCCAACAATCCGCGGACGCGCGCGCCGATCGCGAGCACGTCGGCGCGCAAGCGAGCCTCGTCGTGACCGCTCTCGGACGCATGGATCTGGACGACGCCGCCCGCGTTGGCCACGAAGTCGGGGACGTAGGCGATTCCGCGCCGCGCCAGCCGCTCCGCATCGGCCCGCGTCGCGAGCGTGTCGTTGGCGGCGCCGGCGACGATCCGGCAGGCGAGTCCGTCGATCGTCCGCTCGGAGACGACGCGGGCGATGGCGCACGGGGCGAGCACGTCGCACGGGGTCGTGAGTGCGCGGGAGTCCGCGACGGTCCCGCCGCCGACGGCGCTCGCGAGCGCCTCGGCGCGGCCGGCGTCGACGTCGGCGATCAGCAGGCGCGCGCCGCGGGCCGCGAGGTCGCGAGCGAGCGCGTCACCGACGTGCCCGGCGCCCTGGACGAGCACGGTCGCCCCGTCGATCCCGTCGCGGCGGTCGAGCTGCTCGACCGCGGCGACGATCGCGGCGGCGACGCCAAGCGCCGTCCACGGCGACGGGTCCTCGTCGGCGCACGAGACCGCGACGCCCGCCGAGCGGATGGCTCCGAGATCACCGGTCGTCGTGCCCATGTCGACGCCGGGAACGTAGGCGCCCCCGGTGCGGGCGACGAACGTGCCGAAGCGGCGCATCAGCGCGTCGCGGTCGGGCACGGGTCCCGCATCGAGGATCACCGACTTGGCGCCGCCGTACGGCAGTCCCGCGACCGCGTTCTTCAGCGTCATTCCGGCGGCGAGGCGACGGCATTCGGAGATCGCGGAGGCGTCGCTCGCGTAGACGGCGCGGCGGACGCCGCCGAGGCCCGGCCCGAGCGTCGTGTCGTCGATCGCGATCACGGCGCGGAGCCCCGTCTGCTCGTCGGCGCAGAGCACGAGCTGCTCGCTCGCCCACATCCCGTGATCTCCCGTCAATGCCATCTCCACGTGCTCCCCTAGACCCGTCGCTGAACGGTACGAGCACACCCGAAGTCGATCGGGCGCGCAATCAACGCGCGCACTTCGTGCCTGAGGCGCAACTTTGGGCACGGTGATCGCGAGTACATATCCTTCTTCTTGCGCAGTCGACGCTCGGCGCATACGGTGGCGTCATGAGCGAACGCGTGCAGATCGACGAGACCGACCGCCGGATCCTGGCGCTGCTGGAGGAGGACGCCCGGCGGACGATCGCCGACATCTCGACGCACGTGAACCTGTCGCCCGCGCCCGTCAAGCGACGGATCGACCGCCTGGAGCGCCAGGGCGTGATCGCCGGCTACAGCGTCGTGCTCGACCACGGCAAGCTGGGCTCCGAGATCGAGGCATTCACGGAGGTCCGCTTCGACGGCCAGGCCGACGCCGACGCGTTCTCCGCCGAGATCGCGCAGCGACCCGAGGTACGCGAGGTCTTCACGATGGCCGGCGACCCCGACGCCTTGGTCCGCATTCGCGTTGCCGACGTCGCCCATCTCAAGCAGGCCGTCAACCAGCTGCGCCGGAGCCGCAACGTCACAGGCACGAAGTCGCTGATCGTGCTCGACCACCGCAGTCGAATCGCCCGGCGCCGGGCCACCGCGGACCCATCCGCCGACCGTGAGCACCTATAGATAACACCTCACCGGGTACTACTGTACTGTCTGAACGATGTCCGTCAACGCGTCCGCGTCGCAGCTCACCAACGACCCGTCGCCGCGGGCTCCCGCGGCCGTGCGGATGCGCCCGTCGATCGCGACGATCCAGCCCTACAAGCCGGGCAAGCCGGCTGGCGCGGCCACCGGGAAGCGGATCGCGGCGCTCGCCTCCAACGAGATGCCGTTCGCGCCCTCCCCCGCGGTCCGCGAGGCCATCGCGCAGGCGGCGGCCGGCCTCAACCGCTACCCCGACCCGCACGCGACGGCGCTGCGCGAGCGGATCGCCACCGCCAACGGCGTGGACGTCGACCGGGTCGCGGTCGGGGCCGGCTCGATGATCCTGCTCCAACAGGCGGTGCTGTCGACGACCGGCGAGGGGGACGAGCTGCTCTACGCGTGGCCGTCGTTCGAGGGCTATCCGCTGCTCGCGTCGCTGGCCGGCGCCCGGGCCGTCGGCGTGCCGCTGATCGACGCACGCCACGACCTGCCCGCGATGGCCGACGCGATCAGCGACCGCACCCGCTGCATCCTCGTCTGCAATCCCAACAACCCGACCGGCACGCTGCTGGGCCGGGACGAGATCGCCGCGTTCCTCGCCCGCGTGCCGAGCGATCGATTGGTGATCCTCGACGAGGCCTACCGGGAGTTCGTCGACGAGCCCGGATACCGCGACGCGCTGACGCTGCTGGACGAGTTCCCCAACGTCGCCGTGACGCGGACGTTCTCGAAGGCCTACGGCCTTGCGGGGCTGCGGATCGGGTACTGCATCGCGGCCCCCGACGTGATCGCCACGATCCGGCGCAGCCATATCCCCTTCAACGTGACGGCGCTGGCGCAGGCGGGAGCGATGGCGGCGCTCGACGGCGCCGGCGAGCTTCACGAGCGGCTCGCCGAGCTGAGCGCGGGCCGGCGGCGACTGGCGGCGCACGCCCGCGCGCTCGGCTACCCGGTCGTCGACGGCTACGGCAACTTCGTCTGGCTGGCCCTCGGCGAGCGGGCGCCGCAGATCAGCGCCCTCCTGGAGGCCGAAGGCGTGATCAGTCGCGCGCTGCCGCCGTTCGGCACCCGGATCAGCGTCGGGACCCCGGAGGACGTCGACCACGCGATGCAGGCGCTGGAGCAGGTGGCGTCCGCCGCCGAGCCGGCCGGCTGACGCGGCGCGCCGCGGACTGCGGAAGGAGACGCGCCGGGCGGTCCTCAGACCTCGCCGGCCAGCACCCGGGCGAGCACCGGCAGCGCGACGTTGCGCCCGGACACGATCGCGACCGCGCGGCCCTCGACCGCGACCTTGCCGGCCAGCAGCGCCGCCACGCCGACCGCACCGGCCCCCTCCGCGACGACGCCGTGGTGGGTGGCGAGCCAGCGCATCGCGGTGGTGATCTCGCTGTCGTCGACGGTGATCATCGCGTCGACGCACGCGGCGATCACGCCGACGGTGATCGATCCGGGCTCGATGTTGCCCGCCATCCCGTCGGCAAGCGTCTCTCCCACCTCGACCGGCGTGACCGTCCCGGCGGCGATCGCGGCGCTAACCGCGAGCGAGACGTCGGACTCCACGCCGACGACGCGCACGTTCCCGCGGTGGCGGGCCCAGAGCGCCACCCCGGCCAACAGCCCGCCGCCGCCGACCTGGACGACGACGGTGAGCGGACCGCTCAGGTGCTCGAGCTCGGCACCGAGCGTCGCCTGGCCGGCGATCACGAGCGGGTCGTTGTACGGGGACAGCCAGCGCCCGGCCGCGCCGGCGACGCGCAACGCGTGCTCCTCGGCGGCGTCGTACGACCCTTCGACCACCTCGACGGTGCTGTCGAACCGCCGCAGCCCGGCCAGCTTCGGCGGGGCGATCGTGCTCGGCACGACGATCCGCGCGCGGCGCCCGAGGCGCCCGGCCGCCCACGCGGTGGCCATCGCGTGGTTGCCCGTCGACACGGTGACGACCTCGCGATCGGCCGCCAGCGCCGACAGCGCCGTCAGCGCGCCGCGGACCTTGAACGAACCGGTCGGCTGGGCAGCTTCGAGCTTGAGCAGCGTCCCGGGACCCAGCCCGTCGGCCGCCAGCAGCGGCGTCGGCGGCAGCGTGGCCCCGACCACCCGGCGAGCCCGCTCGATCGCGGCGAGCGTGGGCGGTGCGAGATCGTCGCCGTCGGGCGCAGCGGTGGGCATGACGGTCGAGCATCGTCGCTCCGCAGCGTGTCCGCTTCGTGCCTTGCGATGATCGCCAGCGCCGTCGTTCGTCGGTCCCGACGAGCCGGGACGACGGGCGCGGTGCGAACGTGGGGCGATGACGAGACCTACTGACCCGGTCCCGGTCGCGGACGCCCACAGCGACCTGCTCCAGGAGCTGGCCCACGCGGAGCACGAGTTGGGCGATCCCGATCCGCTGCGATCGCGCTGGCTGGACCCGCTCCGCCGCGGGAACGTCGCGCTCCAGGTCTGCGCGATCTACGTCGACGCGGACCTGCCGCGCGGCGACGGCCTCGTGGAGGTGCTGCGCCAGGCCCGCAGCTTTCGCGCTGGCGTCGCGGCCAACCCCGAGCGCGTCGTCGACGTCGCGTCCGCGACCGACCTCGACCGGCTCGGCGACGGTCGCACCGGCCTGCTCCTGGCGCTCGAGGGCGCGTCCGCGCTGGGCGAGAACGCGTGGCTGATCGACGTGCTCGCCGATCTCGGCGTGCGGATGGGGTCGCTGACCTGGAACGAGCGCAACGCCTTCGCCGCCGGCTGCCACCACGAGGACGGCCTGACCTCGCTCGGCGAGCGGCTCGTGGAGCGGATGATCGCGCGCGGGATCGTGCTCGACCTCGCCCACGCCTCGCCGCGCACGTTCGCCGACGTGCTCGCGCTGGCCCCGCAGGGCGGCGTCGTCGCCAGCCACGCCGCGTGCCGGGCCGTCTACGACCATCCGCGCAACCTCACCGACGGGCAGCTCGAGGCGCTGGCCGCCCGCGGCGGCCTGCTGGGGGCGATGCCCCACCCGATCGTGATCGACCCGGAGCGTCCGACGGTGGAGCGCTTCCTGGACCACGTCGATCACGCCGTCGCGGTGATGGGCGTCGAGCACGTGGCGCTCGGCGGCGACTTCCTGCGCCAGATCGTGCGGGCCTGCGGCGAGGCCGACCTCGTCTACGACGGGATGCCCGCCGACAGCGCGATCGACGAGCTCGAGGGGCCGCAGGACTATCCGCGGCTCGCCACGGCGCTGTCCGCGCGCGGCTACGGCGCCGACGACGTCCGCGCGATCATGGGTGGCAACCTGCTGCGGCTGTTGCGCAGCGCGCTGCCCGCCTGAGCCCGACCGGACGCGCGCGGCGACGCGGTCCCGGCCGGGGCCGGCCCGGCGCCTCAGGGGCGCAGCTGCTCGCCGACGCCGGCCGCACGCGCCCGATCGACCGCGAGCCCCGCGATCGCGGTATCGAGCACGCCGACCCCGGTGAAGTCCGCCACGGTGATCTCGTCCTCGGTGCGGCGCCCCGGCGCGTCGCCGGCGGCGATCGCGCCGAGCTCCACGACATCGGCCGCGACGATCGTCCCCGCGGCCAGCGCCGCGGCGATCTCGCCCTGCTCGCGGCACTGCGCGAGCCGGTCGGCGACCACCGTCGCCCGGCCGAGCAGCGCCGGATCGAGCTCGACCTTGCCGGGCAGGTCGGACCCGACGGCGACGACGTGCGTACCCGGCGAGACCCATTCGGCCCGAACCAGCGGCGTCCGCGACGGCGTGGTGGTCACCACGACGTCGGCGCCGCCCACGCCGTCCGCGAGCGACGCCACCGCTTCCACGCGCAGGCCGAGCTCGTCGGAGAGCTCGCGGGCGCAGCGCGCGGCGGCTTCCGCGCGGCGACCCCAGATCCGCACGTGGGTCGGCGCGCACACCGTCGCGAGCGCGCGCAGCTGGTGGCGGGCCTGTCCGCCGGTGCCGACCACCGCGACGGTGCGCACCGGCTGGCGGGCCATCAGCCGCACCGACAGCGCACCTGCCGCCCCCGTCCGCAGCTCGGTGAGGAAGCCGTTGTCCAGCAGCATCGCGCGCAGGGCGCCGGTCCGCGCGTCGAACACCCAGACGGCGCCGGCGCTGACGGGCAGGCCGCGCGCCGGATTGTCGTAGAAGCCCGACGCGACCTTGATCGCGAACGTCGGCGCCCCGTGGACGTAGGCGCCCTTCGCGTGGACCTCTCCACGGTGGGCGGGCAGTTCCAGCGACAGGACGTCCGGCTGCTCGACCTCTCCGCGGCCGAGCCGCACGAACGCGTCGTGCACGACCGGCAGCGCGTCCGCGGGCCCGACGAGGTCGCGCAGCTCGCGCTCGCGCACGACGAGGACCGATCCGTCGACCATTCCACCGCTCACCGTGCTTCGCTCCGCACGCTCAGGCCACCTTGCGGCTCGCGCGGGAGCCGAACTGCACGTAGCGCTCACCGCGGAGCTCGAAGAAGACCATCGGCAGCCACGTGTCGCCCGCCTGCGGCAACCGCCCGACGTAGACGTCGGGGCCGGCGTCGCTGGGCGCGATCGTCACGTCGACGGGCTCGATGTGCCCCAGCTGCGAGCGCAGCGGCTCGACCAGCTCGATCGTGGCGTACGGCGCCCCCTCACGATCGCCGACGGTCATCCGCACTCCGTAGCGCTCGTAGACCCCGGCGAGCTCCGGGCTGAGGCGCTCGCCGGCCTCGACACGCGGCTGCGGCCAGGCGGGCACCGCGATATCGCACAGCTCCTCGAGCAGCTCCGCGTACAGCTCGTTAGCGAAGTCGATCACGCGGCCGCCGTTGGTCAGCAGCGCGATCGCCACGCCGCGCTCGGGGACCACGCGCAGCCAGGAGTACTGCCCGTCCAACGTGCCGTCGTGCCACCACACGTCCTGCTCGCTCCAGCGGTGCCGCTGCCAGCCGAGGCCCCAGTGATCGCCCGAGAGCCAGTGCTCGGCGACCGACTGCTGCGGCCGCAGCATCTCGGCCAGCGCCGCGTCCGACAGCAGCCGCGTCCCGTCCGGCGCGCAGCCGCCGTCGAGGATCAGCCGCGCGAAGCTGATCACGTCCTCGGCGCTGGCGATGATCGAGCCTCCCCCGGCCATCGCGCGGTCGTGCGACCAGACCGGGTAGAGGCTCGGCGGCTCGCCGGGCTCGGCGTCGTGCCCGTAGGACACGCGGAACCGCAGCGCATCCTCCGGGAGGACCACCGTGCTCTTCAGTCCCAGCGGGGCGAACAGCAGGTCGCGCATCGCGACGTCCCAGACGGAGCCGGTGATCCGCTCGATCATCCGGCTCAGCAGCGAGAATCCCGTGTTGCTGTAGGACACGACCGTCCCGAGGGGCACGTCCTGACCGACGTCGGCGCAGGCCGCGACGAAGCGCTCGAGCGCATCGTCACCCCGCCCGCCCTCGGCCAGCACGTCGCCCGAGATCCCGCTGGTGTGGGTCAGGAGATGACGCGCGGTCACGCGCGCCGTCACGTCCGGGTCCGCCACGCGCAGCTCCGGCAGCACGTCGACGACCGGGGCGTCGAGGTCGAGCTTGCCGGCGTCGACGAGCCGCATGATCACGGTTGCCGTGTAGACCTTGGTGATCGAGGCGATCCGGAACACGGACTCCGGCGTCACCTCCACGCCGGTCTCGACGTTGAGGACGCCGTGGGTCGCGGTCCGCAGCCGCCCGTCGGCGAACACCGCCAGCGATGCGCCGGGGACGTCGGCCGCCTGCGCGAGCTCGCGCAGGCGCGATTGCAGGGTGTCGTTCTCGATCACGGTCATAGGGGCTCCTTGGTGTGGTGGGGCTCAGCCGAGCTCGCGCTGAGCCCGACCGCCGGTGTGCAGGTAGCGATCGCCGCCGGCGTCGAACAGGACCAGCGGTCGCCACTCCTCCTGGTCGGCGTCGCGGGCGACGTACGTCGTCGGGCCGGCGTCGCTGCGCCGCAGCTCGAACGGGACCGGTCCGACGCCCGGCAGCTGGGACGCGAGCGGCTCGACGAGCCGGTCGACGCCCGCCAGCGCGCCGTCGCGCCAGCGGATCTCGGTGCGCGATCCGTACCGCTCGTAGACGCCCACGACGGGATCGTTGGGTCGCGCCGACGCGGCGAGGTCGGGCCCGGGGGCAACCGGGGCCTCGAGCCCGCAGAGGTCGGCCAGCAGCTCGGCGTAGAGCGCGGTGGCCAGCGGCCGCGACCCGCCCCCGTTGGTGAGCAGCGCGACGGCGACGCGACGGTCGGGCACGACCTCGAGGAAGGCCCGCTGTCCCACCGTCGTGCCGCCGTGCAGGAAGACCCGGCGCCCGCCGCGGTCGTCGAGCTGCCAGCCGAGACCCCGGAAGTCCCCGGACGACCAGCGCTCGGCCACCGGGACCTGGGGCCGCAGCATCTCGGCCACCGCGTCCGGCGCCAGCACGGACGTGCCGTCGCTCGCGCGTCCCTCGTCGAGGAAGAGCCGCGCGAACGCGACCACGTCGCGCGCGCTGGCCCACACGACGCCGCCGGCCGGACCGGACGAGCGCGGCAGCATCGCGATCGGCGCGAGCCTCGGACCGTCCGGCCCTGGCACGTGTCCGTACGCCCACCGCCGTCGGAGCGCCTCCTCGGGGCGCGTGACCGTCTCGTCGAGGCCCAGCGGGCGCAGCACGGAGGCGCCGATGGCCTCTTCCCACGTCTCACCGGTGAGCTGCTCGACGACGCGGCCGAGGATCACGAAGCCGGTGTTGCAGTAGGAGAACGTCGCCTCGAACGGAACGTCCTGGCCCAGCGTCGCGCACTCCTCCACGTAGCGCCGTACCGCGTCGTCGCCGCGCCCCGTGTCGGTGAACACGTCGCCGCCGATGCCGCTCGTGTGGGTCAGCAAATGGCGGGCCGTGACCCGCTCGGTCACCTCGCGATCGGCGACGCGGAAGTCCGGCAGCGCCGCGGTCAGCGGCGCGTCGAGGTCGAGCTTGCCGGCGTCGACCAGCCGCATGATCGCGGTCGCCGTGTAGACCTTGGTCGTCGAGCCGATCTGGAACACGGCGTCCGGGGTCGCCGCGACGCCGGTCTCGACGTTCAGCACCCCGCCGGCGAGCGCGTGGACCTCGCCGTCGACGAGCACGGCCAGCGACGTCGCCGGCACCTCGTGCTCGCGGCGCAGGTCGTCCAGCCGCCGCCTCCAGTACTCGAGATCGAAGGTCACCGCTCATCACCCCGCCGTTCGCCCATGCCTGCCAGCATCGGGGAGCGGCGGCCGGCGATCTTCGTTCCGTGGGACAAGGCCGAACGGGCCCCCTGGTCGGAACCGACCAGCGGGCGACTCAACGGTCGTCGGCGGCGAAGACGCGGGCGACCGCGTCCGCGTCCAGGCCGGCGCCGAGGCACGCCATCAGCGTGATCCGGGCCGCGTCCGCGCTGAGCGCTCCCGCGCAGACGATCCCGGCGGCGCGCACGTCACCTTCCGCGCCCTCGAAGCCGTAGGTCGAGCGCAGGATGCTGCCCCGCTGCGGCCGGGCGACCGCGACGACCGGGATCCGTCGCCGGGCACGTTCCAGCGCCCGCAGGTACGCGGGCGCCAGGTGGCCGGCGCCCGCGAGGACCACGACGAGGCCGTCGACCGCATCCGCGACGAGATCGACGACCCGGCCATCGGCGGCCAGGCCGACACGCACGACCTCGACGCGTGCGTCGAGGCGCTCGACCTCGATCGCCGGACGGCGCTCCGGCCGCGCGACGAGCGACACGCGCTCCTCGGCGACGTACCCGAGCGGGCCGCTGCCCGGCGACCCGAACCCGGTCGGGCTGGTGCTGTCGACCTTGCGGACGGCGCGGGCCGCGTGCAGCTCGCCGGCGAAGCAGACGAGCACGCCGACACCGGCCGCCTCCGCGCTGCGGGCGACCGCGAGCGCGTCGCGCAGGTTCGCGGGGCCGTCGGCGCCCGGCGCCGACGCCGACCGCATGGCGCCGGTGAGCACGATCGGCGCCTGGCCCGCGTAGAGCAGGTCGCAGAGCAGCGCCAGCTCCTCCATCAGGTCGGTGCCGCACGTCACGACGACGCCGTCGCCGGCGGCCGCGAGCTCGCACGCGCGCCGCGCGATCGTCAGCGCCTGGTCGCGCTCGAGCTGCACGCTGGACGTCCGAGCCAGGATCTCGACCGGACCCGCCAGCGGGACCTCACCGATCGCTGCGGTCTCCAGGCCCCCGGCTGCCGGTCGCGCGAGGGGACCGGACATCGCGATCGTGCCGCCGGCGTCGAGGATCCGAACGGGGCGCGGCATCACGCGGCGAACCGTCGCCGGGAGGCCATGCCGAAGCGCTCCGGGGACAACGCGTCCAGCCGCGGGTCGCGCCGGCCGCCGATCAAGTCGGCGACGAGCCGTCCGGTCACCGGGGACAGCTGCAGGCCCCACTGCCCGTGGCCGAAGGCCGCGACGACGTTCTCCGCCCCCGGCACCGGCCCGACCAGCGGCAGGCCGTCCGGCGTACAGGGCCGCAGGCCGCGCCAGGTGCGCAGCCGTGGGCGCCGTCCGGCGTCGCCCAGCAGGCGTGCCGCCTCGCTCGCGATCACCGCGACGCGGCGCTGGTCGACGGTCAGGTCGGTTCCGGCGAGCTGCAGCATGCCCGTGACGCGCAGCCGGCCCTCCAACGGCGTCGCGACGATCCGCAGCTCCGGGAAGTACACCGGGGGGCCGAAGTCGCCCGACCGCTCCAGCTCCAGGTGGTACCCCTTGCCGCCCTGCAGCGGCACGGTGATCGGTAGGCTCGCCGCGACCTGACCGCTCCACACGCCAGCCGCGATCACCACCGTGCCGACCGGCACGTCGCCGGCGGTCGTGAAGAGGCTGATCGCCCGGCCACCCTTGCGCCGGATATCCAGCACCTCGACGCCGGTCCGGATGCGGACGCCGAGATCGCTCGCGGCCGCGGCCAGCGCGGAGACGAAGCGCTCGGGATCGCAGTGGGCGTCCCGGGTCGAGAGGATTCCGCCGGCCGGCCGCACCGCCAGCGCCGGCGTCGTCGCGCGCGTGGCGTCGGCGTCGAGCAGCTCGACGGTCGGGTCGGATCCGGCGTGCTCGCGGGCCGCGGCGAACGCCTCCGGCGTCTCGTAGATCCCGAGGAAGCCCCGCTTGGCAAGCCCCGTGTCGAGGCGCTCGCCGAGTTCTAGATGGGCTTCGTAGCTCTCGGACGCGAGGTCTTCGAGCACGCGGGCGATCGCGTCGCGACGGCGCGGCCGAGCCGCGGCCACGAAGCGCGCCAGCCACGGAACGAGCGCCGGCTGCGGCTGCATCCCGAACGCGCTTGTCGGCCGCACGAGGCACTGCAGGCCCTCGCGGATCGCCGAGCCCGACGCCAGCGGCTCGACGTGGCTCGGGCCGACGATCCCCGCGTTGCCCGCCGAGCAGCCCGCGGCCGGCGCGGCGCCCCGCTCGAGCACCGTCACCGACGCTCCGCGAGAGGCCAGTTCGTAGGCGATCGCGACCCCGACCGCGCCCGCCCCGACGACCACCACGTCGTGAGGCGATCCGTTGCGCGCTGCGGAGTTCATGCGCTTGACCCTACGGTCGCGTCAGCCGTCCCTCGTCATCCCGTCGTACGAACGCGCCGATCGCGACTCGTCGAAGCCGACAAGCCCGTCGTCGAGCAGCAGCAGCTGCACCTCGAGTGCCAGGCGCGCCCCCGGATCGGTCAGGTCGACCCCGGTGATCTCGAGGATCCGGCGCACGCGGTAGCGCAGCGTGTTCACGTGGATCTGCAACGCGGTGGCGGCGCGTCCCGCGTCGCTGAGCGCGTCGAGGAAGGCTCTCAGCGTCGCGAGGTACACCGAACCGTGCTCCAGGTCGTGGTCGACGAGCAGCTGCAGCTCGGGCGAGATCGTCGCGCGCCGTGATCGCAGGAACGCCTCGACGTCGGCAAGCAGCGCGCGCCCGTGGACCTGTTCGAACATCACCACGCGCTCGTTGCCCGGACCGAGGTCCAAGCACTGGTCGGCTCCGCGGCGCCCGGCGGCGATCGCCCCGCCGGCCGGGGCGCTGATGCCCGCGCGCAGCTCGCTGCCGAGCGTGGCCTGTGCGCGCACGAGGCAGTCCCCCGTCACGCGACGCAGCGCGTCGCGGTCGCGCCCGTCCGGGAGGGCGACGAGCACGTACACGCGGTCGTCGAGGATGGTGGCCGCCGCCGGCCAGTGGAAGGCGTGCAGGTGCACGAGGACCAGGTCCAGCAGCCGGTCCGGCGCGGGGGGTCGCGGGGGCGCGACGGCGACCACGACCAGCTTCGCGTCCGCCGGTAGGCCGAGGTGCGCCACCACCGGCTCGGCGGGCCCCTCGCCGCGCAGCAGGGTGCGCAGCATGCCGCTGCGGACCCGCCGCTCGAGATCGTCCGGGACGCGGTGGCGCAGCAGCTGGAGCGCGGCGATCGGCGCCGCCTCGCGCAGGGCGTCGTTCGTCCCCGGGGTAAGGCCCGTCGCCGGCGCCACCAGCCAGATCGCGCCGAGCACCGTGTCGCCCGACCGCACCGCGATCGCGCGGCGTGGGCGCAGCCCCTCGACCTCGACCTCCACGACGTCCTCGGTCCGCAGCAGCTGCTCGAACGCGCCGGCGCGGCGCAGCTCGCGCATCCAGCGTTCCGGAACGCGGCGACCGAGGATCGTCGCCGCCCGCACGGCGTCGATCTCCTGCCCGTCCTGGGAGAACGCCAGCAGGCGACCGTGCAGGTCCTCGATCGTCACCGGTCCGCCGACGGCGGCGGCCGTCGCGTCGGCGAGCGCTCCGAGGTCTCCGGTGGCCGCGGCGGAGCCGCGCGGCAGCGGGCGACGGTGGTCGCGGGACAGCGACGCCTGCACGATCGCGTTCAGCTCCCCCCAGGGCACGTCGGGGTTGGTGGTCAGCACGGCGATGGCGGCGGCGTGCGCCGCGGCGACGATCGCGTTCGACATGGCGGCGCGGCGCTTGAGGACGACGGCGACGGCGCCCGCACGGCCGAGGCAGCGGACGAGCTCCGCCGTCGCGTCGCTGTCCCCCGGGGCGCCGATCGCCAGGACGACGTCACCGTCCGCGATGCCGGCGCCCGGCGCGTCGAGCGGATCGTGCACGACGACGTGGCTGACCTCGACGTCGAGGCCGTGCGGCGCCAGGACGACCTCCAGGAGGTCGGCCCCGAGGTCCGTGCAGAGACCGCCGAGCGTGGCGGTCGCCGTCCCGACGGCGTCAGGCACGGTGGCTCCCGTACCGCACGTTGCCCGCCGGGGTGACGAGTCCCGTCTCGTAGGCGACGATCACCGCCTGGACGCGGCTGCGCAGGCCGAGCCGGGCCAGGATGCGGCTGACGTGGCTCTTCACGGTCGCTTCCTCGAGGTGCAACGCGGCAGCGATCTGCGCGTTCGTCCCTCCCTGCGCCACCAGCAGCAGCACCTCCTGCTCGCGCGCGCTCAGCGCGTCCAGGGCCGTCCGCGGGTCCGACGGCGGCGCGACCGCGGCGAACCGCGTGATCAGGTTGCGCGTGACCTCCGGGGCGATCAGGCCGTGCCCGCGGGCGATCGTGCGAATCGCGTCGACGACGACGTCCGGCTCGGCGTCCTTGAGCAGGAACCCCGCCGCGCCGTTCTGCAGCGCGCCGAAGACGTACGCGTCGATGTCGAACGTCGTCAGCACCAGCACGTCGATCGGATCCTCGACTCCCGGCCCGGCCAGCAGTCGCGTCGCCTCGAGCCCGTCCATCCGCGGCATCCGGATGTCCATCAGCACCAGCGTCGCGCCGCGCTCGCGAGCGAGCCGCACCGCCTGCACGCCGTCCTCGGCCTCGCCGACGACCTCGATGCCGGGCTCGCCCTGCAGCAGCGCCCGGAAGCCGCGACGGAAGACCGCCTGGTCGTCCACGATCAGCAGGCGGATGCTCATGCGGCCTGCCCGAGCGGAAGGGTCGCGCGCACCCGCCACCCGCCGGCCGGCCGCGGGGCCGCGTCGAACGTGCCGCCGAGGCCGACCGCGCGCTCCTGCATGCCGCGCAGCCCGTGGCCGGTCGGGGGCCCGGCGGCCGAGCGCGTGCGGCGCCCGTCGTCGACGATCTCGATCTCCAGCCGGTCGTGGCTCCGGGCGACGGTCACGGTTGCGGTGGCCGGCGTGGCGTGCCGGGCGACGTTGCTGAGCGACTCCTGGACGATCCGGAAAGCCGCGGCCTGGACGAGCGTCGGCACCGCGCCGACGTCCCCGGTCCGTCGCAGGTCGATCGTCAGGTCGGCGGACCGCAGACCGGCGACCAGCTCGTCGAGGTCGTCGATCCGCGACGCCGGGCGCAGCAGGGGGCTCTCGTGCCCGGACCGCATCCGATCGACCACCTCACGGGTCTCGGCCAGCGCTGACGAGGCCAGCGCCGCGATGTCGGCCAGCGACGTCGCCGCGGGCTCGGCGTCGGGCGAGAGGTGCCGTTCGGCCACCCGGGCGTGCAGCGTGATCCCGGCCAGCGCGTGGCCCACGACGTCGTGCACCTCACGCGCGACGCGCAGGTGCTCGCGGGCGATCGCCTCGCGCGTCTGGATGTCACGCAGCCCCTCGAGCTCGGCGGCGTGGGCCTCGAGCTCCGTGGCGTGGCGACGCTGGGCGCGCCAGGCCGCGCCGGCGAGGGTAGCGAGCCCGACGACCGCGGCGTTGGACGCGAAGCTCGCCGCCGGAGGCCGCGCGCCCGGAGCGAGGAACAGCCCGCCCACCAGCGCCAGCGTGACCCCCATCCCCAGCGCCACCGCGGTGCGCGGCTCGAGCCGCGTGGCCGCGAGCCCGACCGCGAACAGCGTCGCGATCCCGCTCAGGCCGTCGCCGTAGCCGAGGGCGGTGGCCAGCCCCGCGCTGACCGCGCTCAGGGCGGCGACGCTGCAGGGGAAGCGATCCGCCACGGCCAGTGGCGCGGTCGTCGTGAGGGCGAGCGCGATGCCGACGGCGACCCCGGCTCGCGCGGCCTCGCCGGCGAGCAGGACGCCGAGCACCGCAGCGACCGCCAGGACGCCGCCGGTGATCGTCGTCACCCATCGCACTCGGGGCCAACCGCTCTCCATGCACGCAACCGTACGGCGTCACGACCCGCACGTCCTCCATCCAAAGTGGCAATCGTGCTCGCGCGTCACCGCAGCACGCGGAGCTGCAACGCGAGCGACAGGCGCACGTCAGCGTCCTCGAGGTCGGCCGCGGTCCACTCCACGATCCGCCGCATCCGGTACCGCATCGTGTTGACGTGGATGTGCACGAGCTCCGCCGCCCGGCCCATGTCGCCGTGCGCATCGAGATAGGCGCGCAGGGTCGCCACGTACGCGGTGTCTCCGTCCCGGTCCTTCTCCACGAGCGCGTGCAGCTCCGGGGAGATCGCGATCGGCGCGCCTGCCAGGAACGTGTCGGTGTCGTCCAGCAGCGCGCGGGCGTGGACCTGCTCGAACCGCACGACGTCGGCGTCGCCGGCGGACAGGTCGACGCACTGATCCGCCCGGCGGCGGGCCGACGCGATCTCGTCGGGGGCGCGCGTCTCCGGCGCGATCCCGCCGCACAGATCCTCCGCGAGCGCCAGGCGCGCCCGGGCGACGCAGTCCGCGACCGTGCGGGCGAGCCCCGCGCGGTCGCGGCCCTCGCCGAGCGTCACCAGCGCGTAGACCCGCCCCTCGAGCACGGCGGCCGCGACCTCCCAGCGGTAGGCGCGCAGGTGCTCGAGCACGAGGTCGACCAGTCGCTCGAGGGTCGCGGCGGAACCGATCGGCGGTCGTCCCGCGACCACCACCACCGCCAGAGACCCGTCGGCGGGGAGTCCGAGCCGGTCCAGCATCGGCCCGGGGAGTCGGTCGCCCCGCAGCAGCATGCGCAGCATGCTGCCCCGCACGCGACGATCGACGTCGTCCAGGACGCGCTGTCGCTTCAGGTGCAGCGCCGCGATCCGGGCCGCGTCGCGCATCGCGCCATCGGCAGCGCCCTCGGCCCCGCCCTCGGGAGGGACGAGCCAGATCACGCCGAGCAGGGCCTCGTCCGCGCGGATCGTGATCGCGCGGCGTGGGGCGCCGAACATGTCCAACGACACGACGTCGTGCGCGCGACGCAGGGTCTCCAGAACGCCCGAGCGGTGCAGCGTACGCATCCACTCGTCCGGGACCCGCCGCCGGAGGATCGTGGTCGAGCGCGCCGCGTCGACGTCGTCGCAGGCCGACGAGAAGGCCAGGACCCGACCGTGGAGATCCTCGATCAGCACGTGGCCGCCGGCCACGGCCGCGGTCGCGTCGGCGAGCGCCGCGAGATCGCCCATCACCGGACCCCGCATCGGCGGAAGGTCGCCGGACGGATGCGCCGCCAGCGACGCCCGCAGCAGGCCGTACAGCTCGCCCCACGGCACGTCGGGGTGCGTCGTCAGCACGGCGATGCCCGCCTCGTGCGCCGCCGCGAGCAGCTTGGGCACGGCGCCGGGCCGGCGCTTGAGCACAACCCCGACGGCCCCCGCCGCGGCAGCCACCCGGACGAGCTCCGGAGCGTCCGCGCCACCATCGGCGACGCCGACCGCCAGCAGCAGATCGCCGGTGCCGAGCCCGGCCGCCGGAGCGTCGAGCGGATCGTGCACCGCCACCTCGCCCACCGCGACGTCGAGCCCGGACGGGGCCAGCAGGACGTCCAGCAGCTCCGGCCCGATGTCCGCGCACAGATGCGCGAGCGTCTCAGGGGCCATCCACCGCTACCGCCACGGACGACCGGGACGCGAAGTGACAGGCGGCGTGGTGGCGGCGCTCGTCGGCGCCCCGCGCCGGGTCGTCGGTACGGCAGATCTCGCGCTGCGGATCGGCGAGCGGGCCGACCGGGCAGATCGTGCGGAACCGGCACCCGCTCGGAGGGCACAGCGGATCAGGCGGCTCGCGGTCGTCGCCCTCGCGACGCTGCGCGAACCCGTCCAGCGAGACCGACTCGATCAGCGTCCGCGTGTACGGATGCTCCGCCTGGTCCAGCAGTCGTCCGGTCGGTCCACGCTCCACGATCCGCCCGAGATGCATCACCGCCGCGGTGTCGCTGACGTAGCGCACCACGGCGAGATCGTGCGAGATGAACAACATCGCGAGACCGGTCTCCGCGATCAGGTCACGCAGCAGGTTGAGGACCGACGCCTGGATCGAGGCGTCCAACGCCGAGGTGATCTCGTCGGCGACGATCACGTCGGGCCGGACGGCCATCGCGCGGGCCAGCGCCACGCGCTGGCGCTGGCCACCCGACAGCGCGCGGGGCCGGGCCTGTGCGTAGGCGGGTTCCAGCGCCACGAGATCGAGCAGCCGCTTGACCTCGGCCTGGCGGGCGCTGCGCGTCATCCGCCGTCCGGCGGACGCCGCCTCGCCCAGCGCCTCCCCGATCGTCATCCGCGGGTTCAGCGACGCGTTCGGATCCTGGAAGACGAGCTGCACGCGACGGCGGAGATCCCGTAGGCGCGACCCTCTCGCCCGCGCGTAGTCGTGGCCGTCGAGCAGCATGCGCCCTTCGATCGGCGGCAGGATGCCGGTGATTGCCCGGGCGAGCGTCGACTTGCCCGAGCCCGACTCGCCGACCAGGCCGACGACCCGGCCGGCTTCGAGGTCGAGGTCGACGCCGTCGACCGCCGTCAGCTCGC
>JADKLW010000180.1_pt1 | contig 24282 bp, 18 predicted proteins | sample 8641881 | NCBI WGS metagenome assembly JADKLW01 (sample SAMN16272185, study PRJNA661076) | feces metagenome | isolation source: fecal sample from diarrhoea affected cattle B | host: Bos taurus | place: South Africa: Lokaleng Village, Mahikeng | collected 2019-09 | reverse complement strand
CGGCAACACCGCCTGCGCCGGTGCAATACGCTATCGAGCATCCACCGCTGGAAGATGACCGTAAGGGTTTCCCCTTCAGCGAGCGCTCGGTGCTGGTGATTGAAGACGAGCCACAGTTCGCCTGCATCCTGCGCGACCTCGCCCACGAGCTGAACTACAACTGCCTGCTCGCACAGAACGCCGACGTGGGCTTCGATATGGCGGTGCAATACCGGCCTGATGCTGTTCTGCTGGACATGCGCCTGCCTGACCACTCCGGCCTGACCGTTCTCGAGCGGCTCAAGGAAAACCCGCTTACCCGGCACATTCCGGTGCATATCGTCTCCGTCGAGGACCGCAAGGAGACCGCGCTGCAGATGGGCGCCATCGGCTATGCCACCAAGCCGACCACCCGCGATGAACTGAAGGAAGTGTTCCAGCGGCTGGAAGCCAAGCTCGCGCAAAAGGTCAAACGCATTCTGCTGGTCGAGGATGATGCGCTGCAGCGTGAGAGCATGGCGCTCCTGATTGAGGACGAGGATGTGGAAATCACGGCCGTCGAGTTTGGCGCGCAGGCACTCGAGCACCTGCGTTCGACCCTGTTCGACTGCATGATCATCGACCTCAAACTGCCCGACATGGACGGTCACGAACTGCTCGAGCGCATGGCCCGCGAGGAGATCTGCTCCTTCCCGCCGGTCATCGTCTACACCGGGCGCAACCTGACTCGCGATGAAGAAGCGGCGCTGATGAAATACTCGCGCTCGATCATCATCAAGGGCGCGCGCTCGCCCGAGCGGCTGCTCGATGAAGTCACCCTGTTCCTGCACAAGGTCGAATCGGACATGCCGCCCGAGCGGCAGAGGATGCTCAAGAGCGTGCGCAGTCGGGAAAAGGCCTTCGAGGGTCGCAAGATTCTGGTGGTCGATGACGATGTGCGTAACGTCTTCGCGCTGACCAGCGCCCTGGAGCAGAAGGGCGCACTGATTGAAATCGCCCGCAATGGCCTTGAAGCCATCACGCAACTGAAGAACATTGATGATATCGATCTGGTCCTGATGGACATCATGATGCCGGAAATGGACGGCTTTACCGCCATGCAGGAGATTCGCAAGGACTCGCGTTTCGCCAAGCTGCCGATCATCGCCGTCACTGCCAAGGCGATGAAGGATGATCAGGATCGCTGCCTGCGTGCCGGCGCCAACGATTATCTGGCCAAGCCCATCGACCTTGATCGCCTGTTCTCGCTGATTCGCGTCTGGCTGCCGAAAGTGGAGCTGCTGTGACATGCCGGAGCGCAACCAGAGTATCGAGCTGAAGCTGCTGATCGAAGCGATCTACCTGCGCTACAGCTACGACTTTCGCAATTACTCCCAGGCATCGCTCAAGCGGCGGGTGCTGCTGGCGCTGCGGCAGATGAAGTGCGACAGCATTTCGCAGCTGCAGGGCCTGATTCTCTACGATGCCCAGGCGTTCATGGAGCTGCTGCAGTACCTCACCATCCCGGTCAGCGAGATGTTTCGTGACCCCGGCTATTACCTGGCCTTGCGCGAGCAGGTGGTGCCGGTGCTGCGTACCTATCCCTCGCTGAAGATCTGGATCGCCGGTTGCAGCACCGGTGAGGAAGTCTATTCGATGGCGATCCTGCTCAAGGAAGAGGGCTTGCTGGAGCGCACCATCCTGTATGCCACCGATATCAATCCACGCTCGCTGGAGCGTGCGCGGCAGGGCATTTTCAATATCGCCGACATGAGCCAGTACACCGCCAACTACCAGCGGGCCGGCGGTCGGCAGAGCCTCAGTGACTATTACACGGCGGCCTATGACTCGGCGATCATGGACAAGTCCCTGAAAGAACAGGTGACCTTTGCCGACCACAGCCTGGCGACTGACAGCGTGTTCGCCGAGACCCAATTGATTTCCTGCCGCAACGTACTGATCTATTTCAACAAGCCGCTGCAGAACAGAGCCTTCGAGCTTTTCCACGACTCCCTTTGCCATCGCGGCTTTCTTGGCCTGGGCAGTAAGGAAACCATCGAGTTTTCGGCGAGCAGCGGGCGCTTCGACGCCTTCGACAAAGAACAGAGGATCTTTCGCAAGCTATGAAAGACCTGGCCCCCAGCACAGGTGTGCGGCGATCTGCCGTGGACGCCGTGGTGATAGGAACCTCGGCGGGCGGTCTGGCGGCGCTGAGTGTGCTGCTCAGCGGCCTGCCTGCCACCTACCGGCTGCCGCTGCTGGTGGTGCAGCACGTGCCCGCCAGTGGCCCGACCCAACTGGCGGACATCTTCCGCCGCAAGACTGCGTTGCGGGTCAAGGAAGCCGATGACAAGGACGCGATTGAGGGCGGAACGCTGTATTTTGCCGCGCCGGGCTATCACCTGCTGGTGGAAACGGACCTGACGCTATCGCTCAGTCAGGATGATGCGGTGCATTTTTCCCGACCCTCCATCGATGCGCTGTTCGAGTCCGCCGCCGATGTCTGGGGTGAGCGGGTCGCCGGGATTCTGCTGACCGGCGCCAACGAGGACGGGGCTGCGGGTCTGCGGATGATCGCGCAGGCTGGTGGTCTCACCATCGTTCAGGACCCCGTCGAGGCCGAGATACCGACCATGCCGCTCGCCGCACTCCAGCGCTTTGCGCCGGACCATATTTTGCCCCTGCGCGATATTCATCGACTGTTGCGCGAACTGGAGTGACCCATGCCTGACCAAACCGATGAAGCGAACCTGCTGATCGTCGATGACCTGCCGGAGAACCTGCTCGCGCTGGATGCCTTGCTGCGGGCGCCAGGTATCCGGGTTCATCAGGCGGAGTCGGCAGAGCAGGCGCTGGAGCTGTTGCTGCGCCACGAGTTCGCGCTGGCCATCCTCGACGTGCAGATGCCGGGCATGGACGGCTTCCAGCTCGCCGAACTGATGCGCGGCACCGAGCGCACCAAGCAGATTCCCATCGTCTTTGTCAGCGCCGCCGGGCGTGAGCTCAACTATGCCTTCAAGGGTTACGAGAGCGGCGCGGTGGATTTCATGCACAAGCCGCTGGACACCCATGCGGTGCGCAGCAAGGTCAGTGTTTTCGTTGACCTGTACCGCAGCCGCAAGCGCATGGCTCGCCAGCTCGAAGCGCTTGAGCGCAGCCGCCGCGAGCAGGAAGTGCTGCTCAATGAGCTGCGCAAAACCCAGGGCGAGCTGGAGGCGGCCGTGCGCATGCGTGACGACTTCATGTCCATCGTTTCCCATGAACTGAAAACCCCGCTCAACACGCTGATTCTTGAGGTGCAGCTGCGCAAGCTGCAGCTGGCGCGGAACAACTTCGCGGTGTTCAGCGAGGATCGTCTGCGGCAGATGGCAGACAAGGATGAGCGGCAGATCCAGAGCCTGATTCGCCTGATCGACGACATGCTCGACGTGTCACGCATCCGTACCGGCAAGTTATCGATCAGGCCCGCAATGATCGATCTTGGCAAGCTGGTCGCCAGCGTCCTGGAAAACTTCGCTTCGCAGCTGGAAGCCTGTGGCTGCACCTTGCTGTTCCAGCGACCGGAGCCGCTCTTGGGTGTCTGGGACGAGTTCCGCATCGAGCAGGTGCTGGCCAATCTCCTCACCAATGCCATGCGCTATGGCGCTGGAAAGCCGGTGCAGGTCAGCGTCTTCGCCACCGCCGAAGGGGCCTGTATCGAGGTACGCGATCATGGCATCGGCATCAGCCCGAAAAGCCTGGGGCGCATCTTTCAGCAGTTCGAGCGCGCCGAGGGCAGCGAAAACAGCGCCGGGCTTGGCCTGGGTCTGTTCATCAGCGAACAGATCGTCAAGGCCCACGGTGGGCGCATTCAGGCGGAAAGCGAGGAAGGCCGGGGCGCGTTGTTTCGCGTCACGCTGCCGCTGGAAAGCGCATCCTGAAGCCAGCGTTGAATACGCGTCTGAGAAATCTGGCAACGCAGTCGCTTTTCCTAGGATGAGCAGCTGATTTCCAGGTGCTTGCCCCACTCGGGCGGGCGCTGGGCATAACGCTCCATGCCGGGTTGTTCATCGAAGGGGCGTGAGAGCACGGCATGCAGTTCGCGCACCGGGGCGTAATCACCCTCTTCCGCCGCCTCGATGGCCTGCTGGGCGAGGTAATTGCGCAGAATGTATCTGGGGTTGACGGCGTGCATTCGTGCCTGACGCTCGGTCTGGTCAATACCTTCGCGTTCGCTGCGCTGCTGATAGTCCCTGGCCCAGATATCGAAGCCCTGAAGATCAATGAAATCCTCTCGCAGACGGCGCAAGGCCTGTTCGGGTGCGCTGTCGCCCAGTTCGCGAAAGAAGCGCGTGTAATCGATGGCGCCGTTCTGCATCAGTTGCAGCAAACCTTGCACCAACGCCTTGTCGGCGTCCTCCGCCGTGCGCAGGCCCAGGCGCTGGCGCATCAGGTCGAGCCAGGCGGCTTCATAGCGGGGCAGGAACAGGCTCATGGTTTCGCGCAGTTGCTCCACCGCGACGAAGGGCGACAAGGCCTGGGCCAGAGCGGCGAGATTCCAGTGGGCGATGGGCACCTGGTTCTCGAAGGAATAGCGCCCGTCGTGGTCGGAGTGGTTGCAGACAAAGCGGGCGTCGAAGTCGTCGAGAAAGGCGTAGGGGCCAAAATCGAAGGTGATACCGAGGATCGACATGTTGTCGGTATTCATGACGCCGTGGCAGAAACCATAAGCCTGCCAGCGGGCAACCATCTCGGCGGTGCGTTCGACCACCTGAGTGAAGAAGGTGCGCTCGGGCTCGGCCTGTTGCAGGCACTCGGGGAAATGGCAGGTCAGCACATGGTCGAGCAGTTGCCGCAGAGCGTCGTGCTGGCGGGTGTAGTAGAAAAATTCGAAATGACCGAAACGCACATGGCTGGGCGCCAGACGCAGCAGCATGGCGCCGCGTTCCTGGCGTTCGCGGTACACCGGCTCGCTCGAACCGGTCACGCAGAGCGCGCGTGAACTGGGGATGCCAAGGGCATGCAGATGCTCGCTGGCGAGAAACTCGCGGATTGAGGAGCGCAGCACCGCACGCCCGTCGCCCATGCGTGAATAGGGTGTCTGCCCGGCACCCTTGAGGTGCAGGTCCCAGTAGGCTCCGGCCTGGTTGCGCACCTCGCCGAGCAGCAGGCCGCGGCCATCGCCGAGCTGTGGGTTGTAGCTGCCGAACTGGTGACCCGAATAGACCATTGCCCGAGGTTCGGCGGTGGACCACAGCTTGTGCCCGGCGAACAGTTCGGTGAACAGCGGCAGCTCGGCCTGCGTCGGGTCCAGGTCCAGCAAGGCCATGGCCGCCTCACTCGCCACCACCAGGTGCGGCTCGCTCAGGGGCTGCGGCTGCACCGCCGTGGAAAAGGTATCGCCCAGGCGGGCGAAGCGGTTGTCGAAGGTCAGCTGGGTCAGGGTTTTCACGGCGGCTCCAACAAACAGGCCAAGAACGGGGTTGGGCAGTATGCAGGTTGGATTAGCTGAAGGCGTAATCCGACGCAGTTGAAGGCTGAAGACTAGCCGTCGCCGTAGGAACGGGCCATGCCCGCGAACCGATGTCCAGCGCTGGCGTGGCCGCGAATGCCAAGGGCACGTCAGGCCTTATCGTCGCGGCTCTCCGGCAGCGCCAGCTCCTGGCCGGCACGGTTTTTCAGGTGCACATCCAGCTGGCGGAAGGCAATGGTGATGCCGCATTCACGGAATTCGCGGTCGACCCTGCGGTTGATTTCATCAATCACCGGGTTGCGGTCGGCCAGGTCGCGCACGTGCAGGCGCAGTTCGTGTTCCAGACGGCTGTCGCCAAAACTGAGGAAGAACACCTGGGGTTCGGGTTCCTTCAGCACGCGAGGGTTTTCCCGTGCGGCCTGGAACAGCAGTTCGCGCACCTGCTCGAGATCGGAGCCGAATTCCACGCCGATGCGGATGGTCACCCGCGTAACCGTATCGCTCAGCGACCAGTTGACCAACTGATCGGTGACGAATGTCTTGTTGGGGACAATGATTTCCTTGTGATCGAAATCGGTGATGGTGGTGGCACGAATGCGGATGCGGCTCACTGTGCCTGACAGGTTGCCGATGGTCACCACGTCACCGATGCGCACCGGCTTCTCGAACAGGATGATCAGGCCGGAGACGAAGTTGGCAAAGATTTCCTGCAGGCCGAAGCCCAGCCCTACCGAAAGCGCGGCGACCAGCCACTGCAGCTTGTCCCAGCTCACGCCCAGCGTCGAGAGCACCGAGACGATGCCGGTGCCTACCAGGATGTAGGACAGCAGCGTGCCCGTGGCGTAGGCGCTGCCCGGCGCCAGGCGCAGGCGCGACAGAACCAGTACCTCCAGCAGGCCCGGCAGGTTGCGCGCGAGAATGAGGGTGATGCCACCGATGGCCAGGGCGCCGAGCAGGTCGTTGAGGCTGATGGCCGAAGTCGTGAGGGCATCGCCCGAGCCGCTGGTGAATTCGTACAGCGCGACATTATCGAGATAGGACACCACCGAAATCAGGTCCGACCAGACCCAGTACAGCGCCACGAGAAAGAGACCGAAAGTGGCCAGGCGGGTCAGGCGCAGTGATTGCTGATTGACTTGTTCGATATCCAGGTTGGGTTCTTCAATATTTTCCGGGTGTTCGCTGGCACCTTCTTCCTCCGCCGCCTGGCGCCTGTCCATGGCCCGCTGGTAGGCCAGGCGGCGCGCGGCGATGGTCAGCGCGCGGACCAGCATGGACTCCAGAGCGATCCAGATCATCAGCAGGTAGAGGGTGTCGATCAGGCGTTCGGTAAGTTTCAGCGCGGTGTAGTAGTAGCCCATGCCGACCACCACGATCAGCGCCAGTGGCAGCAGGCTGAACACCACGCCCAGAAACAGCCGGGCTGGTGGTGCGTTTTCACTGGACGGACCCCTCAGGAGGATGCGCATCAGGCGCCAGCTCATCAGTGCGTAGCAGGCGATAATGACCAGCAGCCCGAGTACGTCTTCGGCGAGGTTTGCCGGTTGCTGTTCGGCGATGCTGACGACCACGACCAAGACCAGCACCACCAGGCCGAGACGGCGGATTTCATTGCGCAGAAAGGCGACCTGCGGGTGCGACCAGCGGAAATGCAGTTCGGCCAGCCGTCCCGGCGAAAGCAGTCGATAGGCGGTGTAGAACACCAGCCAGGCCTGCGCCATCTGGTACATCGCGGCGCTCAGCCCAAGGTTCTGGCCGCGTGCATCCATCTGCAGCAGATAGCCGCACAGGGCCAAGAACAGGGCGCCCGGCAATGCCAGCAGTATGTTCAGCAGCAACGCCAGGGGGGTGTGCTGCTGGCTGTCATTGCGAAAATGCCCGACATCCTGGCTGAGCTCATCGAGCTTGGTGTTGATCATCTTTCGCCGCCAGAGCAGCACGGCGATGGACAGCAGCAGTGGCAAGAAGAGCAGGGGACGCTCCTTCAGCCCGGCAGCCATCTGCGCCAGGGCCGAGTGCCAGCCGATGGTGGCCAGTTGCCGTTCCAGGCGTTGCGGAAAGCTGGTCAGCCAGCTGAAGTCCAGCGGCTTGTTGCTGGGAATCCAGAACATCTGTTCATCCAGCGTGGCGCTCAGTGCGCTGGCGGTGTCGTGCAGCTGCTTCTGGTTCAGCTGCAGGGTGATGGATTCGTTGAGCAACGCATTGAGTTCGCGGTTCAGGCGATCAAGCAGTTCGCTGCGGGTCTTGACCAGGTCGAGCAGGGCAGCGCGCACCTGGGGTGTTATCTGTTCCTCGGGCTGACCCACCAGCAGTTGATCGACGTAGGTTTCCGGATTGCCGGCGCGGTCGCGCGCCTGGTTCAGCTCGAACTGGTAGAGGCGCAGGTCGGCAATTTCGTCGGCGAGATTCCGGTCGAGCTTCACCTTGGGCAGGTTGAGCTTCTGCTGATAGAGGATTTTGGACAGCAGCAGGCTGCCTTCGAGTACTGCGATCTGCTCTTCCAGCGCCTTGTCGGCCTGGTTCAGTGTGTCGAGCTGCTGGCGTGCCTGCAGGTTCATTTGGTTGAGCAGGTTGAGCCGCTCGGTGGCGCGCAGCAGGTAGTCGGAGAGCTTGAGGTTTTCGGCGCTTTCAGCCGCCACCAGCGTGTCGGAGCCTGCCAATTGCGCCCTGGCCGAAAGCTCGGCCACGGTCTGCTCGGACTCGGCGCGGCGCTTGGCGTTGATCAGGCCCTGCAGTGCCTGGGTTTCCTGCTCGGCGCGGGCGATGCGCTCGGCGAGCAGGTTGCGCCGGGCCTTGCCAAGGTCCTGGAGCAGGTTGTTGCCTGTCAGCTCCTGACGGCGCAATTCGATCTGGGCCTGCAGGGCCGAAATTTCCGCTTCGAACAGGCTGCGCTGTTCATCGCTGATGGCCTTGCCACTGTCCTGCCCGCTCTTGAGGCGATTCTGCAGCGCCTGAATGCGCGACTGGCTGGTGCTGATCTGGGCCTGGGAACGCTCAGGCCGTGTCTGGGCAGTGATGATCAGGCTGTTGGCGTCGGTCAGCTGCTTGTTCCACTCGCTCAGCTCGGCAAGGCGCGTGGCCAGGCGCTGCTCCAGCGCGGTGATGCCCAGGGTGGCGAAGCGTTCGCTTGGCTCGGGTGCCGGGCCTGCCTTGAGCCGTGCCAGATCGCGCTGGGCGGTACTGATTTCCTGCGGCGCCTGGGCCAGCTGTTTCTGCAGGGTTGCGAGCTGCTGGCTGCGGGCGGTGGTCTGCTCTGCGTACTGTTTCACCTGGTCGGCCAGGCTGGGTTGCGCCGGCCTGGCTTCGCTTTCGGCCGCCTGCTGGCCGCCGGTCAGGCTGTCGAAGGGCTGCGCCTGAAGAGTGCCGGGAATGTGCAGAAAGCTGACCAGAAGGGTCAGCAGAAAGACGCGTGAAAAGGACATGTCTGCCGTCGAAGAACTGAACGAGCGCTGAGTCTACGGGCTGCGAATCAGGAGTGCGAGCCCGGGGACCTCAGTGTTCCGTGCATGCGACTGAAGGTCAGAACATCAGCTGCGGACCGGGCTTTTCCGCTTCGGGGAAGCGCAGGCCGACCTTGAGTACATCGTCGCCATCCATCTCGGCAATGGTCCAGATCAGCCCGTTCCATTCCACCTGGTCACCGACGACGGTGTGTTTGCTGATCTTGTCGGAGATGAACTGGCCAATCGGCTGATTGCCATCCACATCGCCAAGCTTGAGACCGTAAAGCATGGCAATGGCGCCCAGCTCGGCGTCGCCTTCGAGAATGAAGTCGCCGAAGAAGCGCATGTCCCGGCCACGTTGCGGCGCCTGACTGAACAGCTTGCCAAGCGCGGGCAGGTCGTCTTCGTGGCCGATGACGCAGAGGATGTCGTTTTCCTGCAGGCGGGTACTGCCGGACGGGTGGAGCAGGGCGTGACCACGAAACAGGGCGGCGATGCGCGTGCCCGGAGGCATCTTCAGTTCGCGAAGTGCCGCGCCGATGCACCATTTCTTTGTGGTCAGACGATAGATGAAAAGCTCCCACTGGCTGGTGGTATGCACCTGTATGCCGGTGCGAGAGATCGGCGCGGGTGACGGCGGTACTTCGACCTTGGCCTTTTTTGCCGCCCAGCCGAGGGTTGTGCCCTGCAACAGCAGTGAGACCAGCACGATGAAGAAGGCGACATTGAAAAACAGCTGGGCATTGTCGAGGCCGGCCACCAGCGGGAATACCGCCAGAATCACCGGGACCGCGCCACGCAGGCCGATCCAGGAAATGAACAGCCGCTCGCGCAGTTTGAAGCTCTTGAAGGGCAACAGGCCGACGAACACCGACAGCGGGCGCGCGATGAGGATCATCCACAGCGACAGGAGCAGGGCGGGAATGGCGATCGGCAGTAGTTCGCTGGGCGTCAGCAGCAGGCCAAGCACCAGAAACATCCCGATCTGGCTGAGCCAGGCCAGGCCATCGAACATGTGCAGAATGCCGTGACGGTTGCGAATTGGCCGGTTGCCCAGCATCAGGCCGCAGACATACACGGCGATGATGCCGCTGCCGCCCACCGCGCCGGACAGGGCGAAGATCATGATGCCGCCGCTGACCGCCAGCAGGGGATAGAGGCCATCGGCTACGGAGAGGCGATTGATCAGCAGCAGCAGCAGCCAGCCACCCGCCAGGCCGAGCACGATGCCGATACCGAATTGCTGGATCAGGCTGACCAGCACGGTCCAGCTGAATGAGGTCTGCCCCGAGGCAATCATGCTGATCAGGGTGACGGTGAGGAACATCGCCATCGGGTCGTTGCTGCCCGATTCGATCTCAAGGGTCGGGCCGACACGTTCGTTCAGGCCCTTGCCGTTGAGCAGGTTGAACACGACCGCAGCGTCCGTGGAACCAACGATAGCACCGATCAGCAGGCCTTCGATCAGGCGCAGGTCGAACAGCCAGGTGGCGGCGACGCCGGTCAGGCCCGCGGTGATCGCCACGCCGAAGGTAGCCAGTGACATTGATGGCCAGAGCGCGACGCGGAAGGTGGCCTTGCGTGTTCGCATGCCGCCGTCGAGCAGAATAATCGCCAGCGCCAGGTTGCTGATGATAAAGGCGAGGCGGTAATCCTCGAAGACGATGCCGCCGATGCCGTCGACTCCGGCCAGCATGCCGACACCGAGAAAGATGACCAGAATCGGCACGCCCAGACGTGCAGACAGGGAACTCATCAGGATACTGGCAGCAACCAACAGGGCACCGACTAAAAAAAGGTGGTTGATGTTGCCGACGTCCAAATGCAGCCTCCGCAAAAAACAAGATTTCCCGGCAACTTATGCACGGGACATGCCAGCGATTCTAACCCGATGATTTGACGGACTGTCAAAAAAAATGCCTCTTGGACAAGAGGCATTCATGCGCGTCAGTAAATCAGAACCAACTGTTGTTCATCGTTAGACAGGTATCGTCACGCGCCTCCAGCAGGGCCAGTTCTTGTCTGCAGCCCGGCACTTCCCAGGTCAGAAAGTAACGCGCGGCCTGCAGCTTGCCTCTGTAAAAGTCGCTGTCTGCTTCTTTGCCCCCAGCCAGGCCGCGCTCTGCATGGATCGCCTGCTCCAGCCAGCGCCAGCCGATCACCGCATGGCCGAACACCTTCATGTACAGCGCCGAATTGGCCAGGGTCTGATTGACCCTGCCTGCCATCAGGTCGCCGAGCAGCGTCTGCGTCACGCGAGTCAGATGCGCAATATGCTGCTCGAGAGGCTGGCGCAGAGGCGTCAGCGTTTCATGTGCACTCGCCAGCTCGCAACAGTCCTGAATCAGCCCGAGCAGCTGGCGCAGACCCGCGCCCTTGTTCTGCATCAGCTTGCGGCCCAGCAGGTCCAGCGACTGGATGCCGTGGGTGCCTTCATGGATCGGGTTGAGGCGGTTGTCGCGGTAGTACTGCTCCACCGGGTATTCGCGGGTGTAGCCATGGCCGCCGAGAATCTGGATGGCCAGCTCGTTGGCCTTGAGGCAGAACTCCGAGGGCCAGGACTTGACGATGGGGGTGAGCAGATCGAGCAGTTCGCCGGCATCGCGACGTTCCTGTTCGCTGTCGGCGGTCTGCTGGTCATCCGTCAGACGCGCCGCGTACAGGCCGAGATCGAAGGCGCCTTCGACGTAGGCCTTCTGCATCAGCAGCATGCGCCTGACGTCGGTGTGCTCGATGATCGGCACCTGCGCTGAAGCCGGGTCCTTGCCGTCCGGCAGGCGGCCCTGGGGGCGCTCGCGGGCGTAGTTCAGCGAATAGAGGTAGCCGGCGTAGCCGAGCATGATCGCGCCCATGCCGACGCCGATGCGCGCCTCGTTCATCATCTGGAACATGTAGGCCAGGCCCTTGTGCGGCTCGCCTACCAGATAACCGACGCACGCGCCGTTGTCGCCAAAGTTCAGCGCCGTGCTGGTGGTGCCGCGCCAGCCCATCTTGTGGAACAGGCCGGCGAGCAGCACGTCATTGCGCGGGCCCAGGCTGCCATCGTCGTTGACCATGAACTTCGGCACGATGAACAGGCTGATGCCCTTCACGCCGGGCGGTGCGTCCGGCAGCTTGGCCAGCACCATATGCACGATGTTTTCCGACAGCGGATGGTCGCCGCCGGAGATGAAGATCTTGTTGCCCTTGAGGCGATAGCTGCCGTCGCCGACCGGTTCGGCGCGGGTGCGGATGTCCGACAGCGAGGAGCCGGCATGCGGTTCGGTGAGCGCCATGGTGCCGAAGAAACGGCCTTCTATCATCGGCTGCAGGAAGCGCTGCTTCTGCTCCTCGGAGCCGAAAGCCTCGATCAGGTGCGCCGCGCCCATGCTCAGCATCGGATAGGAGCTGGTGGCGATATTGGCCGACTGGAAATGCGCGAAACAGGCCCGCGACAGCAGATTCGGCAGCTGCATGCCGCCATCTTCGAAGCTGCGCTGGGCGTTGTGAAAGCCCGCCTCGATAAAGGCATCCACTGCTGGCTTGATTTCAGGGATCAGCACGGCTTCACCGTTCAGGTACTGCGGCTCATGCTCGTCGGATGTGCGGTTGTGCGGCGCGAAGTACTTCTCGGCGATGTGGCGGGCCGTTCCAAGGGCCGCATCGAAAGTTTCGCGGTTGTGGTCGGCAAAGCGCTCGCGCCGGGTCAGCGTTTCGGCGTCCAGCACTTCATAGAGCTCGAAGGCGAGGTTGCGCGGGCAGAGCAGCGTTTCGGGCATGGATATGACCTCCGGTTTTATGCCCGGAGTCTACGAAGCACCGCCTTGCGGGGACAGCACCATCTATTCGCGTGATGGCAGCACCTAACAGGCCTTGGCCCTTTGTCAGGGAACTTCTGGCATCCTGCGTGCGCTCCAAACTGAGAAAGGGGGAAGCAGCGCATGAGCGAAACCGAACTGACGACGCGCAAGAACCAGCATCTGGATATCGTTCTGGCGTCACAGCGCGCCAGGCCGGTTGTCGCCAGTGGTTTCGAATGCCTGCATTTCGAGCATTGCGCACTGCCGGAGCTGGATCTGGCGGCGGTGGATCTTTCCACCTCCCTGTTCGGCAAGCCGCTGGCAGCGCCGCTGCTGATCAGTTCGATGACCGGTGGCGCGCAGCGCGCCGAAGCGATCAATCATCACCTTGCCGAGGCCGCCGAGGAATTGGGCATCGCCCTGGCGGTGGGCTCGCAGCGGGTTGCGCTGGAGCGGGGCGGTGACGGCACGGGTTTGTCGCGCGAATTGCGACGGCTGGCGCCGAGCGTGCCGCTGCTGGGCAATATCGGTGCGGCGCAGCTGGTGCAGGGTTATGGCGTGGATCAGGCGCGCCGGGCGCTGGAAATGATCGACGCTGATGCGCTGATCATTCATCTCAATCCGCTGCAGGAGGCGGTGCAGAATCGAGGTGATCGCAACTGGTGCGGCGTGCTGAGTGCCATCGAGCGCCTGGCTGCTGTATTGGAAGCGCCGCTGGTGGTCAAGGAAGTCGGTTCGGGACTGTCGGCGCGGGTTGCCCGGCAACTGCTGGATGCCGGGGTTGCGGTACTTGATGTGGCCGGCGCCGGGGGCACCAATTGGGCGGCGGTCGAGAGCGAACGGGCCGTCAATGCCCATCAGCGCGGCGTGGCCGAAGCCTTCGCCAACTGGGGAATTCCCACCGCGCAGGCGATTGCCTCGGTGCGTCAGGCCTGCCCCGATGCGATCCTGATCGGCTCTGGCGGCATCGCCAATGGCATCGACGCGGCCAAGGCGATCCGTCTCGGCGCCAATCTGGTCGGCCAGGCCGCCGCCGTACTGGAGAGCGCGCTGCTTTCCAGCGAGGCCGTGGTGGAGCACTTTCGGGTCCTGACCGAGCAGTTGCGGATCGTTTGCTTCTGCACCGGTTCGGCGAATCTGGCTGAGCTGGCGCAGGCGCCCTTGCTGCGCACTCCCTGAGTATTGATCAGGCCGCCTGCACGCGGAACTGCCCCACCAGTTGCTTCAGGCGCAACATGCTCTGTCTGATTTCCCCCACGGCACTGACTGTCTCGCTGGCTGCTCGGGTGCTTTCTTCGGCGATGAGCTCGATCTCCGAGATGCTGCGATCCATGTCGGTGGTCACGCAGGTCTGCTCTTCGGCGGCGGTGGCGATCTGTGCCGTCATCTGGTTGATGGTTTCGGCGGATGAAACGATGCGCAGCAGCGCGCTGCCGGACTCCCTGGTCAAGGCGACACTGGCATCGGCCTCCTGCTGGCTGCGCTCCATCGTCTCGACTGCCTGATGCGCCTGGCCCTGTAGCAGGCTGATCATGGCGTTGATTTCCTCGGTGGATTGGCCAACCCGCGTGGCCAGGCTGCGCACTTCGTCGGCAACCACGGCGAAACCGCGTCCATGCTCGCCGGCTCGGGCAGCCTCGATGGCGGCATTGAGCGCCAGCAGGTTGGTTTGCTCGGCGACGCTGTTGATCACTTTCAGAATCACGCTGATCTGGCTGCTGTCCGTCTGCAGGTCGCGTATGGTCTGGGCCGCCTGACCGATTTCGTGCACCAGCTGATCGATGCTGTTGGCGGTGTTCTGCACCACGTCACGACCGCTGCGGGCCTGGATGTCGGTTTCCTGGGAGGCTTGCGCTGCCAGGCTGGTATTGCCGGCCACTTCCTGTACCGCTGCGGCAATTTCGGTCATGGCCGCTGCTACCTGGGCGATGGCATCACGCTGTCGGCTGACGCCCATTTCGGTCTGCGTGGCTGCGGCTGCTACCTGCTCGGTGCCGCTGCTGACCGTGGCCGCTGCTTCGTTCACTGCCTCGATAATGTTGCCGAAGCGCTCCAGCATGGCGTTGTAGGCGCGACCAAGTTGAGCCAGCTCATCACGCCCTGCTTCGTCCAGACGAAGGCTGAGGTCGTTGTTGCGCTCTGCCTGCTGAATGGAAACCACGGATTGCTGAAGGCGTGTGCAAATCGCCCTTACCAGCAGGAACAGGGCCGCAGTGATCAGCAGGACGCCGGCACTCATCAGGATGGAAACCCAGAAGCCGCGCAACGCTTCGTCATTGGCCCGGGAAGCATCGGTCGCCGCACTGGCGCTGATGGCCTGACCGAAGGCGAGCAGGCTGTCGATGGCGGCCGTGGCGGCTTCCAGCCACTGCTGGTCGGTTATCGGGTAATCACCCGTGGTGCCAGCGACATGGACCTGGTTGCGCAGGTGCTCGAAGTCGCGGATAAAGTTTTTTTCCAGCGTTTCCCAGGCATTTGAAATGGCCGGGTTCGCCTCGCTGGCCAGAAATGGCAGCCCCACTTCCCTGAGGTATGTCAGCTGGGCATCGACCACGCTGCGGTTGCTCAGCAGACTTTCCCGGGCCGCTGCATCCAGGGGTTGGCGACGGGCGATGATCACGGCCAACTGCGCGCGCTCGCGACCGGCGTATTCCGATGCCAGCCAGATCGACTGCTTGAGTTCGGTGTTCTTGAACGCGGCGTTGGCAAGCGGCGTGTTGGGTAGAAAGGCGTCATTGCGCAAGCGCGCTCCGGCGGAAATCAACGCTGACATTGCACCGACCCAGTGAGTAACCTCCACGGTGTTGCCCGTTTCACGGGCGTCGATCCGCTGGCGAAGAGTTTCAACGCTGTCCCGGGTGCGCTGGACGTTGGCGACGCTCTGCCCGAGCCGCTGTACGGCCCAGCCGCTTTCCATCAGCTCGCTGGCGAGGCTGAGTGCCCGCGACAGGGCCTCATTCCCTTTCTGGCGTGCCTCGCGAATCTGCGCCCGTGACGCCTCGTTGCGCCCGGTAGCTGCGTCGCTGCCCAGCAGGCCTGCCGTGAACCCGCGTTCCTTGGCCTGTTCGGCGGCGGCTTCCAGCAGGCTGTCCGACATCAGGTTGGCAGTCCGGTAGGCCTGCGCCTGCTGTGCCTGCGGCCAGTAGACGAATGCCAGTTGCCAGAGGAGCACAGTCAACAGCAGTGTCGAAATGAAGAGGATCGGAATGATCAGCGAAACGCGCAGCGGGAGTTGCCGGATGATGTTTGCCATGCTCGATGTTCCACTGTCTTGTTGTGGTTATGGGTGTTCTCGAACGACCTCCAAGTGTCGCAATGGACCAGCAGATCGAACCGGTCCACAGGCGAGAGCAGGCCTCCGGCCCCGCGGGTGGCGAGCCGAAGGCAAACATTGATCAGGTGATGGCCATCTGCCTTGATTGTGGTCAAGTCTGGCTGCTGTGGCCTGGCAGGCCTGTTCGTTGGCTGAACAGGCCGTGTGCAGCTGTCAGCGGGTCCAGCCGCTCGCCAGCTCACGGGTCAGCTGCGCCGCCGGAATTTCGCGACAGCCGCTGGCGTTCTGCCCGGCCCACAATGGCGTGCAGTGATCCAGCTCGAGGCTTTCTGTCTTTTGCCGCAGGGCACTGATGGCATTGCCGGCCAGCGGGAAGTCCGGTATGCCTTCGGGCAACGGGCCGAGTTCACGCATGAGGCGGTTGAGGATGCCGCGTGCCGGGCGTCCGGTGAACAGCGTAGTCAGCGCCGTGTGCCGCGCGCGCGGGCTTTTCAGCGCGGCACGGTGCAGGGCATTGGTGCGGCTTTCCGGACACAGCAGGTAGGCGGTGCCGAGCTGCGCGCCAGCGGCGCCCAGGGCCTGGGCTGCAGCGACACCCTTGGCATCGGCGATACCCCCGGCGGCTATTACCGGAACATCCAGCGCTTCGACCAGCTGCGGCAGCAGGGCGAAGGTGCCGAGCTGGGTGGTCAGGTCTTCGTTGAGAAAGATCCCGCGATGGCCGCCGGCTTCCAGTCCCTGGGCGATCACCAGGTCGACACCGTGCTGCTGCAGCCAGAGGCCTTCTTCGAGGGTGGTGGCGCTGGAGGCGATCTTCGCTCCGGTGGCGCGGGCGCGCTGCAGCAGTTCGGCTGATGGCAGGCCGAAGTGGAAGCTGACCAGTGCCGGGTGATGGCGCTCCAGCACGTCCGCCATCGCGCTATCGAACGGCTGGCGGGTCGGGCCGCTGGGGATGTGAGCCGGGTCGATGCCGAATTCGGCGAACCAGGACGCCAGCAGTTCGTGCCAGGCCTCGATGCGCGACGGGTCGCTGGTTGGCGTCTGGTGGCAGAAGAAATTGACGTTGTAGGGACGCTCGGTCAGCGCCTCGATGGCGCTCAGTTCGGCTTCCAGCGTCTGGGCATCGAGCATGCCTGCGGGAATCGAGCCCAGGCCGCCGACTTCGCAGACCGCAGCAGCCAGCAGGTGATTCTGCGCGCCTGCCATGGGCGCCTGGATGATGGGCAGCTCGGTGCCAAGAAGGTTACGCAGATCCATGGGTCAGCTCCGTTCAGTCGTCTTGTAGAGTGGTTACTGTAGTTCGTGACCGGCATGGGAGAAACGACGTTGGTCATCATCGTTCTGCACACTCCTGGGCGGCACGGTAAACTGCGCGACTCTTGAGGAGCGCCCGATGAACTACCGCCACGCCTTCCATGCCGGCAACCATGCCGATGTGTTCAAACACCTGGTCTTGAGCAGGATATTTGCCCTGCTGTCACGCAAGGAGGCGCCGTTTGCCTACCTCGACAGCCATGCCGGCGTTGGTCTTTACGACCTGGCAGGCGATCAGGCGAGCCGTACCGGCGAGTGGTTGCAGGGCATCGAGCGTATCTGGCAGGCCGAAGACAGGCCAGCGCTGCTCGATGATTACCTTGGCGTGGTGCGTGCACTCAATCCCGATGGCGCATTGCGTTACTACCCCGGCTCGCCGGAGCTGGCGCGACAACTGACGCGTGAACAGGATCACCTGCAGCTTAATGAAAAGCATCCCGAGGATGGCCGTCTGCTGAAGGACAACATGGCCGACGAGCGTGTCGCCGTGCATCTGGGTGAAGGCTGGCACGTGCCGCGCGCGTTGATGCCGACACGGGAAAAGCGCGTGGTGCTGCTGATCGATCCGCCCTTCGAGCAGGCCGACGAGCTCAGCCGCTGCGTGACGGCACTCAAGGAGGCGCTGGGCCGCATGCGCCAGACCATCGGCGTGATCTGGTACCCGATCAAGGACGAACGCCAGCTCCGGCGCTTTTATCAGGACCTGTCACGCAGCGGCGCGCCAAAGCTGCTGCGCGCCGAACTGTTCGTCCATCCCACCGACGAAGCCCTGCGTCTTAACGGTTCCGGGCTGGCCATCAGCAACCCGCCATGGGGGCTGGAAGAGGAGTTGCGCGAGCTGCTGCCCTGGCTGGCCGGGCAGCTGGCGCAGAGCGAAGGCGGATGGCGGCTGGACTGGTTGATCGAGGAGAAGCAGGCGTAAGCCTGAAGCCGCTGCTTCGCGAAAGTAGAGTGGGCTTCGCGCACAACAAAGCCGGCACGTGGTGTTCCCACTGTAGCCGCAACGCCTTTTGGCCCCGGTCATACGTAGGGTGGATCCCGCTTCATCGATCCACCGCAAGGCACCCGGAAGGCAAAGGTGGATGTAAAAAGCGACATCCACCCGCAAGCCGACTTGTTCGGGATCTAGAACAACTTCAACGGCTCTTCCTGCAGCGCTGACATCTGTTCCCGCAGGATCAACACCTGATCGCCCCAGTAGCGTTCGCTGCCGAACCAGGGAAAGCTCATCGGGAAGGCCGGGTCGTCCCAGCGACGGGCCAGCCAAGCGCTGTAGTGCAGCAGGCGCAGGGCTCGCAGGGCTTCGATCAGCGGCAGTTCGCGCGGGGTGAAATCGTGGAATTCGTTATAGCCATCGACCAGTTCCGACAGCTGCCCGAGGCGCTCGTGGCGCTCACCGGCGAGCATCATCCAGATGTCCTGCACCGAAGGTCCCATGCGGCAGTCATCCAGATCGACCAGATAAAAGGCATCGTCGCGGGCAAGAATGTTGCCAGGGTGACAGTCGCCATGCAGGCGAATCGGCTGGAACTCCGTCTGCGCAAACACGTCTTCGACCCGCTTGAGCAAGTCGCGCGCCACCGACTCGTAAGCCGGTAGCAGGCTTTTCAGAACGTAGTTGCCCTCGAGCAGAGTATTCAGCGAGGCATGGCCGAAATTTTCCACGTTCAGGGATTCGCGATGCTCGAACGGACGGCTGGCACTGACCGCATGCATGCGTCCGAGCAACTGGCCCAGGCGATAGAGTTGATCGAGATTGCCCGGCTCGGGCGCCCGACCGCCACGACGCGGAAACAGTGCAAAGCGAAAGCCGGCGTGCTCGAACAGTGTCTGACCGTCACGCGACAAGGGCGCTACCAGTGGGATTTCCCGGTCCGCCAACTCCTGGCTGAACTGGTGCTCTTCCAGAATGGCCTCGTTGCTCCAGCGTCCGGGGCGGTAAAACTTGGCGATCAGCGGGGTCCCGTCCTCGATGCCGACCTGATAAACCCGGTTTTCGTAACTGTTCAACGCCAGCACGCGCGCATCGCTGATATAGCCGGCACTTTCCACGGCATCGAGCACAAGGTCCGGCGTGAGTGTGTCGAAAGGATGGCTCATGGGCGGCTCCGCGAATGGGCCGATCAGTGTATTGCACCGGGGGTTTTAAACAACCGGCGCAGTCCTGATGAGCCGCGGCAGGCCTAATCTCCCGGCTTCGGTGTGCGCGCCAGGCAGTAGATATCCACCCGCGTCGCGCCGGCCCGTTTCAGCAGGCGAGCCAGCGCTTCGGCCGTGGCGCCGGTGGTGAGAACGTCATCAATGATCGCCCAATGTTGGCCGCGTAGCGGTTGCGGGTCAGGCAGGGCGAAGGCGCGGCGCAGGTTGCGGTGTCGCGCAGCGGCGTCCAGTTGCTGCTGGGAGGGCGTGTCATGGATACGTTGCAGCAGGTCGTTGCGTACAGGGATCTCCAGAACAGGGCTCAACCAGTCGGCCAGCATGGTCGCCTGGTTGAAACCGCGCTGGCGCAGCCGCTTGCGCGCCAGAGGCACCGGCAGCAGGGCGCTCGGGCGGGGGAGGCCTTCATCGAAGGCGTGCAGCAGGTGCCGCGCCAGCTGCTCGGCAAGCAGTCGTCCGAACGGCCAGCGCGACTGGTGCTTGAAACGGGTAATCAGGCTGTCTACGGGAAAGTCGAAGCGCCAGGGTGTGGCCACATGATCGAACGCAGGTGGACGTTTCAGGCATTGGCCGCAGGTCATGCCGGCTGCGGGCAGTGGCAGTGCACAGATGGAGCATTGTCCACCGAGCCACGGCAGATCAGCCTCGCAGGCGGAGCAAAGCGAGTGATCGCCTTCGCAGCGTTCATCGCAGAGCGGGCAGAAGTGTTCGATTTTTAACCAGTTGTAAACCATGATTCCTTTCCTGGTTGACAGTATCTTCGGCTTGGCTAACCATTTCGCTTCCGTGCCAAACCCTATGTACAAGGAATGCCCCATGAGCGCCACTGCCGCTTGCGCCACGCGTCACGACTGGAGCCTCGCCGAGGTCAGGGCGCTCTTCGAGCAACCCTTCAACGATCTGCTGTTCCAGGCGCAAGGCGTGCATCGCCAGCACTTCGATGCCAACCGCGTGCAGGTCTCCACCCTGCTGTCGATCAAGACCGGCGCCTGCCCGGAAGACTGCAAATATTGCCCGCAGTCCGGCCACTACAACACCGGTCTGGATAAAGAAAAGCTGATGGAAGTGCAGAAAGTGCTGGAGGCGGCGGCGGAAGCCAAGGCCATCGGCTCAACGCGCTTCTGCATGGGCGCCGCCTGGAAACATCCGTCCGCCAAGGACATGCCCTATGTGTTGAAGATGGTCGAAGGGGTGAAGGCGCTGGGTCTGGAAACCTGCATGACCCTCGGCAAGCTTGACCAGGAGCAGACGCGCGCGCTGGCCGCTGCAGGGCTCGACTACTACAACCACAACCTGGATACCTCGCCGGAGTTCTACGGCAACATCATCACCACACGCACCTATGGCGACCGTCTGGAGACGCTGAGCTACGTGCGCGACGCGGGGATGAAGATCTGTTCCGGCGGTATCCTCGGCATGGGCGAGTCGCTGGATGACCGTGCCGGCCTGCTGATCCAGCTGGCCAACCTGCCGGAGCATCCGGAGTCGGTGCCGATCAATATGCTGGTCAAGGTCAAGGGCACGCCGCTGGCCGAGGAACAAGACGTCGATCCGTTCGACTTCATCCGCATGCTCGCCGTGGCGCGGATCATGATGCCTAAATCCCATGTGCGCCTGTCCGCTGGTCGTGAGCAGATGAACGAGCAGATGCAGGCCCTGGCCTTCCTCGCGGGCGCCAACTCGATCTTCTATGGCGAGAAGCTGCTGACCACCACCAACCCCCAGGCCGACAAGGACATGCAGCTGTTCAAGCGCCTTGGCATCCAGCCCGAAGCGCGCGAAGAGCACGACGACGAAGTACACCAGGCCGCCATCGAGCAGGCGCTGGTGGAACAGCGCGATTCGAAATTGTTCTACAACGCGGCGGTCTGATGGCCCGCTCGGTGGATGGGTGAAGCGCCAGCTGCGCGCCCCGATCCACCCTGCGCCAGCCCAACCCTTTCATCGGGTGGATAACCCGTTTGCGGTTATCCACCTGTTTGCGGTGTTCCCATGAGCTTCGATCTCGCTTCCCGCCTCGCCGCTCGCCGTGTCGAGCATCTCTATCGCCAGCGACCGTTGTTGCAGAGTCCGCAACAGCCCGAAGTGATGGTCGATGGCGAACGGCTGCTGGCCTTCTGTTCCAACGATTACCTGGGCCTGGCCAATCACCCCGAGGTGGTCGCCGCGATGCAGCAGGGTTCGGCGAAGTGGGGTGTCGGCGGGGGTGCCTCGCACCTGGTGATCGGCCACAGCACACCGCACCATGAGCTGGAAGAGGCATTGGCCGAGTTCACCGGAAGGCCGCGTGCACTGCTGTTTTCCACGGGATACATGGCCAACCTCGCGACCGTCACCGCGCTGGTGGGGCAGGGCGATACGGTACTTGAAGATCGTATCAACCACGCTTCGCTACTGGATGCCGGACTGCTTAGCGGCGCGCGTTTCTCGCGCTATTTGCACAATGATCCCGAGAGCCTGGCCAAGCGCCTGGAGAAGGCCTGCGGCAATACGCTGGTGGTCACCGACGGCGTGTTCAGCATGGACGGCGATCTGGCCGACCTGCCGGCGATCTGCGCCGAAGCGAAGCAGCGAAACGCCTGGGTGATGGTCGATGACGCCCACGGTTTCGGCCCGCTGGGCGCCACCGGTGGCGGTATCGTCGAGCATTTCGGCCTGGGCATCGACGACGTCCCGGTGCTGGTCGGCACCCTGGGCAAGGCCTTCGGCACGGCAGGGGCCTTCGTTGCGGGTAGCGAGGAGCTGATCGAAACGCTGATTCAGTTTGCCCGGCCCTACATCTACACCACCAGCCAGCCACCGTCGGTAGCCTGCGCGACGCTGAAAAGCCTGGAGTTGCTGCGCAGCGAGCACTGGCGGCGCGAGCATCTGAATCGCCTGATCGCCCGTTTCCGCCAGGGGGCCGCCGAGATCGGTCTGAGCCTGATGGACAGCCCGACGCCAATCCAGCCGATCCTGATCGGCAGCAGCGAACGTGCGCTGGCGTTGTCCGCTGCGCTCAAGGCACGCGGCATTCTGGTTGGCGCGATTCGCCCGCCCACGGTGCCGGTCGGCAGTGCGCGACTGCGTGTCACCTTCAGTGCGTCGCATGGCGAAGCCCAGGTGGAACATCTGCTGGATGTCCTGGCCGAATGCTGGAGTCGATTGGCCGAGGAGCCTGATGAGCATGCGTGATCAACTGATTCTGTTGCCCGGCTGGGCGTTCGGTGCGGCGGCCCTGCAGCCGCTGTGCGAGGCACTGAACCAGCATGCGCCACATCTTGAGACAAGCATCGAGCCGTTGCCGGAGCTGGCTGATGCCAGCGCCTGGCTGGATGAGCTGGATCGCCGCCTGCCCCGCGATGCCTGGCTCGCCGGCTGGTCGCTGGGCGGCATGTTGGCGACCGAATTGGCTGCGCGGCGTGTCGATGACTGCCCCGGCCTGATCACCCTCGCCAGCAATCCCTGTTTTCGTGCCCGTCCGCAGTGGCCCGAGGCGATGCCGGCGGATATTTTCGATGCCTTTCAGGAAGCCTTCCGGCTCGACCCCGAGCAAACGCTCAAGCGTTTTCGTTCACTCTGCAGCCGTGGCGGCTTCGATCCGCGCACGCTTGCCCGGCAACTGCAGGTCAGTCAGGCGCAACTGCCTGTCGAGGTGCTGGATGCGGGTCTGCAACTGCTGGCGCAACTGGATGGCCGGGATGCACTGCATGGCTACTTCGGGCCGCAGCTGCATGTGTTTGCCGAGGGCGATGCACTGGTGCCGGTGACCGCCGTTGCGGCGCTGCGCAACTGGATGCCCGGCGTCAACCTCGCGGTGCTGGCTGATGCCAGCCATGCGTTGCCGCTGGAGTACGCCGATGAGCTGGCAGCACGCATGGTCGCCTTCATTGAAGGACGTGGCGCATGAACGATGTTGTGGCAGATGTTGCATCGGCCTTGCCGGACAAGCGCCGCGTCGCCGCTTCGTTTTCCCGTGCTGCCGCCAGCTATGACGCCGTGGCCGAACTGCAACGCAGTGTCGGCAATACCCTGATCGAGCGTCTACCGGCGGACCTGCAACCTGCGCGCTGGCTCGATCTCGGCAGCGGTACCGGCTATTTCTCGCGCCGTCTGGCGCAGCGTTTTGCGCAGTGCGAAGGTGTGGCGCTGGATATCGCCGAAGGCATGCTGCGGCATGCCGCACCGCAGGGCGGTGCGGCTTCGTTCGTGGCGGGGGATGCCGAAAACCTGCCGCTGCGCAGCGCCTCGGTTGATCTGATCTTCTCCAGCCTGGCCCTGCAATGGTGCGAAAACTTTGCCGCCGTGCTGGCCGAGGCCGAGCGCGTGCTTCGTCCTGGCGGCGTCTTCGCCTTCAGCAGTCTGTGCAGCGGCACCCTGCAAGAGCTGCGCGACAGCTGGCAGGCGGTGGACGGTTTCGCCCACGTCAATCGCTTTCGGACAATCGAAACCTACCAGAACCTGTGCGTCGGCAGCGGCCTGAAGCTGACAAGCATCGAGGTGCAGCCTCAGGTGCTGCATTTTGTCGAGTTGCGCCAGCTGACCCACGAACTCAAGGCGCTGGGCGCGCACAACCTCAATCCCGGACGGCCCGAGGGGCTCACCGGCCCTGCCCGCATCCGCGCGCTGATCGAGGCCTACGAGCAATTGCGCACGCCATCCGGTCTGCCGGCCACCTATCAGGTGGTGTATGGCGTGCTGCGCAAGGAATCCTGAAATGGCTGCGGCTTTCTTCGTCACTGGCACCGATACCGAAGTTGGCAAGACCACCATCGCCGCTGGTTTGCTGCATGCCGCGCGGCGGGCGGGGCTCAGCACCGCGGCGGCAAAACCTGTCGCCTCCGGCTGCGAAATGACTGCCGGCGGATTGCGCAACAGTGATGCGCTGGCACTGCTGGCCGAATGCACGCTGCCGATGCGTTATGA
>JADKLW010000279.1_pt1 | contig 24445 bp, 21 predicted proteins | sample 8641881 | NCBI WGS metagenome assembly JADKLW01 (sample SAMN16272185, study PRJNA661076) | feces metagenome | isolation source: fecal sample from diarrhoea affected cattle B | host: Bos taurus | place: South Africa: Lokaleng Village, Mahikeng | collected 2019-09 | reverse complement strand
TCGGGCAAGATGCGTATGCATTACATCCGGATTCTGCCGGGTGACAAGGTCACAGTGGAGCTCACGCCCTATGACCTGTCCAGGGCCAGAATTGTCTTCCGCTCTAAATAAGCGGCCGGTTAAAGGAAACTAGGAGTCAACCATGAAGGTAATGGCATCGGTAAAGCGGATCTGCCGCCACTGCAAGATCATTAAACGTCACGGCGTGGTGCGTGTTATTTGCACCGACCCACGTCATAAGCAACGCCAGGGCTAACGCCAGGCGTAACGGATTTAACAAGGAACAGTCATGGCCCGTATTGCTGGCATCAACATTCCGCCGCATCAACACGCCGAAATCGGACTTACCGCGATTTTTGGTATTGGTCGTACCCGTGCTCGCAAGATTTGCGAAGCATCCGGTATCGAGCTTTCCAAGAAAGTGAAAGATCTGACTGACGCCGAACTCGAGCGTATCCGCGAACACGTTGGCGTGTTCACGGTAGAAGGTGATTTGCGTCGCGAAGTACAACTGTCGATCAAGCGTCTGATCGATCTGGGAACTTACCGGGGCATGCGCCACAAGCGTGGCCTGCCTGTACGTGGTCAACGCACCCGTACCAACGCCCGCACCCGTAAAGGGCCGCGTCGCGCTGCTGCTTCTCTGAAGAAATAATCGAGGATAGAAGATGGCGAAAGCATCCACCAGCGGCGCATCGCGCGTACGCAAAAAAGTCAAGAAGAGCGTATCGGACGGCATTGCGCACGTTCATGCGTCCTTCAATAACACCATCATCACCATCACCGATCGCCAGGGCAATGCCTTGTCGTGGGCGACATCGGGTGGTGCGGGTTTCAAGGGCTCGCGCAAGTCGACGCCGTTCGCTGCTCAGGTTGCAGCCGAGTCGGCTGGGCGCATCGCGCTGGAATACGGTATCAAGACATTGGAAGTTCGCATCAAGGGCCCCGGTCCCGGCCGCGAGTCGTCCGTGCGTGCACTGAATGCACTGGGTATCAAAATTTCCAGCATTTCAGACATTACGCCGGTGCCGCATAACGGCTGCCGTCCGCCCAAGCGTCGTCGCATCTAAGGGGAAGCATCTTGGCACGTTATATTGGACCTAAATGCAAGCTCTCGCGTCGCGAGGGTACGGATTTGTTTTTAAAGAGCGCACGCCGCTCGCTCGACTCGAAGTGCAAACTCGAGTCCAAGCCTGGTCAGCACGGTCGCACCTCGGGTGCACGCACCTCCGACTTTGGCCTGCAGCTGCGCGAGAAGCAAAAGCTCAAGCGCATGTACGGCGTATTGGAAAAGCAATTCCACAAGTACTTTGTTGAAGCCGAGCGTCGCCGTGGCAACACAGGCGAGACCCTGATTCAACTGTTGGAATCGCGTCTGGACAACGTCGTGTATCGCATGGGCTTTGGCTCGACGCGCGCCGAGGCACGCCAGTTGGTCAACCACCGCTCGATCGAACTGAACGGCCACACGGCCGATATCGCTTCCATGCTGGTCAAGGCTGGCGACGTCGTTTCGATTCGTGAAAAGGCGAAATCGCAACTGCGTATCCGTGAAGCGCTTGACCTGGCTACCGGCCAGGGCTTGCCACAGTGGGTCGAAGTCGACACCAACAAGCTTACCGGCACGTTCAAGCAGGTTCCTGACCGCGCTGATGTCGCTCGCGATGTCAACGAGTCCATGGTTGTGGAATTGTATTCGCGCTAATGCTGTTTGCAGTATTGCGTTAGGTCGCAACAGCCCACTGTCCGGTCCCGGCCGGAAAGTGGGCTTTGCGATGAAATCCGCCGGCCGATCGCCGGCTAGTTCGTCAGCCTTATCGGTGTAACGAGCCGAGGGTATTGAAAAGGAACAATCATGTCGTCACAAGGTTTTTTGAAGCCCCGTTCTATCGAAGTCGAACCCGTAGGCAAGAATCACGCCAAAGTCGTGATGGAGCCTTTCGAGCGCGGCTATGGTCACACGCTGGGTAACGCACTGCGTCGCATCCTGCTGTCGTCCATGAACGGCTATGCGCCCACTGAAGTGCAAATGACTGGCGTCGTTCACGAGTACTCCACGATAGCCGGCGTGCGCGAAGACGTCGTCGACGTGCTGCTGAACCTGAAGGGTGTGGTGTTCAAGCTGCACAATCGCGAAGAAGTCACACTGGTGCTGCGCAAGCAAGGCCAGGGTGTGGTGCTGGCAAGCGACATCGAACTGCCGCACGACGTGGAAATCATCAATCCCGATCACCTTATTGCTACGCTGACTGAAGCGGGCAAGCTGGAAATGCAGATCAAGGTAGAGCAAGGCCGCGGCTATGTGCCAGGCAACGTGCGCGCCTTGTCTGACGATCGCACCCATACCATAGGTCGCATTTTGCTGGACGCCTCCTACAGCCCCGTGCGTCGTGTCAGCTATGCCGTAGAAAGCGCTCGTGTTGAACAGCGTACCGACCTGGACAAGCTGGTGCTGGACATCGAAACCAACGGTGTCATTTCGCCTGAAGAAGCGGTGCGCCAATCGGCCCGCATCCTGATGGACCAGATTTCGGTGTTTGCCGCCCTTGAAGGCGCAGGCGACGCATACGACAGCGCCCCAACGCGCGGTGCTCCGCAAATCGACCCGGTGCTGTTGCGCCCTGTGGACGATCTGGAGCTTACCGTTCGTTCGGCCAACTGCCTGAAGGCCGAGAACATCTACTACATCGGCGACCTGATCCAGCGCACCGAGAACGAGTTGCTCAAGACGCCTAACCTGGGTCGCAAGTCGCTCAACGAAATCAAGGAAGTTCTGGCCGCACGCGGTTTGACCTTGGGCATGAAGCTCGAGAACTGGCCGCCCCTGGGTCTGGAACGTCCGTAATATTCAAGTTGTTTTATGTTGCACCCACCCGGCCCGCAGCCTAGCTGATAGAAGAGCCGGTTAACCAACGGAAGATTGTCTTCCGTTTAATCAGATTCAAAGGAATTATCATGCGTCACCGTAGTGGCCTGCGTAAATTAAATCGCACCAGCAGTCACCGTCTTGCCATGTTCCGCAACATGGCTGTTTCGTTGCTTACGCACGAAGCCATCAAAACCACCCTGCCCAAAGCAAAAGAGCTGCGCCGCGTCGTCGAGCCGCTGATCACGCTGGGCAAAGAGCCTACCCTGGCCAACAAGCGCCTGGCTTTCGCCCGCCTGCGCGACCGCGATGCGGTTGTGAAGCTGTTTGGCGAGATCGGCCCGCGCTACAAAGAGCGCAACGGCGGTTATACCCGTGTATTGAAAATGGGTTTCCGTCAAGGCGACAACGCTCCGATGGCATTCATGGAGCTGGTTGACCGTCCTGAAGTTGAAGTCGAAGCCGAAGCCGAGTAAGCAGCAAGCTGGGCTTAGCCTGAAAGCGGACCTTCGGGTCCGTTTTTTTTGGGCAAGGTTCTATAGCGGTAAAATGAGGTACGCCCAGCCATTGTATGGAAGCCCATGAGCGACGCCACTCCCGATACCGACTCCACCGCCAGCCGATCGCAAGCAGCGCCCATTACCGACGCCTGCGATGTGGTGCTGATTCTATCCAATGCGCCGGATCTCATGCTGGCAAAGCGCATCGCTCATATACTGGTCGAAGAGCATTACGCGGCTTGTGTGAACCTGGGGCCTGCGGGACTGTCCATGTATATGTGGCAAGGCAGCCTGGAAGGTGCCGACGAAATCCCCATCACCATCAAGACGACGGCCGCACGGGCACCAGCGGTCATGGAAAAACTTGCGCAACTGCATCCCTACGAGGTGCCCGAGATGCTGGTGTTGCCGGCAGTGGGCGGGTCAGCAAGCTATATCGAGTGGGTGCGCATGCAAGTGACGCCTGGTGAGGCTTAGGGCGCGCACTACGGTGTCCGCTAGAACGTATTAAAGGGAATTGAATGCAGTATGGATGGCCGGCGGGCAAGAGAACGCGTGCCATGGCGGTGTTCGCCTTGCTTAGATCCTTGATGGTTCTGACCGCCGCATTGCTGGCCGCGTTGTCGCTACAAGTGGGTACCGCTTTTGCCGACGAAGAGTTCCTGGACCCGGACCTGGCATTTGTGATGTCGGCGGCGATGACGGCGCCCGACGAGCTAAGCATTCATTACAAGATCGCCCCCAAATACTATATGTACCGCGAGCGTTTCGAGGTGGCTGCCGCCCCCGAAACGGCTAGCCCCGTGCTGGGCGAGCTGGTCTTTCCGGCGGGTGTTGTCACTTATGATCCGACCTTCGACAAAGAGATGGAGGTCTATTACCACGCGGTCACCATGCGGCTGCGTCTGGCACGGGGCGACGCCCAACCCCTGACCCTGGCCATTACTGGTCAGGGCTGTGCGGATGCCGGCCTGTGCTATCCGCCCATGACACGCCATATTACGTTGACGCCTACCGGCGACGGCTATGCCGCCACCGGCCAGGGTGTGGTCGCCAGCGTGCCGGAACCACGTTCGCAGGACGCTGCCAGGGTGGCTGCGTCTGCGGCCCAGTCCGGGGATGCGGGGCTGGGGCAGGCGCTCAAGCTCAGCGATGTCGGGTTTGCCGATTACCTGTCCGACGCAGGCTGGCTGCAGGTGATCCTGCTTTGCTTGTTGCTGGGTCTGTTGCTGTCGTTTACCCCCTGCGTGCTGCCGATGGTGCCCATCCTGCTTGCCGTACTCGCGGGCGATAAGGCCGGGGCCGGCAGGCCCTCGCGTATGCGCGGGTTCACTTTAGCCGCCACTTTCGTGCTGGGGATGTCTCTGGTCTACACCGCCCTGGGTATCGCCGCCGGCCTTATCGGCGCCAGCATGGCGATTTGGCTGCAGACGCCATGGGTGCTGTCCTTGTTTGCAGTGTTGCTTGCGCTCCTGGCGCTGGCCATGTTCGACGTCTTCACGGTGCAGGCTCCAGTCGGCATGCAGTCCGCCTTGAACGCCTGGATGGCGCGTATACCCGGCGGCCGCTATGGCGGCGTGTTTGTCATGGGCATGGTCTCGGCCTTGATCGTTGGGCCATGCATAGCCGCTCCATTGGCCGGTGTGCTGCTTTTCATTTCGCAAACCGGCGACGTCGTCCTGGGCGGTACCGCCCTGTTTGCGCTGGCCTGGGGCGAGGGCTTGCTGCTGCTGGTTGTGGGCGCTACATCGGGCTTGCTGCTGCCCAAGGCAGGCCCATGGATGGAAGGCGTCAAACGCCTGTTCGGCATCCTGCTGCTGGCCACGGCCTGGTGGATGGTCAATTCCATATTGCCGACATGGATCGTCATGCTGGGCTGGGCCGTCCTGGCGTTATGGAGCGCTGCAATGCTGGGTGCCTTCGAAGCCATAGGCGCTTCGGGCGGCACATCTCGTTATCTGGGCAAGGCTTTGGGCGTGCTGCTGGCAGTGTGGGCCACCGCACTGGTAGTTGGTGTTGCGGCAGGTAGCCGCGACTTGCTGCGGCCCCTGGCGCCTTTGATGATGCCGGCGATACAAGGTAGTGGAGCGAATGCGGGGCTGAACGCCACGGGTGCTGCCATAGCCGGCGATCCAGCCGAAGTGCGCGCCCGCTTTACTCAAGTCAGTTCGGTACAAGAGCTGGACCAGTTGCTGGCCAGCACGACGCGTCCCGTGATGCTAGATTTCTACGCTGACTGGTGTGTGTCGTGCATCGAGATGGAACGCTTTACTTTCAGCGAGCCAACCGTTGCCGGGCAGATGTCGCAGATGCTGCTTGTGCAGGCGGACGTGACGAACAATACCGAGGCTGATCGGGAATTGCTGAAGCGCTTCAGGTTGTTTGGGCCGCCGGGGATTGTCTTCTTTGATGCAGAAGGTCGGCTGATCGATGGGGCGCGTGTTGTGGGATTTCAGAATGCTGGCGATTTTAGTGACGTGCTTGCTGCGGTTTTAAGCGGGCGTTGATCGTTAAACACGTGAGGCAGGCGCTGTGGGCCGGGTTGCCGGACACGGTGCCGGTTCGGCGCCCTGCGCGCCGAACAGCGCGTCGCCTTGCTCGTCCGCCCGTTCGGGCTACCTTCGCCTACGGCTCGCTCGGCCCCAAAGTCCGCAACCCGGCCCACAGCGCCTGCCTCACTGCGTAATGGCTAACCTGCGGTCGCTGGGACGGTCAGCTTGCTTGGCATGTTTAAGCACCACCGTTCGTAGGAGAAGAGGCTTACACGCCGCCAAAATTGCGCCCCCTGCGGGCGAAATTTTGGCATTTGGGCTGATCTGTCATGAGGGTGTTTGCAACGCAATACTAGCTTCGATGCCTGGAGTGGCCCGGCAGGCGGGCCGCAGAGGGCGAGCGCGCTGATCCCTTCTCTCAATCCTGGTAGCGGCCGGCCCAGCGCTGGCTTTACAAACGTAGCCACGACGTTCCCTTCGGCGCCTTCCACATAAAGAACAAGCCCCGTACTACCGCCGGCGCCAGGCCGTTCGTTTACACAGGATGCAGCTGTTGGGCTGGTGGGGCAGGGGTGGATGCCATTTGGGGCCGAGCGAGCCGTAGGCGAAGGAAGGCCGCAGGGCCGGACGAGCAAGGCGATGCGATGTTCGGCGCGCAGGGCGCCGAACCGGCACCGTTGGCAGCCACCCCTGCCCCACCAGCCCGGCAGCGTCTTGGGTAAGCATCGCCCGCCGCAAGAACACCTACGCCCGTTCTTTAAGCAACTTAGCCGCTGCTACAGCAAAATAGGTCAGGACGCCGTCGCCCCCAGCACGTTTGAAGGCCAGCAGCGACTCCATCATTACCTTGTCGTGATCCAGCCATCCGTTAGCCGAGGCTGCCTTGATCATCGCGTACTCGCCGCTGACCTGATAAGCGTATGTCGGCATCCCGAAGGCGTTCTTGACGTCGCGCAGGATGTCCAGGTAAGGCATGCCGGGTTTTACCATCACCATGTCGGCGCCCTCCCGGATGTCGGCGGCTACTTCGCGCAGGGCTTCGTTGCGGTTGGCTGGGTCCATCTGGTAGGTGAATTTATCGGACTTGCCCAGGTTGGCGGCAGAGCCCACGGCGTCGCGGAAGGGGCCATAGAAGGCGCTGGCGTACTTGGCGGAATAGGCCATGATGCGCGTATAGATGTGTTGCTGGGCTTCCAATGCTTGCCGGATGGTGCCTATGCGGCCGTCCATCATGTCGCTGGGCGCGACGATGTCTACGCCGGCCTGGGCCTGCACCAGTGCCTGGCGGGTCAGGATGTCGACCGTGGGCTCGTTCAATACATAGCCGTTCTCGTCGATGACGCCGTCCTGCCCGTGGCTGGTGTAAGGGTCCAGTGCGACATCAGTCAATATGCCCAGCTCGGGAAAGCGCTGTTTCAAAGAGGCGACGACTTGTGGCACCAGGCCGTCGGGGTTGGCGGCTTCGATGCCGTCGGGGGTCTTGAGCGATGGCTCGATCACCGGGAATAGCGCCATGACGGGAATGCCCAGCGACACGCATTCTTCCGCAGCCGCCAGCAGGGTGTCGGGCGAGTAGCGCACGACACCGGGCATGGAAGGGACGGGCTCGCGTACGCCTTGGCCGTCGCGTACGAAGACCGGGTAGATCAAGTCTTGGGTGGTCAGAACGTTTTCGCGCACCAGGCGCCGCGAGAACTCGTCGCGGCGATTGCGTCGGGGTCGGGCGGCGGGAAAGTCGGCGGAAACAATATGCGTAGTCATGGAACAACCTTTGGAGAAATCCAGTTTTCAATTTGGGCAGCGGCGTCATCCAGGCCCAGGCGGTGGGTGGCCGAGAAAGGCAGGGCGTTCAAGGCGCCGATGTCCGCCAGTTGCTTCCTGACGTCAGCCACCGCACGTATGCGTTGGCCATAAGGAAACTTATCGGCTTTGGTCAACAGGGCCAGCACGGGCCGGCCCGTAGGCGCAATCCAGTCGGCCAGGCGGCGGTCCAGATCGGTCACGCCGCGCCGGATATCGATCAGCAAGACGATGCCGGCCAGCGAGGCCCGGTCGCGCAGGTAGCCGCCCAGCACATCGGCCCATTCTTCGCGCGATTCGCGGGCGACCGAAGCGTAGCCGTAGCCGGGCAAATCGACCAGAAAGCCCAGATGGGCACCGGGCTTCAAGGGGTCGGGGATGCCGAACAGGTTGATCAGCCGTGTGCGCCCGGGCGTCTTGCTGGAAAAGGCCAGCCGACGCTGATTGGTGAGCACATTGATGGCGGATGACTTGCCAGAGTTCGAGCGCCCGACGAAGCAGACCTCGGCCGTTGTGGGCTCCGGCAGTTGATCGAGGCGGGCCGCGGAAACGGTAAAGGAGGCGCGATGCAGGATGGACACAGGGTTACCTAGAGGTTTAATTCAACCGCTATTGTATAATCGCAGGTTTGAAACAGTTGCGTCATTTTCCTTGAGCCCGGTTTTAGGCGAAAGTGGCGTTTATTATCGTGGTGTTTAAGGCACCTGATCGCGTTCCGATCGTCGAGGTCTTCATGAAGCGTATGCTTTCCAGAATCGCAGTTGTCAGCAGCGTACTGCTGGCGTCTTCCGCAGTTTCAATGGCGTACGCTGCCGACGTAGCCGTCGCCAAGCCTGATGCCGCCAAAGGCGAGCAGCTATACGCCAATGGCGACGCCGCCCGCGGCATCCTGGCCTGTGCCAGTTGTCATGGCGCAGCCGGCAACAGCACGATTCCAATGAATCCCAATCTTGCTGGCATGCCCCACGAGTACACCGTGAAGCAATTGGTCGACTTCACTGCCAAAGACGATCAAACTCGCCCTGCCCGGCGTGCCGCAGGTGGCGCCAACTCGATCATGACGCCGTTTGCCACAGCGCTTACGCTGGAAGACAAGCAAAACATCGCGTATTACCTGGCCTTGCAGAAGCTTGACTTTGACACCGCTGCAACGGCAACCAACGAAGCCACCATGGAGCGCGGCCAGCACATCTGGCGCGGCGGTCTGCCAGAGCGCAATGTCCCGGCCTGTGCAGGTTGCCATGCACCCAACGGTGCGGGCGTGCCCAGTACCTTCCCTCGTCTGGCAGGTCAGCATCCCGGCTATATTGCCGACCAGCTCAAATTGTTCCGCAGCGGCGATCGCGGCAACGGTCCCATCATGCACGACATTGCCGATCGCATGTCCGACTCCGATATCGCCGCCGTTGCTGATTACGCTGCCGGCTTGCGCTAATTAAGGCACGGCTGGACGGCACCCGGGCGGCAACCGGTCTAAAATGCAGGGGACGCTCTTGGGCATCCCCTTTTTTGTGAAGTCTACTTCCGTGAATCACTCTACCACCACCCGCCGTATCGGCGCGGACATCTTCGAACTACTGGGCTCCATGCGGTTCGCGGTCAGTTTGCTGATGTTCATTTGCGTGGCCAGCCTGATCGGAACGGTACTGCAGCAAAATCAGCCTGCCTCGAACTACGTCGATCAGTTCGGGCCATTCTGGTTCGAGCTCTTCGACAAATTTTCCATCTGGCATATCTACAATAGCTGGTGGTTCCTGATCATCATGGCTTTCCTGGTGGTTTCGACCAGTATTTGCCTGATACGCAACGCACCCAAGATGATGCGCGATGCGCGGTCGTTTCGCGAATATGTGCGTGCCAGCAGCCTGCGGTCATTTCATCACCGTGTCGAAGCCACTGTCGATGCCACCCCGGAACAAAGCCTGGCGCGCATGCAGCAATGGTTGGGCTCGCAGGGCTATAAATACAAGGTGCGCCACGAAGGCGACGGCATGATGCTGGCGGCCAAGAAGGGCAGCGCCAATCGGCTGGGCTATATATTTGCCCATGCAGCCATCGTCATTATTTGCATAGGCGGCTTGCTGGACAGCGAACTGCCGGTACGCCTGCAAGTGTGGCTGGCCGACAAGCAGCCCATTACCGAAAACATGCTGATCTCCGAAGTGCCCGAGTCGGGCCTGTTATCGGCCCGCAACCCCAGCTTTCGCGCCAATATGCTGGTGCCGGAAGGCGCGAGCAGCAGCAGCGGCATCATCAGCGTGGGCGAAGGGGTGCTGGTGCAGCCCTTGCCGTTCACGCTCAAGCTTGATCGCTTCCTGATCGATTATTACTCCACGGGCATGCCCAGCAGCTTCAAGAGCGATGTCGAGATCACCGATCCCCAGACGGGCGAGTCGTTCACGCAGACCATCGAAGTGAACGAGCCGCTGCGCTATAAGGGCGTGACGGTTTATCAGTCGAGCTTCGACGATGGCGGCAGTACCCTGGAAGTCGTTGGCTATCCTTTGGCCGGGCCCAACACGACGCCTTTCGAGATCAATACCGGCGTGGGCAAGGATGCCCGCATCGAACCGCTTAACGGTCAGCATGAGGCCGTGCAGGTCGAGTTCACCGAGTTGCGTGTCATCAACGTAGAGAACATGGCCGACGGGACCGAACCCCAACCCAAAGCCATGATAGAGCACGTCGCGGCCGTCACCGGAAGCGCCACGGGTGCCAAAAACGAGAACCTAGTCAACGTAGGGCCCAGTGTGCAGTATCGGATCGTCGGCAGCGACGGACAGGCGCACGAGTACACCAACTACATGCTGCCTATCGTTCTGGATGGCAGTCCGGTGTTCCTGGCAGGTGTGCGCGAATCGGCGGCACAACCTTACCGCTATATCAGGATTCCGGCCGACGCCAATCATTCCGTAGTAGAGTTCATGACATTGCGCGCGGCACTGGAAGATCCGGTACTGGTCAGCCAGGCTGCCGCGCGGTTCGCCCAGAAGAATGCCAGTGGCGAGCTCCAGACTCCTTTGTTGGAGAAAGCGGCTGAGGGCGCGCTTCTCACTTTCTACAAGGCGGGCTTTGACGGCATTATCGGAAAAGTACCCGAGCAAGATCGTGAAAAAGTACTGGGCTTTGCGGTTCCCATGATCCAACTGACGTTAACCGAGCTGCGCGATATCGTGCGGGAACGTTCCGGGCTTGCGCCGGTCGAACACACTGGCTTGGCGGGGCAACAGGCCGACCAGTGGATACAGCTGTCCTTGCTGGCTCTGGCCAACCTGCCCGACTACCCCTCGCCGGTGTTCATGACGATCAAGGGTTTCGATCATGTGCAGGCCAGTGTCTTTCAGGTGGCGCGCAGCCCTGGAAAGAATACGGTTTACCTGGGCTGTCTGTTCCTGGTCATCGGCGTATTTTCCATGTTCTATATTCGCGACCGGCGGGTATGGATCTGGATCAAGTCACGCGATGGCGGAAGCGAGCTACTGGCGGCCATGACATCACAGCGGCGTACGCTCGACTTCAACCACGAGTTCGATCGCTTCAAAGAGGCGTTTACCCGCCTTACCACGTAACGAGGTTTGCTATGTCCGAGTCCATCATTCAGTCCACAACGCCGATGTGGCAGGGGTCCATGACGGCCAGTGGCGACGCGCGCGGTCAACGCGGCAAGCCCGACTGGACGGACCTCGTCTTTTTCTTGCTGCTCGCCGCAGGCGCTGCCTATGTGCTGACCGCCTACGCCGACAGCATGGACTACTACGAGAAGATGATACTGGGCGGCACGGTAGTAGGCCTAAGCTGGTTGGCCTGGCTGTGGCGGCCCTTGCGCACCCTGATGATCGCCAGCGGCGCCACCGCCATCTTCGCCATTTGGTTGTATAGCGACGGGGGTGGTCTCGCACAGGGTGACCTGGCTCGGGCCGAAACGGTCTTCTTCCTGAAGTACTTGTTTTCGTCCCAGTCCGCCATCCTGTGGATGTGCTCCTTGTTTGTGCTTGCCATGGTCTGCTACTGGATAGGCATCTTCAGCAAGACGGCGGCATGGATGGGCACGGTACTGACCTGGAGCGCCGTTTATGCGGGTGTTACCGGCTTGCTGGTGCGTTGGCGCGAGGGCCATCTGCTGGGGCCGGACATCGGGCATATTCCCGTTAGCAATCTATACGAAGTCTTCGTGCTGTTTGCCCTCATTACCGCTATGTTCTACCTGTATTACGAGCGGCGCTACGCAACCCGGGCCTTGGGCGGTTTTGTGCTGCTGGTTATCAGCTCGGCCGTTGTCTTCTTGCTGTGGTACACGTTTACACGGGATGCCTTTCAAATCCAGCCGCTGGTACCCGCACTTAAAAGCTGGTGGATGAAGCTGCACGTGCCGGCCAATTTCATAGGCTACGGTACGTTCTCTCTGGCGGCGATGGTGGGGTTTGCCTATCTCATCAAGGAAAACGGCGAAACCCGCTCTATCGCCAAACTGATACCACTCTTCCTGCTGGGTGCAGTGCTTTGCGCCGAGCCCATGATGTTCGGCTCGCGCGAACTCTCTCCCACATGGATGATTTATTTTGGCGTCGGTGCGCTGATTGTGGGCTCCATACTTGCGCTGCGTGGTCGCATCGCCCAAGCCTTGCCTTCGCCCGAGATCCTCGACGACATCATGTATAGGGCGATAGCCGTGGGCTTTGCCTTCTTTACGGTCGCGACCATTCTTGGTGCGCTATGGGCGGCGGATGCCTGGGGCACCTATTGGCAGTGGGATCCCAAAGAGACCTGGGCACTGATCGTCTGGCTGAACTACGCTGCCTGGCTGCACATGCGTTTGATGAAAGGCCTGCGTGGCACCATGGCAGCCTACTGGGCGCTGGCCGGCTTGCTGGTTACCAGCTTCGCTTTCCTGGGCGTGAACATGTTCTTGTCGGGGTTGCACTCGTACGGAGAGCTGTAAATCCCGGAACCGGCGGGACAGTAGCATGGGCGCGAGAGCGCCCATAATTGTTTCAGCCATACCCTTTGTTGACAGAGGTTGATACAATGGCGTGCTTACTTGGGTCTAAATGTAAAAAAAGACCGCTGTTAGGGTAACGATAAATTTAATGTCAAGCACTGCGGCGGCCGTCATGCGTTGAATAGTGCGTCACCAAGGTACCCCCTCGGCCAACCCTATAGACATGTCGGTAAACAACGAAAGCCCGGGCTTCGAGGCCCGCGCGAACATCTTGGCCAGCGAAGCCCTTGGCGCACAGCTCAAGGTACTACAGTTGTTCTTGCCGACTTCCGGCTGGCTCATAAGCTGGCAAGAGCAAGCAAACTGGAACATCGTCGTGGCACAAGGGGTCTTCACCGAAGTGCCCGCCGACCACACCTTTGGCCTGCTGGATAACGGCTGGGGCGATGCCTCGTGTATAGACCGCTTCTATTATCGGCGCGTTATGCCCGACGAAATGCCGATGTTCGGCGAAAAGCCTCGCGCAGGTTCGCCGTGCTATCTCATCATGGCCAACCTCAAGGACCCCGACGGCATCCATGTGGGCCGCGTATTGGGTTTCAGTCACGACGAACCAGGTGCCGTGCTGCTTCTGGGTGCACCCAAACTGTTCCTTTGCCTGACGGCAATGGCTTTTACAGTAGCTTTGCGCAAAGAGTTGCGTGCCGCGGAAAAAATGGTGGTTGCCATGCAGCGCGACGCCTTCATCGATCCGCTTACTGGTGTGCTTAACCGGGCGGGATGGGTCGACCGCTTGTCCCAAATCGCAACCCAATCCCAACGCACCGACGATGACGCCGCTATTGTGGTGCTCGATCTCGATTTCCTGAAGGTGGTCAATGACACTCGTGGCCACGCGGCTGGCGACGACCTGTTGCGCCGTACTGCCCAAACCATATCGTCGGTGTTGCGCGCCACCGACGCCGTAGGCCGCCTGGGCGGCGACGAGTTCGGCGTGGTCGTGCAGCATGCCACGCCTGACATGGCTGCGGCCTTGCTGGGCCGACTCAAGCAAGCCCTGGCCCAGGTCGACATCAAAATATCAATCGGCATGGCGCTGATGTCGGAAGCCGGCTCGCTTAAAAAGACCGTGCATCTGGCCGACGAGCGCATGTACCAGGAAAAGCGACGCAAGCCCACGCCGGCCCGCAACCGCATCGACATTGATCGTACGCTCGCCAACACGAAGAACACCTTCAACTGACCAGGGCAGCGCGGTGGCGGGCCCATGGCTAGCCTTCTGAGGCTTAATCCTGATCCGGATGGGTGTCGAGGATGAATTCCCTTACTTTGTCCGATACCACAAGGTCGGCCAATGACCTGGCGTTCAGAATATCCACGGGCGGACGCGCCTTGGAAATCACATAGCCTTGAACGTGATCGACGCCCATGCGTCTGAGTGCTTCCAGAGTCGGAGCGTCTTCCACCCATTCGGCGATGCTTTCCATGCCCAAATTACGCGCCAGTTCGATAATGGTGCGGACAATGGCAATGCTGGTCTTGTTTGCCAACATATCACGGATCAGGGTGCCGTCTATTTTGATCACGTCGGCGCGCAGTTCTTTCAAGTATGAGAAAGAGGTATAACCCGCGCCGAAATCATCGAGGGCAATGCGTACGCCCATGGCTTGCAAACGCCCCATGAACTGGCGGGTTCTGTCCAGATTCTGCAGGGCCACGCCTTCAGTGATTTCGACACACAGACGCTTGGTAAGGTGCTTATAACGACCCAGATTGGCGAAAAACGCTTCAACAAACTTATTGTCGTTGAGCGAGACTCCGCTGAGGTTGATGCTGACAAATTGCGTTTTGCTCAGTCGCTTCTCGTGCTTCTCCAGCCATTCCAGCGTGGCCGAAAACACCCACTTGTCGATGATGGTGATGGTGCCACTCTCTTCCGCAGCCGAAACGATCTTGCCGGCTGGAATCAGCATGCCGGCCGAGTCCTTGACGCGTAACAGCACCTCGAAATTAAGCGAGGCAAGCGGCGCGGCCATCGACATGATGGGCTGAAGCTCGAGATACAGGCCGCGTGGCGAATCGCCACCTTCCAACTGATTGAACAGCCGTAGTTCTTCCGTATGGTCCAGCAGTTCTTGAGAGTCCTGCTCATAAACGACGACGTCGCGCTGTTGCTTTCGGGCTTCACGACAGGCATGACTGGCGGCCGAGATGGCTTCCTGGGCATCCATGTCCTGGCTCACTTCCACTACGCCTATCGCGCCTTTGACCCTGAAAGACCGTGAACTGATGAGGAAATCCGCCGTGTTCAGGTCATCGATGATCTTTTGCGCGATGATGCGTGCCTCGGCAGCCTTGCAATCAGGAAACAAGACGATGAATTCGTCGCCGCCAATGCGGCCCACCTGCTCCTTGCCGGTCAGGGAGGCCTTGATGCGCTGGCACACCTGAACCAGCACTTCGTCGCCGGCTGTATGGCCGAACAAGCCATTGATGCGCTTGAAGTGGTCCAGGTCCAGGTAAGCCAGTGCGCAGGGCTTGCCGCCTTCTAGCGCTTCCAGCGAGCTTGCCAGTGCTTTCTCGATACCACGACGGTTCAGCACGTCGGTAAGCGGGTCGTTATCGGCCAGGAAGCGCAGACGATTGATGGTTTTGGTACGCGCTGTGATGTCTTGAAGCGAGCCCTCGATGCGTCCCATGGTCATGGCAGCGCGGACCACGAAGTGCTGCGGCATATCCGGATGACTGGCGGCATCCAGGCGCTTGATTTCGACTTCATTTCCGGCCAGCGTCATCTCCGACAGCTTCTGCCAATCCTGGGTTTCGAAGAAGTCACTCCATCGGACCACTGCTTTGTCGGTCAGCGAAAAATTGAGCATTTGCTCAAGCACGGGATTGGCGCGTTGGAAGACCTCATCCGAGTCCAGGGTGAACATACCGATGGGTGTCACGGCGTAGTTGCTGACCAGTTCGGTCTGCGCCCGGGTACGTTCATGCCGGTCTTCGCGCATGCGTTCCGCGACAGCCAAGGCGATCATGACGCTCGAGAGCAACAGGGCAACGACACCGTTGAACGTGTCGATAAATTCGGTGCGCCCGAAGATGACTATCAGGATGCCCGAGAGCATCACGCACAGCGCCATGCTCAGCGACACAATATGCCACATCCACAAGCGGGATCGTGTTTGATACACCATACGGCCAAGCAAATACGCTGTCAGGACGATGCCATATCCACAAACTGTCCATTTCAAGGGCTGGAAAAGCGATTCAGGAAGCAAAAGCGCGCCCGCCAGCAGCGCCAAGCCTCCCCATTGCGCCAGGCGCAATAGCTGGGGGCTTGCTACAGTGCGCCGGTTGGCGAACAACTGGGTCAGCAGGGTATAGGTCAGGAGATAGTAGGCAGCGATGGTCACCTGCCGTATAAATTCCATCCACTCCAGGGGAATGCTGTGGCCCAGCCACTGGGTGTCCCAGCCCATGGCGTAGGCGCCCAAGCGCAGATTGCCCACCAGCCAGGCTGCCAGCAGCAGGTAGACCCACTCGCGGTTGGTAATGGCGATGACCAGGATGAAGACCGCAATGGTCAGCAGGCCGCCTTCGAGCAAACCCACACCCCGATCAAAGCGGCTGGTGGATTGCCGAAGCTCGGGTATGGACCAGTGTTCCAGCGACAGACTGCCCGTGTCGGCGAAGGTCGCCCGGCACAGAATGGTTATCGGTAGCGTGGTGTTGCCCAGCATGATGGCAAAACCCTGCTTGGACATGCGCAGGGACCCGGTGGTGTTGTTGCGGTTGGCCGTTCCCAAAGTACGCATGGTGTCGGCGTCCCAGCAACTTAGCGTTTGGGTGTGGCGCGATGGCAGGTCCACACTGGATTCATCGAACTGCGGTATGCGAGGTACCGTCGCCAGTATCCAGGAAGGCGACCCGGGTTGGGATTCGATGACGGGCTGCTGTGCCTGCAGTGCTTGCAGCGCCTGCGCGGGCTCGTAGGGCGTGCCGTCTTCGGCAAGCAGGCGGTAAGGCAGGTCTGCGCCTTCCGTGGCGGGGTATCGGTTAGTTAAGGTGGCTAGCGCCAGTATGGACGCAATGATGATGCAAGCAGGGACCCCGTACAGCGAAAAAAAATATATCGCGCGACCGGCCAACATGTTGAGCCGCTTGCCGGTGCTGTGGGAGTATCTTTTTAGGAACATCATCGTCTACTTATGGCCAACCTTTTTACTCTGTAAACACCGTGAGGCTGTTACATAAGCACATTGCTGCGGGTCGTTACGCTATAGGGTTTACGGTCATCTTGAGCGAATCTTTATGGCGGGCGCTTCAACGCCCGCCAGGCGGTGGCTAGTCGGTCAGCACGGACTCAGTGTCGAAAAGGCTGTCCAAGGCTTCGCGGGGGCGTACAACGGTGGCCTTGGCGCCGTCCACCATAACCTCCGCGGCGCGTGGGCGGCTGTTGTACTGGCTTGACATGGTGAAAGCATAAGCTCCTGCCGACATAATCGCCAGCAGATCGCCGTGTTGAAGGTCAAGCTGCCGATCCTTGGCCAGCCAATCGCCGCTTTCGCATATGGGGCCGACAATATCGTAGGAAGGGGCCGGTTGCCCGCCGGAGCGAGGCGTCACAGGCTCGACGCTGTGCCAGGCGTCGTACAGAGTGGGACGGATCAGGTCATTCATGGCCGCGTCCACAATGGCAAAGTTGCGTGCCTCGGTGTGTTTCAGATATTCCACCCGTGTAAGCAATACGCCAGCGTTGCCCACCAGCGAGCGTCCCGGCTCGAGCACAATTTGAAGATGTGTCAGTTCGTGGGCTTGCAAGGCCAGGAAGACCTCGTCCAGCAGCTGTTTGGGCGTCAGGGGCGTTTCGTCGGTATAGCGTATGCCTATGCCGCCGCCCAGATCCATATGCTTTAGTTGAATGCCGTGGGCGGCCAACTGCTTGATCAGCGCGATGAGCTTGTCCAGCGCATCCAGGTAGGGACTGACTTCGGTTATTTGCGAGCCGATATGGCAATCTACACCGACGACCCGCAGGCTGGGAAACGACATGGCCCGCTGGTACACCGTCAGCGCGTTCTCTATGGCGATGCCAAACTTGTTTTCTTTCAGCCCCGTCGAAATATAAGGATGGGTGTGGGCGTCGACATCCGGGTTGACGCGTAGCGACACCGGTGCGACCTTGCCGCACTGGTCGGCCACTTCGGCCAGGCGCAGCAGCTCGGCCTCGGACTCGACGTTAAAGCACTTGACGCCCGCGTTAAGGGCGGCCTGCATTTCCCACACTTGCTTGCCCACGCCGGAGAAGACGATGCGGGAGGGATCGCCGCCTATGGCGAGCACCCGCGCCAGCTCACCGCCTGAGACGATATCGAAGCCCGAGCCCAGCTTTCTGAATTCGTCGAGGACTGCCAGATTGGAATTGGCTTTCATGCCATAGCAGATCAGCACATCGCGCCCTTCGGAAGCGATGCGGTAGGCCTCCCAGGCGTCGCGCAGGGCCTGCCGGGAATAGACGTACAGGGGCGTGCCGTGTTCCTGAGCAAGCTGCTCCAGGGCTACATCTTCGGCATGGAGAACGCCGTCTTGAAATTGAAAGTGTGGTGCAACAGTCATTGAGGGCTAGATGTCGGCGTGGCTGGGGAAGGGGCGGGTATGGATTGCGGGGGCGTGGTCAGCGACTCATCGGGGTCCGGGGGCGGAGGCATGTACAGCGGCCCCTTATACCCACAGGCTGCCAGTGTAGACAGCACCACCACCGCCCCGGCATAGCGGCGTGCACGGCGCAGGGCATCAACTAACACGGTCGCTGGCATGATGGGGACTCCGTCAAAATTCAATAAAAGAGGGTTGCGCCTGGCGCGGGGTACTGCTGCCACCTGTCAACTGGTTAAGCAGATCGCCTATGCCGTCGATTCCGCCTCCGTCCAGCGGCACATCGTTGGGCGACGGCAGTCCGACCCGAGCAACTGCTTGCCCGGGAGGAAACTCGTCAAAGTAAAACTCGCCATTCACGACTGCCAGGCCATCCGGCATGGGGGGCGGAGGTGACTCCGCTTGGTCTTTCAGGGCGACCCGCATATAGTCGAGCCAGATGGGTAGGGCCGCGCCGCCACCCGTTTCGCCCGAGCCAAGTGAACGCGGCTGGTCGTAGCCCATCCAGGCTATGCCCACCAGCTTGGGTGTGTAGCCGGCGAACCAGGCGTCGTGCGAGTCGTTGGTCGTGCCGGTTTTGCCGCCCACATCGTTGCGCTTCAGTTCGCGATGTACGCGTGCACCCGTGCCGTATGTGGCAACGCCACGCAACATATCGTTCATGACATAAACGGTGCGCGGATCGACGGCCCGAGCGGCGGCATCGCCGGCCACCACGGGCTGGGCGCGCATGATGACTTTGCCGCTGCTGTCTGTGACATGATCGATCAGGTAGGGCGGTACGCGGTAGCCGCCATTGGCAAACACGGCGAATCCGCCAGCCAGTTGCAGCGGGGTAACGCTGCCAGCGCCAAGCGCCAGCGGCAGCACGGGCGGCTGACGCTCGCGGTCGAAGCCAAAACGTGTGATGTAGTCCTGGACGTACTTGGGCCCCACCGCTTGCATGATGCGGATCGAAACCATGTTCTTGGACTTGTACAGGCCTTGTCGCATGGTGAGCATGGGCTCGTACTTCTGGCCGTAGTTCTTGGGCGTCCAGGCCTTGGAACCGGTTTGCGCGGCCGTCAGCACAAAGGGTTCGTCCGATACTTGTGTGGCGGGTGTCAGGCCGCGCTCGAGGGCGGACGCATAAATGAAGGGCTTGAAGGCGGATCCCGGTTGACGCCAGGCCTGCGTTACGCGGTTGAAGTTGCCGTCCTCGAAGTGGAAACCGCCCACCAGAGCCCGGATGGCGCCATCCTGCGGCCGCAGGGACACCAAAGCGGCCTGTACGCTGGGTAGATTGATGAGCTCCCAGTGATCTGCAGTCTGGTGCACGTAGACCACGGAGCCGCGTTCTATGCGTACGTCGTCCTTGGCGCCTTTGACGAGGCCTCGGGCCACGACACGCAAGGCACCCTTGTCGGTGATTTCGATAATCTGTTTGGCGGTGCGGGCGACGGTTACCTTGGTGGGGCTGGCTTCCAGTACGATTCCGGTCAGCAGGTCGCCGTTGTCGGGGTGTTTTTCCTGGAGCCCGTCAAGCAAGGCGTCCAGCCTGGCAGGGTCTTGTTCGATGCCCGCAGGCAGGTCTATGGTTTCTTCGGGGCCGGTAAAGCGGGCCCGCCGCGTGTAGTCCAGGATGCCGTCCCGTATAGCTTGGTAAGCCGCTTCCTGGTCTTCCGAATGAACGGTGGTGTACACGTTGAAGCCGCGCGAATAGATGTTGTCTTGGTACACGCCATAAAGCAGTTGCCGCGCCAGCTCTGCCACATACTCGCCATGGATGGCATAGCCACCCGCTGGCGTGCCCGGTGCGGATTTCAGGACGATCTCCTGGGCCATCGCCTGCTGGTACTCGGCGTCGGTCAGGTAGCCAAGGCCATGCATGCGCCCCAACACGTAGGCCTGGCGCGATTTGGCGCGATCAAAGTTCGCGATGGGGTTGAAACGCGACGGAGCCTTCGGTATGCCGGCCAGCATGGCTGCTTCGGCCGGCGTGATGTCGCTTAGCTGCTTGCCGAAATAGGTGCGCGATGCCGCGGCAAACCCGTAGGCCCGATGGCCCAGGAAGATCTGGTTCATGTACAGATCCAGAATCTGATCCTTCGTAAGTGTGGCTTCAATCTTGAAGGTAAGCAGCAGTTCGTAAAATTTGCGGGTATAGGTTTTTTCGGAGCTGAGGTAGAAGTTGCGCGCCACCTGCATGGTAATAGTGCTGGCGCCCTGCGTCTTGGACATGTGGGTGATGTTGGCGACGACAGCCCGCGCCACGCCCGCCCAATCAATGCCGCCGTGCTGATAAAAACGGTCGTCTTCGGCTGATAAAATGGCCGACTTCATGACGTCGGGGATCTCGTTGAAGCGCAGGATGTTCCGGCGCTCTTCGCCAAATTCGCCTATGAGTACTTTGTCGGCCGTATAGATGCGCAGAGGTACGCGGGGCCGGTAATCGATCATGGCGCTCAGGTCGGGCAAGTTGGGCCACGCAAGCGCCAGGGCCAAAGAGCCCAGCAGAGCGCCGCATAGCCCCAGCCCGGCGACAAAGATCGCCGACTTGATAAAAAAACGGGCTATCCACGAACGGGACGAGCCGGTATTGTTTTTGGGGGAATCGGTAGAAGAACTCATTAGGGGCGATTTTAAGTCTAACCGCAGTCAGACTATGATTTACGCATCAGGTTTCTGTAACCATGTAATGCAGTGTAGCGGCGAGTGTTCGGGTTGCAAGTGGGATAATACACAAATGAATGACTCTTTACCTTTGGAGCCCGCCGCCGAAGATGCGGGCCGCCATGGCCATCAAGAGCCGGAAGGCGCTACCTTACCGCACGATCTGCCCGTATTTCTGGTGGGCATGATGGGTGCCGGAAAGACTACCATAGGACGCAGCCTTGCCCGGCTGCTGGGGCGCGAATTCGTCGATCTGGATCATGAGCTGGAAGCGCGTTGCGGCGTGCGCGTGGCCTTGATTTTTGAAATTGAAGGCGAAGATGGTTTCCGTAAACGTGAGACCGCTCTTCTTGATGAATGTTCGCAACGTAGCGGCATTGTACTGGCGACCGGCGGCGGAGCGATACTCGCCCCGGAAAACCGGCGTTTTTTAAAGGATAGGGGTGTAGTCGTGTACTTGCGCGCCAGCCCTCAAGAGCTCTATAGGCGTGTTGCGCGCGACCGCAATCGACCCCTGTTGCAGACGCCCGATCCGCAAGCTCGGCTTCAAGCCCTGCTGGCCGAGCGTGAGCCGCTGTACGAAAGCGTGGCCAGCTTCATCTTCGAAACAGGAACCATGCCGGTTCCGCAGGTGTTGCGCACGCTTGTTCCCTTATTGCAACAACACGAGGTGCAGTCATGACCACAGTGCAAGTCAGTACGCCGGGCGGCGCCTATCCGATACACGTAGGCGCGGGACGCCTGGATCGTCTGGCCGAGAGCATACCCGCCGACGCCACGGCGATCGCGGTGGTGACCAACCCCAAGGTGGCTGCGCTGTATGGCGACCGTGTGCGGGACGCGCTGGCTGCCACCGGCAAGCAAGTGTTCTTCATCGAGCTGCCCGATGGCGAAGCCTTCAAAGACTGGCAAACCCTTAATCTTATTTTTGACGCTCTGCTGCAGAACCGGCTGGACCGCAAGGCCGTATTAGTTGCACTGGGCGGCGGCGTCATCGGCGATATGTGCGGCTTTGCGGCTGCCAGCTACATGCGCGGCATTCGCTTTGTGCAAGTGCCCACGACCTTGCTGGCGCAGGTGGACTCGTCAGTGGGCGGCAAGACCGCCATCAACCATCCCCTGGGCAAGAACATGATAGGTGCGTTCTATCAGCCCATAGCGGTTGAAATCGATACCGATGTGCTCACCACGCTTCCGGCTCGCGAGATCTCCGCGGGGCTGGCAGAGGTCATCAAATACGGGATGATCATCGACGCAAAGTTTTTCGACTGGTGCGTCGCCAACGTGGCTGGGCTGCGTACGCTAGAGCCGCAGGCCATCACCTACGCCATCCAGCGCTCCTGCGAACTGAAGGCGCAGGTGGTCTCGCAGGATGAACGCGAGAGCGGCTTGCGCGCCATTCTTAACTTCGGGCACACCTTTGGGCACGCCATTGAATCAGGGTTGGGCTATGGCGAGTGGCTGCATGGCGAAGCTGTCGGTTGCGGCATGGTGCAAGCGGCACAGCTTTCGGCGCTGACGCAAGGCCTGTCGCTGCAAAGCGTGCGGCGCATCCGCACGCTGGTGCAAGAAATAGGCTGCCCCGTAAATCCGCCAGAGCTGGGCACCGAGCGCTGGATAGAGCTGATGCAAGTGGACAAGAAGACCGAGGGGGGTCAACTGCGTTTTGTGCTGCTGCCCGAGATAGGCCAGGCTTGCGTCGGGGTCGTGCCGCAGGAGGCGTTGAGCAAGGTGTTGGAGCCCGACACGGCGTCGGCGACGGCCTGAGCGCGATCATGTCAGTCCTGGCCCCCTACGCTTGTGATCCGACGCGGTCCCGCGGCCGCCAGCACGCTGAATCGCCGCCCACCGGACGCAATCAGTTTCAGCGCGACCGCGACCGCATCATTCATAGCAATGCGTTTCGTTTGCTCGAGTACAAGACTCAGGTGTTCATCAATCACGAGGGAGACCTGTTTCGTACGCGCTTGACGCACAGCATAGAGGTCGCCCAAATTGCCCGCAGCCTGGCGCGCAATTTGGGCTTGCACGAAGACCTGACCGAGGCGATCTCTTTGGCGCACGACCTAGGCCATACTCCTTTCGGGCACGCCGGCCAGGATGAGCTTAACGCCTGCATGCGCGAGCTGACACCGCAGGCGGGCGGCTTCGAACATAACTTGCAAAGCCTGCGCGTCGTGGACGAGCTCGAAGAGCGTTACGCCGCCTTTAACGGCTTGAACCTGTGCTTTGAAACTCGTGAAGGCATACTGAAGCACTGTTCGGTCAAGCATGCGCGCCTGCTGGGCGATGTGGGCGAACGGTTCCTGAAGCGGGCACAGCCTTCGCTGGAGGCGCAGATTGCCAATCTTGCTGACGAGATCGCCTATAACAATCACGATATCGATGACGGCCTTCGTTCCGGCCTGATCACGGTCGAGCAACTGCAGACACTGGAAATATTCGCCAGTCACCGAGCGCAAGTAGAGCGCTTATATCCGCAACTGGAAAAGCGCCGGCTGGTGGCCGAGATCATACGCGCCATGATCAATACCCTGGTCATAGACCTGACCGAAACGACGCTGGCCAATATACGCAGGCATGGCCCCGCTTCAGTGGACGAGGTGCGCGCCGCACCGCCGCTGGCTGCGTTTTCTGATGCCATGCGCGCGCAGGCCGATGCCTTGAAGGCATTTTTGCTCGAGAATCTATACCGCCATTATCGCGTCATGCGCATGACGACCAAGGCCAGGGCGATCGTTCGCGATCTTTTCCGCGCCTTTCTGCAAGAGCCGCGCTTGCTGGCTGATGAGTACCGGCGCAGCGACGATACGGCGCAGGCCCGTGCCATTGCCGACTACATCGCGGGCATGACCGACCGCTATGCCATCCGCGAGCACGGTCATCTGTTCCGCATGGACTGAACGGACCGGGCGCCGACCGCGCCTACGCTTGCAACAGCGGCTTCAGATAGCTACCGGTGTGGCTTGCAGAGGCGGCGGCAATATCTTCAGGCGTACCCTGAGCCACGATGCGACCGCCACCGTTACCGCCTTCCGGTCCCATGTCGATGACCCAGTCGGCAGTCTTGATGACATCCAGATTGTGCTCGATGACCACCACGGTGTTGCCACCTTCCACCAGCTTGCGCAAGACCTCAAGCAGTAAAGCGATGTCTTGGAAGTGCAGCCCGGTCGTGGGCTCGTCCAGAATGTAAAGCGTGCGGCCAGTGCTGCGTTTGGACAACTCAAGGGACAGCTTGACCCGCTGGGCTTCGCCGCCCGATAGCGTGGTCGCGCTTTGGCCCAGCCGTAGATACGACAGGCCCACGTCCATCAAGGTATGCAACTTGCGCGACACCGTCGGCACGGCGTCGAAGTAATCAAGCGCCTGCTCGACCGTCAGGTCCAGGACTTCGCTGACGTTGCGGCCGCGATAGCGGATATCCAGCGTTTCGCGGTTGTAGCGCTTGCCTTCGCAGACATCGCAAGGCACGTACATATCCGGCAGAAAATGCATCTCCACTTTGACTACGCCGTCACCCTGGCAGGCCTCGCAG
>JADKLW010000280.1_pt1 | contig 24476 bp, 23 predicted proteins | sample 8641881 | NCBI WGS metagenome assembly JADKLW01 (sample SAMN16272185, study PRJNA661076) | feces metagenome | isolation source: fecal sample from diarrhoea affected cattle B | host: Bos taurus | place: South Africa: Lokaleng Village, Mahikeng | collected 2019-09 | reverse complement strand
AGCGGGCGACCGCGGCGATCATCGCCGCGTTGTCGGTGCAGAGGTCGCGCGACGGGATCGCCACGTCCGCGGGAAGCGCGCCGAGCCGCTCGCGCAACGGGCCGTTGGCGGCGACGCCGCCGCCCACCGCCAGCCGGTCGAAGCCGGTCTGCTCGAGCGCCCGCTCGACCCGGATCGCCAGCGTCTCGACGATCGCGTGCAGGTACGACGCGGCGAGGTCCTCGCGTCGCCGCTCCGTCTCCCCCTCGCCGAGCTCGCGCAGCTTGTACAGCAGCGACGTCTTCAGCCCGGCGAACGAGAAGTCCAGCCCGCGGACCTTGCGCGCCGTCGGGAACGCGAACGCCGACGGGTCGCCCCCGGCCGCGAGCCGCTCGAGATGCGGACCGCCGGGGTACGGCAGCCCGAGCAGCCGCGCGCCCTTGTCGACGGCCTCGCCCGCCGCGTCGTCGAGCGTGGCGCCGATCCGCTCGATCCGGTCGGGCGCGTCGACCCGGGCCAGGAACGTGTGCCCGCCGGACGCGACCAGGGCGACGAACGGCGGCTCGAAGCCGAGCGGCTGCAGCGTGCCGGCCAGCACGTGGCCGTCGAGATGGTCGACCGGGATCAGCGGCAGGCCGCGGACGGCGGCGATCGCCTTGGCGGTCTGCAGGCCGACCAGCAGGGCCCCAACGAGACCCGGTCCCTGGGTCACCGCGATCCGGCTGATCGCGTCGAGCGTGACGCCCGCGGTCCGCAGCGCCTCGGCCACCACCAGGTCGGCGCGCTCGACGTGAGCCCGGGCCGCCAGCTCGGGAACGACCCCGCCGTAGGCATCGTGGATCCCCTGGCTGGAGATCACGTTGCTCCGGATCCGTCCGCCGTCGGTGACGACCGCCGCGCAGGTGTCGTCGCAGCTCGTCTCGATCGCCAGGATCATCGGGCGGCGCTCCGTGTGCCGTGCAGCGGCGCGTCGGGCGGCACCGGTCCGCCCGATCCCACGCCGCGCGCGCTCCGGCCCGGGACGGGACCCTCCGCGCCGGGAATGTCATCGGTCCGGCCGTCGAGCGTCGCGGCGGTCCGCCACATGATCAGGGCGTCTTCGCCGTCGTCGCGGTAGTAGCGGCGGCGCCGGCCGACGGCGAGGAAGCCGAGCGACGCGTACAGCTCGCGGGCGCCCTCGTTGGACGGCCGGACCTCGAGCGTGATCCGGGCGTCCGGTCCCCCGGCCTCCGCGATCGCGTGCTCCAGCAGCTCGCGGGCGATCCCCTCGCGCCGGCGGTTGGGCTCGGTGCAGATGTTCATCAGGTGGTAGGCGTCGTCGTAGCGGCTGACGATCGCGTAGCCGACGAGCTCGTCCGGGTCCGGCCGTTCGCCGACCTCGCCGGACGGTCGCGGGGTCGCGAGGTCGGGCGGCGAGAGGGTCCTCGTCGGCGCGCGTCCGGCGATGCTCAGCCCACCCGCCTTGGCGGTCTCCAGCACGAACATCGCCAGCGACCACGGCGCGGGATAGCTGCGCCGCTCGATCGCGAGCACCTGCGGCAGGTCGGCGAAGGTCAGCCGGGTGATCGCCAGCCGGCCTCCGGCTTCGCCGTCCGCGCCGCGGTCGTCCGAGGCCCCCGGGTCGTGGTCCCGGGCGTTGGGCACCGGCGGCATCAGCGACGCTCCGCGGTCGGGATCGCGTCGGGCGCGCGCACGTAGACCGGTCGCACGGCGTCGATCGCGCCGGCCGACGTCCGTGCGGCGGCGGCGACCAGCGCCCGGCCGTCGATCCGGTGCGCCGCGGGCTCGTCGGGGACGCGCACGCCCAGCGCCTCGAGCTCGTCGCGCCAGGCGACCGCGCCGTCGCCGACCGCCACGACGGGCCGCGGGTCGAGCGCGGCGACCGTCGCGGGCAGGGCGTCCTGGGCGCAGGTCCACGGCTCCAGGCCCGCCGCCTGCTCGGCGACGTCGCCGGCCGCGACGAGGGTCAGGAAGTACTCCTGGCGACGCGCGTCCTGGGCGACCAGGATCGGACCCTCGACCCCGGTGGCGCGGGCCGCGGCGGCGAGCGCCGCCGAGCTCGGCACGCCGACGACGTCCGCGCCCGACGCGAGCGCCGCGGCCCGCGCCGTCGCCACGCCGACCCGGATCCCGGTGAAGGTCCCCGGTCCCAGGCCGACCACGATCCGCGTGACCGACGACCAGCCGCCGCCGGTCTCGGCCAGCGCGTCCTCGGCCAGCGCCAGCAGCCGCCGCGTGTGGTCGGGCCGGGCCGGGCGGGCCCGATCCGTTCCCGGCCCCGGCGCCTCGAACCGGGCGGCCCGGGCTCCGGGCGTGCCGTCGGGCGCGTCCGGGGCGACGGCGGCCGCGACCGTCGCGGCGGTGGCGGTGTCCAGCGCGAGGGTCCAGCCGGTCATCGGATCCACCGCAGCTCGACCCGGCGGCGGTCGTCGCCGTCGTGACGCAGCTCGACCGCGAGCGCCGTCCGCTCGCGCACGTGGTCGACGATCGGGTCCGGCCACTCGACGAAGGCGATCACGTCGCCCGCCAGCTCGTCCTCGATCAGCTCCTCGTCGTCGTCGCCGAGGACCGCGCCGCCGAGCCGGTAGAGATCGAGGTGCGCGACCCGCACGGCGTCCCCGTCGTAGCGGTGGGCGAGCGCGAAGGTCGGCGAGGTCACCGGCTCGGTCGCCCCGAGCGCGCGCGCCGCGCCCCGGACCAGGGTGGTCTTGCCGGCGCCCAGGTCGCCGCGCAGCAGCACGACCGATCCCGGCTCCAGCTCCGCGGCGATCTCGGCCCCGAGGCGCTCGGTCTCGGCCGCGGACGCGGTCTGGCGAACGTCGTCACGCATCGGCCCTCGATTCTACGTCCTGGGTCCCACGCCGTCGGCGGACCGCGCCCACGGTCGGGGACACCGCGCCGACCGGGGGGTGCGACGTTCTCTAGGATTCTCCGATCGTGCCGTCCGATGCCTCTGCGCCGACGGGACGGTCGACCTCCGTTCCCCCTTCCCCTGCCGGTCCTTCCGGGGGTTCGCCGTGGGCGCGGCTGAAGGCGCTGCGGGCCACCGAGACGGGGCGGACCGCCGAGCTCGCCGCCGCGTCGATGCTCAACAACGCGGTCCAGCTCCTGTTCACGGTGCTGTTGACCCGGATGCTCGGGCAGACCGGCTACGCGACGCTGGCCGCGCTGATCGCGGCCTTCCTGATCATGCAGGTCTCGGGCCAGGCGATGCAGGCGGCCGCGGCGCGCGCGATCGTCCGCTGGACCGAGGAGGGGCACCACGAGCCGTACCGCGAGGTCCGACGCTGGACCCAGCAGGCGCTGCTGCTCTCGGCCGGCGCGGTCGTGGTCGGCGTGGCGTTCCGTGAGCCGCTGGCCGCGCTGATCGGCGCCGACTCGCACCCGTGGGCCGCGGCGGCCCTGCCGGTCTCGGGCACGCTGTTCCTGCTCGTCTGCCTTCAGCGCGGAGCGTTGCAGGGCCTCTCGGACTACGACGCGGTCGCCGGATCGATCGTGCTCGAGGCGATCTTCCGGCTCGGTTCCGCGCTGCTGCTGGTGCTGATCGGGCTCGAGGTCACCGGGGCCTTCCTGGCCGCGCCGATCTCGTTCGTGTTGCTGTCGATCGGGATGGATCGCCGGCTGCGTCACCAGCACGTCGGGCGCGGCACCGTCCGTGAGGACGACGAGCAGCCCGTCTCGTTCTGGAAGCTCGCGTCCGGCGAGCGGACCGTGATCTTCTCGCTGCTGCTCGTGGCGATCATGCAGAACGTCGACACGATCCTCGCCAAGCGCGAGCTGTCGATCGACGTCGCCGGCTCCTATGCCGCCGCGGCGGTCGCGGCCAAGGCCGTGGTCTGGGTCGCGGTCGGCGTCGCCCTGCAGCTCCTGCCGGAGGCGACCCGCCGCGCGGTCGCCGGCGAGAACCCGCGGCCGATCCTGACCCGGGCGCTGCTCTTCCTGTTCGCGATCGGCTGCCCCGCGATCCTGATCTTCTTCCTGATCCCCGAGTGGCTGCTGACGACGGCGTTCGGCCCGGAGTTCGGGTCGGCCGCGGACGCGCTGCCGCTGCTCGGAATCGCGATGCTGCTGCTGTCGATCACCTTGATGTGCGTGCAGTACCTGTCGGCGATCGGCCGGCACCGCCACATCCTCCCGCTGCTCGTGCTGGCGACCGCTGAGGTCGTGCTGCTCGCCCGCTCCGGCTGGACGGCGACCGAGTTCGCGACGATCGTGCTGGCCGCGCAGGGCGCCGCGGCGACGATCACCCTGGCGCTGGCGTGGTGGACCCCGCCCGCGCCGGGCGTCGAGGTCGAGCCCGAGACCGCCCCGGCCGTCCCGGGAGCGTCCGAGGTCCCGACGGTCAGCTAGACCGTCGAGACGCGCGATCAGCCGCCGAGCGTCCCGTAGGCGCCACGGAAGAAGACCAGCGCCCCCGAGCCGACGTCGCGGACGTCCAGGTCGCGGACCCGGCCGATCACGATCTCGTGGTCGCCCGCGTCGTGGGTCGTCTCGACGTCGCAGTCGATCCAGGCGAGCGCGTCGTCGAGCACCGGGCTGCCCGAGGGCGCGGGTTGCCAGCCGACGTCGGCGAACTTGTCGCCCCCGGACGTCGCGAACCGCTGTCCGACGTGCTGGTGGTCGGCGCCGAGGATGTTGGCGCAGAAGCTGCCGGCGTCGCGCATCGTCGGCCAGCTCGTCGACAACTTCGCGGGCAGGAACGCGACCAGCGGCGGGTCGAGCGAGACCGAGGTGAAGGTTCCGACCACCAGCCCCGCCGGGGTGCCGTCGGTGCGCGCGGCGGTGATCACCGCGACCGAGGTCGGGCAGTGACCGAGCACGTCGCGGAAGCGGCGCTGGTCGATCGCGCTGAGACCGCGGTCGTCGGCGCCGCTCATCGCGCGGCCATCCGGAGCGCGCCGTCGAGTCGGATCACCTCGCCGTTGAGCATCCGGTTGGTCGCGATGTGCTCGACCAGGTCGGCGTACTCGTGGGGCTCGCCGAGTCGCGGCGGGAACGGCACGGTCTTGGCCAGCTCGTTCTGGACCTGGTCCGGCAGGCCGGCGAGCAGCGGGGTCTTGAACAGGCCCGGCGCGATCGTCACGACCCGGATCCCGTGGGCCGCGAGCTCGCGCGCGATCGGCAGCGTCAGGCCGACCACGCCGCCCTTGGACGCCGCGTAGGCGACCTGGCCGATCTGGCCGTCGTAGGCCGCCGCCGACGCGGTCTGGACCAGCACGCCGCGCTCCCCGTCGTCGTCCGGCTCGAGCGACGAGATCGCGGCGGCCGCGATCCGCATCGCGTTGATCGTGCCCAGCAGGTTGACGCGGATCACGGTCTCGAAGCGGTCCAGCGACGACGGGCCGTCGCGGCCGAGCAGCTTGGCCGGCGTCGCCAGCCCCGCGCAGACGACCGAGATCCGCAGGCCCCGGTCGGCCTCGCCGGCGGCGTCCACGGCCGCCTGGACCTGGTCGGCGTCGAGCACGTCGCAGTGCACCGCCGTGCCGCCGACCTCGGCCGCCAGCGCCTCGGCCGCCTCCAGATTGAGATCGGCGATCACCACCCGCGCGCCCTCGGCGGAGAGGCGGCGCACCGTCGCCGCGCCCAGTCCCGACGCCCCTCCGAAGACGACCGCTCCCGCTTGCTCGATCCGCATCTCCCCGTCCTCCTGTCGCGTGTCGGTCGCGCCCGAGCGACCGTCCGTAGCCGTGGCGGTACGCCATCCAGCGACCGCCTCCTCAATTCATACCACTTGGTCGGTACACTGGCGGTCAGCCCGAACCTGGAGAGACCCGATGCACCTGAACGTGACCCCGTCCCCGCAGCCGACCGCGACCCTGGTCGACGCCGCGAACCTCAAGGCGCTGAGCGTGGCCGCCCCCGCGGAGATTACGGACGACGCGCTGATGGCCGCCGTCGCCCCGTGGGGCCGGCTCGACGGCGATCACGTCTGGCTGCGGATCGCCCGGCTGCGCGAGGCCGTGGTCGCCGCCGGCACCGACGGAGCGGCGTTCGACGGGATGATCGACTACGCCCGTGGCGCCGGTTGGGTCGACGATGCGAACGAGCACGTCCGGGCCCACGTCGAGCGCGCGGGCTCCTGATCCGACGGCGCGGCGAGCGCGCCCGGCCGGCCTAGTCCCCGCCGACGAAGCGGCGGACGGCGGCGCGGAACTCGTCGGTCGCGAGGTGCGCCCCGAGCGCCGCGCGCTCCCGCTCGTGCGCGGCCGCGTTCCACGGGCCGCGGGCCAGCGGCAGCACCCGGCGCTGGGCGGCGGCGTCCGCGGCGCCCAGCTCGACGACCAGCTCGTCGGTCCGGGCGGCCAGGTCCCCGTCGTCGACCACCAGGTCGACCACCCCGAGCGTCCGCAGCTCGTCCGCCGCCAGGTCGACGCCGGACAGCAGCAATCGCGCCGCGCGCCGGCCGACCCGCTCGGGCAGCAGCACCGTCGCCCCCCAGCCCGGGACGACGCCGTGACGGACGTGACGATCGCCGAGCCGCGCGCTGCGCGCCGCGACCACCACGTCCGCCGCGAGCACCAGCTCGAAGCCGCCGGCGAACGCCACGCCGTTGACGGCCGCGACCACCGGAACCGGGGCCTCCCGCAGCGCGCGGACCAGGTCCCGGCCGCGGTCGACGTACGCCAGCAGCGCGTCGGGATCGTCGAGCAGCGGCGCGCCCGCCGCCATGTCCGCGCCCGCGCAGAACGCCGGCCCGCGACCGGTCAGCACGAGCGCACGGACGTCCGGATCGCCGCCCGTGTCGCGCGCCCAGGCGATCAGCCGCTCGATCGCCGGACCGTCCAGCGCGTTGCCCCGGCGCGGACGCGCAATCGTCGCCCAGGACGCCGCGCCCCGTCGCTCGATCGCGACGCCGGCGTCGCTCACCCCCCGACCTGCCGCATCAGCGCGCCCCGATCGACCTTGCCCGCGTCGGTCCGCGGCAGCGCGTCGAGGAACACGACCTCGCGGACCGCCTTGAAGTGCGCCAAACGGTCGCGCACGTGGGCGATCAGCACGTCGGCCGCGCCGTCCTGGTCGACCCCCTCGGCCAGCACCACGTAGGCCCGCGGGATCTCGCCGAGCCGCGCGTCGGGGGCGCCGACCACCGCCGCGTCGCGGACCGCCGCGTGCTCGCGCAGCGCGGTCTCCAGCTCGGCCGGCCAGATCTGGAACCCGCCGGTCTTGATCAGGTCGCGCTTGCGCCCGGACAGGAACAGCACGCCGTCCTCGTCGACGTGGCCCATGTCGCCCGACGAGACCCAGCCCTGCTCGTCGACCAGCATCGAGGCGCCGTCGCCGCCCTGATCGACGTACCCCTTGGTGATCCCGGTCCGCACGCAGATCTCGCCGACCTCGCCGGTCCCCAGCACGGTCCCGTCCTCGCTGCGGATCTCGACCTCGGCGGTGTCGTAGATCCGCCCGGCCGCGCCCGGCTTCCAGCGATCCTCGCGCAGGTCCTTGCCCATCCAGCCGGCGACGTGCCCGAGCTCGGTGGCGCCGTAGTTGGAGAGGATCGGCACCTCGAACCGCTGCTCGAAGTCGCGGCGGACGATCGGGTCGAGCGCCTGCCCGGACACCAGGATCGACTTGACGCTGCTCAGCTCGATCTCGCCCTCGGCGTAGGCCAGGTCGTAGACCATCGTCGGCAGCAGGAAGAGGTTGTCGATCCGGTGCTCGCCGACGAGCCGGACGAGCGTCTCGACCCGGAACCGCGAGACCAGCACCGCCGAGCGGCCGACGTGGAAGGCGAACAGGAACGCGGCCTGGCCGCCGCTGTGGAACAGCGGCAGCAGCAACAGATTGGGCGTGGCGTCGACCAGCGGGTAGGGCCCGGGCTGGCCGCCCTTCATCGCCAGCGCCAAATCGGAGAGCGACTTGCGCACCCCGCCGTGGGTCAGGCTGACCGCCTTCGCCGTGCCGGTGGTGCCGCCGGTGAACAGCACCGCGCCCTCGTCGTCCGGCGTGACCGCGTGCGGGACGGTCGGGCCGTCGGGGTCGGCGTCGAGGCGGACCACGTCAGCGCCGGGGGGCGCCGAGCCGGAGTCGGAGCCCGCGACGCCGCCCAGCGCCGCGAGCCGGCGTCCGTCCGCGCGGAGCGCGTCGGCGGCGTCGCCGGGACCGGGAACGAGCACCAGATCCGGGTCGACCTTGGCCACGCTGCCGACCAGTTCCTCGGGCGTGTAGAGCGCGCTGACGGCGACCGGCACCACCCCCGCGAGCCAACTGCCGTAGAGCGCGAGCACCAGCTCGGGGCCGTTGGGTAGGAAGATCCCCAGCCGTCGCCCCGGAGCGATCCCGGCGGCCTGCAGCCCCGCCGCGACCCGCGCCGCCGCGTCTCGCAGCTCCGCGTAGGTCCAGGAGCGTCCGTCCTCGAACCACAGCGCGGTGCGCCCGGGGTCCTCGTCCGCTCGACGGACGAGGTCGTGGGCGATGTTGTGGCCGGCGCTCGCTCCGCTCATGGTGAGACAGAATACCGTCTGGTCGGTATTACGCAACCCGGAGCGCCGCCACGGCCGCCCTCCCAACGGGAGACCTTCCTAGGGTCACGCCCGATCAACCCCTCCCGCTTGCGAAGCGTGGAATCCACCCTTGACATTCGTACCGGTTGGTTGGTTATGCTGGCGGACATGTCCGCCGCGAACGTGAGCCGCCTGCTCGACGACCATCTCGCCGCGCGCGGGGAGGCGACCGCGTTGGTCTTCGGAGGGCGTCGACACCGCTACGCCGACCTCGAACGAGCGACGGCGCGGACCGCGCGGGCGCTGCTGGATCTGGGCGTCTCGCCGGGCGAGCGGATCGCCGTCGTGGCGGGCAACAGCGACCACTACGCGATCGCGTTCCTGGCCGCGAGCCGGATCGGCGCGGTCTCCGTCCCGATGAACATCCGCTGGGCCCCCGCCGAGATCGCCTACGCGCTCGACGACTGCGGCGCGCGGCTGCTGCTCGTCGACGAGCGGTTCGAGGGCGCGGGTCGTGAGGCCCTGACCGAAGCGGCCGGCGACGTCGCGCTGCTGCCGCTCGCGCACGGCGATGACTCGCTGGCCGTCCGCGCCGCCCGCGTTCCCGAGGACGTCGACGTTCCCCGCGCCGAGGTCGACTTCGACGATCCCCACCGGATCCTCTACACGTCCGGCACCACGAGCCGGCCGAAGGGCGTGGTCCACAGCCACGGCAACTGCGCCTGGAACCATCTCGCGATGGCGGGGACCGACCTGGTCCGCCAGGAGGACCGGATCCTCGTCGCGTACCCGATGTTCCACGTGTCCGGCCTGGAGTGCCCCGGGATCTTCTCGACGCTCGCCGCCGGCGCGACCGTCGTGCTGCGCGACGGGGCCGACGCCGCGAGCCTGCTCGACGAGCTGCGCGAGGAGCGGATCACCGGAGTCGTGGTGCTCCAGCCGCTGCTCGACGAGCTGCTCGCCGCGCTCGAGGACGCGGACCCCCTGGAGCACCTGCGGTGGCTGATCACCGGCGGCAGCACCCCGGCGCTGGTCGAGCGGTTCGTCCGCGTGCTGCCCGGAGTGCGGCTGACCGAGGTCTACGCGATGACCGAGGCAACCGGCGCGATCACCGTGCTCGACGCGCCGCACATGCGCAGCAAGGTCGGACGCACCGGTCGTCCCGTCCGCTACCTGGACCTGCGGATCGTCGACGATGCCGGCACCGAAGCGCCGGCGAACACGACCGGGCACATCGAGGTTCGCGGGCCGAAGATCGCCAGGAAATACTGGTCCCCCGAGCCCAGCCGCTCCCGCACGCCCGCCCCTGACCGTACGCCGACCGAGCAGGACGGCTGGCGCGACGGCTGGTTCCGCACCGGCGACCTCGGCGAGCTCGACGACGACGGCTACCTGGCCTTCCGCAACCGCGCGAAGGAGATGCTCAAGACCGGCGGCGAGAACGTCGCGATGGCCGAGATCGAGCGCGTCGTCGTCGACCATCCGTCGGTGCGCGCGGTCTGCGTCGTCACGATCCCCCACCCCCGCTGGGAGGAGGCGCCGAAGGCCTACGTCCTGCCCGAGCGCGGCGCGACGGTCGACGGCGACGAGCTCGAGGCCTACTGTCGCACGCACCTCGCCGGGTACAAGGTCCCGCGCGAGTGGGCGTTCGTCGACGAGCTGCCGTTCAATCACTCGGGCAAAGTCGTGCGCCGGATCGTGCAGCAACGCGAGGACGCCGAGCGCCTCGCCGCCACCAAGGAAGGCTTCCTGACGTGAAGATCGGTCTGTTCCTGTCGACCCACCTGCCGCCCGGCGGCGACGCGGTCGCGCGTCGCCATGCCGTCGTCGACCAGGCGACGCTGGCCGAGGAGCTCGGCTTCGACTCGCTGTTCCTCGGGCACCACTACCTGGCCAGCTCGGCGTTCTTCCAGCCGTTGAGCGTCGCGGCGTACCTGGCCGCCCGCACCGAGCGGATCCGGCTGGGCTTCGGAATCCTGCTCGGCCCGCTGCTGCCGCCGGTCGCGCTGGCCGAGGAGCTGGCGACGCTCGACGTGCTCGCCGACGGCCGGCTGACCGTCGGCCTGGGCACCGGGTACCGGGAGAAGGAGTACGCCGCCGTCGGCGTCCCCTACGAGGAGCGCTTCCGCCGGATGGAGGAGGGCGTGCGGCTGATGCGGCGGCTCTGGGCCGGCGAGACGGTGACCGAGGAGGGCCTGTTCGGTCGCCTCAAGAACGCCAAGCTGCACCTGAAGCCACTGCAGGACGGCGGGCCGCCGATCTGGCTCGGCGCGTTCGCCGAGCGCGGCATGCGCCGGGTTGCCGAGCTCGACGCCTGCTGGCTGATGGCCGGCGAGGGCGACGACGACACGCTGCGCGAGCGGATCGCGCTGATGCGGGCCGAGCTGGAGTCGCGCGGACTGTCGCTCGACCGGGCCTACCCGCTGATGCGCGAGGCCTGCGTCCGCCCCGACCGCGAGGACGCGATGAAGATCGGTCGCGACCACCTGCTGCCGCAGTTCAAGGCCTACCGCTCGTGGGAGACCGCGCAGCAGATGGACCCCGACGCGCTGCTGCGCGACCACTCGCTGATCGGCACGCCCGAGGACGCCCTGGAGCGCCTGCGCGGCTGGCACGAGATGGGGATCACCGACGTGATCATGCGGTTCGACTGGCACGGCATGGCCGACGACGAGGCGCTCGAGTCGATCCGCCTGCTCGGCACCGAGGTGCTGCCGGAGGCGCGGAGCTGGGGGTAGGCCGGCGGGGGCGAGTTCCTGTTGCGCGGTGCCCTTCCGTTCGGCTATGATCGCGAACGATCAGCGTCTCCACTGGAGAACATCAGGGCCCCCGGTTGCTGCCGGGGGCCCTTTTTTGCTCTACGCGATCCGGTGGATCAGATGCCGGCCAGCGCGCGGACGGCTGCGTCGATCGCGTGCTGCTCGGCGGCTTCGCGCGGCAGCGTCTCGAGCTCGCGGCAGAGGCGCTTGGTGGCCCGAACCGCGTCGGCGCGGTGGGCCGCGACCGTCGCGGCCAGCTCGTCGACCGTGGTCACCAATGCGTCGTCGGCGACCACGCGGCTGACCAATCCCGCCGCCGCGGCCTCGTCGGCCGTGCGCACGCTGCCGGTCAGCAGCCACTCGCGGGCGACCCGCGGACCGACCGCATCGGACAGGTCGAGCGCGACCATCGCCGGCACGATCCCGTGGACGATCTCGGGCAGCGCGAACGTCGCGGACGCGGAGGCGATCGCCACGTCGCAACGGACGACCAGCGAGATCCCGAAGCCCATCGCCGGCCCCTGGACCGCAGCGACGGTCAGCAGCGGCGACGCCGCCAGATCGTGCAGCAGCCGCTGGTTCTCCGCGAACTCGTCGGCGATCGCCTGTGCATCGCCGCGCTCGCGCTTCTCGGCGATGTCCGCCAGATCCCAACCGGCGCAGAACGCCGGCCCGGTCGCGTCCAGCACCAGCACCCGGCAGGCCGGGTCCTCGGTCGCCGTCGCGATCGCCTCGCGCAGCAGCGCGCACGAGCGGGCGTTCATCGCGTTGCGGCGCCGCGGCGCGTCGAGCGTCACCCGCAGCACCGCCCCGTCGTGCTCGCGCACCGTGACGACCGCCGGGCCAGCGGGTTCCGGCGTCCCGGTCACCGCGCTTCGGCCCCGCGGCTGTTGCTGAGCCGGAAGTACGGCGCGACCATGTTGTCGCGGTCCGCCAGCGCCTGCGAGATGCCCTTCGCGCGGCGCTCCTTGAGGAAGTTCCAGTCGCCCTCGTCGAATCCGACGTTGGTCGCCCAGCCGTGGCCGACCCAGCCGGTCATCGAGCCGAGGCCCTTGCCGCGGGCCTCCATCACGACCTGCATCATCGACTTGCCCATCATCATCGAGTCGAGCGGCATCACCGCGATCGCCTCCGCGTAGTCGGTGACCCACTGCTCGAGCTCGTCGGGCTCGACGACGCGGGTGACGAGGCCGGCGCGCTCGCCCTCCTCCGCCCCGAGCGGACGCATCGTCAGCATCAGGTCCTTCATCTTCGTCAGGCCGAGCTTCTCGATCCAGTGGTACATGTCCTGCGGGGCCGGGCCGAGGTAGCGGAACGCCGGATGCGTGAAGCGCGCGTCCGGGGTCGCGATCACGATGTCGGCCGACAGCGCGATCTGGAAGTGACCGCCGTAGCAGTAGCCCTGGACCTGGCAGATCGTCGCCTTCAGGCACTCGATGATCGGCCGGGTGAAGCTCGACGAGAGCACGTTGCGGTCCGGCAGGATCCGCTGGCGCTGGTTGGGACGACGGCGGCTGGCCTTGTCGGTGCCCGACTTGTAGCCGATGTAGTGGCCGAGCTCGGCGGCGTCGGCGCCGGTGCCGAAGTGGTCGCCCTCGCCCTTGAAGATGATCACCTTGACGCGGTCGTCGGCCTCGGCCTCGCGGACCAGGTCACCGACCCGCTCGAACGCCGCGACCGGGATCGCGTTGAGCCGGTCGGCGCGGTCGAACACGATCGAAGCCGTGGCGCGTTCCGGGTCGACCTCGTAGCGGACGTACTTGGCGAGCACCTCCGGGTCGGTCTCCATGTTGTCGACGTCCCACTGGGTGCTGAGCAGATCAGCTTCGGACTTCTTGGTCATCTCTCTCGTGCCCTCCGAAGGCCCCGCGGCCCGTCGAACGGGCCAGTTTCATACCGACTAGGTGGTATGCTATAGGTCGACCGGTCGGAAGGCAACCGTCAGTACCCAACTGCGCCACTGGCATGCGGTTGGCCTGCCGGGAGCAGGCAAAGCGCACGGCAGTTCGGCGACGGCGGCGACGTCACGACGCTCGTGGCTCCCGCGGCAGACCGAGCGTGCGCTCGGCGATCACGTTGAGCTGGATCTCGTCGGTCCCGCCGCGGATCGACAGCGACGGCGCCGTCAGGTCGAGCGTCGACCACGGCCCGCCCTCGACCGCCGCCGCCGGACCACGCAGGTCCCGGGCCAACGCGGCGATCTCGCGCCCCGCCGCCGCCAGCAGCAGCTTGCCGCCGACCGGGCGACCGACCTCGGCGCCGATCGCCGGCAGACTCGCCGCGACCAGCGCCGACGCCGCGCGCGACGTCCACGCGGGATCGTCGACCGCTCCGTGCTCGCGCAGCAACGCGACCACGACCTCGGGCCCCACGCCGGCGTCGGCGACCGACGCCCGCTCGCGCTCCAGCGTCGACATCGCCACCCGCCAGCCGCCGTCGACCGGACCGATCCGGTTGGCGTCCGGCAGCCGCACGTCCTCCAGGCGCACCTCGTAGAAGTGCTCGTCGCGGTTCATCTGGGCGATCGGCTCGATCCGCACGCCGGGGGCGTCCATCGGCAGCACGAAGGCCGTGATCCCCGCGTGCTTGGCCTCCACCGGCCCGGTTCGCGCCAGCAGCAGGCCGAACGCCGCGAACGCCGCCCGGCTGACCCACAGCTTGTGACCGTCGATCCGCCAGCCGTCGCCGTCGCGGACCGCGCGGGTGCGCAGCGCCGCCAGATCGGACCCGGCCTCCGGCTCGCTGAAGAGCTGGCACCAGACCTCGTCGCCGCGGCGGATCGGGTCGAGGTGGCGCCGCTGCTGGTCCGCCGTGCCGTGGGCGATCAGGATCGGCCCGACCATCGACAGCCCGATCAGGAACGGGTACAGGTCCGGCCGCTCGTACTCCGCGACGATCGTCTGCAGCCGGTCCGCGCCGGCCTCGTCGAGACCGGCGCCCCCGTGCTCGCGTGGCCAGCGTGGCGTCCCCCAGCCGTGCTCGGCCACGCTGCCCAGGAAGGCCCGGCCGTCGGTCAGCGCATGGTCGACGTCGATCCCGGCGCCGAGCACCGCGCGGGTGGCGCCGGGCGTCCGGCGCGGCAGCAGCGCGTCGAGCACCGCTCGGACCGCGTGGGGTTCGAGGGCGCTCACGCCGTGCCGCCTTCCCGGTGCCCGGCACGCCCTGCGGCGTCGTCGCGTGCCGACCTTCCGCGGGCCGCGGTCTGGTCGTCCGCCGTAGCCTGCTCCTCGCGCTCGACGAGCCGGCGGAAGGTCCACGCCTGCGGCGCCCGTTCGATCTCGACCGCCGACGCCCACGGCAGCGCCGGAGGGCCGGCGATCGTGCGGAACGACCGGACCGTCGCCCGCGCCAGCTCGGGGTCCTGCGCGCAGCGGGCCGCCAGCGCATGGGTTGCGTCCTCGACCTGGCCGTCCGGCAGCGCCCGCCACGCCCAGCCGCGCGCGGCCGCCTCGGCCCCGGCCAGCTCCTCGCCGGCCACGCCGAGCGCCATCGCCGCCTCGCGACCCATCCGCGAGCTCGCCAGCGCGAAGAACCCGCCGCCGGGATGCAGGCCGATCCGGGTGAAGCCGGCCCGCAGCCGGGCATCGTCGGCCACGATCCGCAGGTCCGGCGCGAGCGCCAGGTTGAGTCCCGCGCCGACCGCCGCGCCCCGGACCGCCGCGAAGGTCGGCACCGGCAGCGCGCCCAGCCGGGTGAACGTCGCGTACACGTGGGTGGAGCGGCGGGTGCTCGCGCTCGACACCGGATCCGCTCGCTGGGCGCCGATCGCGTCGCGGGCCAGGCCCGAGCAGAACGTCCCGGCGGCGCCGCGCACGACGACCGCGCCGAGCGTCGCGTCCGCTTCGATCTCGTCGAGCGCCGCGTGGAACTGATCGACCATCGCGAAGCTGAGCGCGTTGCGCTGCTGCGGGTTGTCGATCTCGATCGTCGCCACGGCGTCGCGCCGGGTCAGGCGCACGGCCGGTCCATCGGTGCTCATCGGTCTCCCTCGTTCGGTTCGGTAGCGCGCGGCGGCAGCCCTGCGGAGTGGAGTGCGGTCGGCTTCCCCTGGCTCCGCGAACCGCACTGCGGTTCGGCGTAGCGGAGCGGGGTGGCCACGTCGCGCCAGACCGCCACGTCGTCGCCGTGACGGGCGACGACCCCCTCGGCGTCGAGCAGCTCGTCCACCGGAACTCCAGCCGCCTCCAACTCCGCGAGCCATGTCGCCACCGACTCCCGGGCGAACGCCGTCCGGATCGGCGCGGCGAGCGCGTCGCCGGCGGCGATCCGCTCCGCCGACCCCCAGCCCTCGGCCGCGGCGGGCAGCGCCACGCGCCGCCCGAGCGCCGCCGCCAGCGCCGTCCAGAACCGCCGCTCGATCGCCGCGACCACCAGCCAGCGACCGTCGGCCCCCTGGTACAGGTCGTTGGCCGGGTCGAGCGCCGCGGGGAACGTCGGCGCGACCGCCGGACCGAGCCGCGGCGCCATCCATCCACGGACGACCTCGTCGATGCTGACCTCGAGCGCCCGTCCGCCGTGCCCGCGGTCGCGGCCGATCAGCGCGGCCAGGATCGCCTGGACCGCCACCGCCCCGGCGGCCAGATCGGCGATCGGGATCGCCGGTCGGCGCGGCGCCGCGCCGACCGCGGACGGCGTCGCCGGCACGGCGAGCGCGCCGCTGCGGGCCAGGAACGACAGGTCGTGGCCGGGACGGTCGGCGTCGGGACCGTCCGTCGGGAAACCGACGATCGAGCAGTGCACGACGCCCGGCCGGTCGCGCCGCACGGTCGCGGCGTCGAGTCCGGCGCGACGGGCCGAGGAGGGACGGTGTCCGACGATCACCACGTCGGCCGCGTCGAGCAGCGCGTCGCGGTGCTCGCGTCCCGCGTCGGACGCCAGGTCGAGCGTCGCCGCCCGCTTGCCGACCCCGTAGAGCTCGTGCAGCCAGCCACCGTAGAGCGTGCGGGCCGGATCGCCCGTCGGCGGCTGCAGCCGGGTCACGTCGGCCCCGAGCCGCGCGAGCGCCGCCCCCGCCGAGGGGACCGGCAACAGCGGGCCCCACTCGAGCACCGTGGTCCCCGCCAGCGGCCGGTCGGGATCGCCGGTCACGTGGAGGCCCCACCGTCGACCGCGAAGATCGGCAGCGTCACGTCCTCCTCGGTCCTCCACGCCACGCGGACGCGCGTCCCGATCGTCACCGCGTCGGCCGGCGCGTCGACGGTCGCCATCATCCGCGGGCCCTCGTCGAGGTCGATCAGCGCCAGCACGTAGGGGACGCGGTCGCGGAAGGCCCGGCTCGCCGCCTGGTGGACCACCGTGTACGAGTAGACCACGCCGCGTCCGGAGACCTCGCGCCAGCTCGTCCGGTCGGACAGCGTGCCGGGCGCTCGCTCGCGCGGGTAGTGGTAGAAGCGCGCGCCGTCCTCGTCGTAGCGACAGACCAGCCGCCGCTCGGCGGCCGCGGCCCAGAACGGCTCGGTGTCGACGTCGGGCAGCGGCAGGTGCCGGCCGGCCTTCGCCTCGGGCTTCTGCCTCTTCTCGCTCATCGATCGACCCCCAGGATCACCGTGCTGCAGACGGACAGGTAGCCGCCGGTCCCCGAGCAGAGCGCGACCTCCGCGTCGGCGACCTGCCGGTCCGCCTCGCCACGGAGCTGGCGCACCGCCTCGACCAGCAGGAAGACCCCGCGCATTCCCGGGTGGTTCGACGACAGGCCGCCGCCGTCGGTGTTGGTCGGCAGCGCGCCGTCCAGGTCGAGCGCGCCGTCGGCGACCCACGGCCCCGCATCGCCGGGCGGGCACAACCCGAGCGCCTCGAGCTGCAGCAGCACCGTGATCGTGAACGAGTCGTAGAGCTGCGCGGTGTCGACGTCGCCGGGCGTCAGGCCGGCTTGGCGGTAGGCCCGCTCGCCCGAGACCCGGGCCGGGATGTCGGTGATGTCGCCCGCCTGACTGGCGGTCATCGCCCCGATCGCGCTGCCGCTGCCGAGCACGGTCACGGGTCGCTTGCGCAGGGTGCGGGCGCGTTCGAGCGAGGTCAGGACGATCGCCCCACCGCCGTCGGTGATCACGCAGCAGTCGAGCAGGTGCAGCGGCGACGAGATCGGCCGCGAGCCGAGCACGTCGTCGACGCTGATCGGGTCGCGGTAGAGGGCACGCGGGTTGCCCGCGGCGTGCCGGCGGGTGGCGACCGCGACTTCGGCGAGCTGCTCGCGGGTCGCGCCGGTCTCGTGCATGTAGCGCTGGGCCGCGAAGGCGTACTCCGAGACGGTCGTGCTGCCGTAGGGCACCTCGAACTGGCGCGGGCCCTTGGCGCGGCCGCGGGTCGACGTGCCCAGGCTGCGTCCCAGGTCGGAGCGCTGGGTGCTGCCGTAGACGATCAGCGCGACCTCGCAATGGCTGGCCGCGATCGAGAGCGCGGCGTGCTCGACGAAGGTCTCCCAGGCGCTGCCGCCGCTGAGCGTCGAGTCGAAGGTGGTGGGGCGGATCCCCAGGTACTCGGCGACCCGCACCACGTGCAGCAGGTCGATCCCCTCGCCGCAGGTGAACAGGCCGTCGACGTCGGCCAGCGTCAGCCCCGCGTCGTCGAGCGCCGACGCCGCGGCGTCGGCGTGGAGCTGGAGCGCGGTACGGTCGGGGACCACGCCGTAGGCGGACTCGCCGACCCCAGCGATCGCGACGGGCCTCACCGCGACCGCTCCGCGCGGGCGGCCGCCAGCATCGGACCGAAGAACGAGCCGTTGGCGGTGATCGCGTCGGGCGGGAAGCTCAGGCGGTCGTCCGCGGTGATCTCGTCCCAGTGCGCGGCGACGTCGTCGACCGACGGCACCGCGTCGATCCCGGCGAACCAGCCCTCCGTCGCGCCGATCACCACCCGGCGGTGCGCGCCGCCGCCCGCCTCGAAGATCTCGCCGCTGGTGGCGCAGGCCCGCGAGCAGAGGTAGGCGAACAGCGGCGACGCTTGCTCCGGGGCGATGTGCTCGCCGAGCCGTCCGAGCGGCACGCCGTCGAGCATCCGCGTGCGGGCCGCCGGCGCGACGGCGTTGACCAGCACGCCGCGCTTGCGTCCTTCGAGCGCCAGCACCCGGACCGCGCCGACCAGGCCGAGCTTGGCCGCGGCGTAGTTGGCCTGCCCGACGTTGCCGTAGAGCCCGGCGGCGGAGGTCGTCAGCACGATCCGGCCGTGACCCTGGTCGCGGAACGCGCGCATCGCCGCCCGGGCGACGTAGAGCCCGCCGACCAGGTGGACGTCGACCACCGAGCGGACGTCGTCGTCGCTGAGGTTGGTCAGCGTGGCGTCACGGAGGAAGCCGGCGTTGCTGATCACCGCGTCGAGTCCGCCGAGTTCGTCGCGGGCGAGCGCGATCATCGCGTCGACCTGCGCGGAGTCGGTGACATCGTGGGCGGAGGTGACCGCCCGGCCGCCCGCGGCGCGGATCTCGGCCACGACCTCGTCCGCTGCGGAACCCTCGGGAGCCCCGTCGCGGGCCCGTCCGGCGTCGTTGACGACCACCGCGGCGCCCAGCGCGGCCAGCAGCAGCGCGTGCGCGCGGCCGAGCCCGCGCCCGGCCCCGGTGACCACGGCCACCTGTCCGTCGAAGCGGATCGGTTCCATCGGCTCTCCCCCGTCGTCGATCGCTCTCCGCCCTGGCGACGGCAGCGCCGCCATGATATACCAACCGGTATGAATCTTTCAACGGGTGTCCTCGCGCCATGACCCGGAGCGGGCTCGCGGCGGACGAGCACGCGGCGTTCGTCGCCGCGGTGACCGCGTGCTTCGCGGAGCACGCGGGACCGGCCGCCGTCCGGGCGCTGCTCGACGACCCGCGCGGGGACGACCCGGCGCTGCGCGACCGCGCGGTCCGCGAGCTCGGCCTGCCCGGGCTGCTGATCGACGAGGTCCACGGCGGCGCCGGGGTCGAGCTGGGCCTGCTCGCCGACGTGCTCGCGATCGCCGGCCGGCGACTGGTCGGCGGCCCCCTGCTACCGACCGCGATCGCCACGCTGGTCGTCGACCGGCTCGGTCACGACGACGATCGCGCCGCGCTGCTGCCGCCGATCGCCGCGGGCGAGCGGACCGCCGCGCTCGCGCTCCACGACGACCTGCGCAGTCCGGTCACGTTCGCCTGCCGGCGGCCGAGTCGCGTCCGGCTGTCGGGAACGCGGACGGCGGTGGTCGACGGGCTCCATGCGGACCAGCTCCTAGTACCGGTGCGGTCCGGCGAACGCTGGCTCGTCACGCTCGTCGCGGCCGACGCCGACGGGCTCTCGCGGCGCGCGTTGCCGCCGTTCGACCTGACCCGGCGAATCGCCGAGCTGCGGTTCGCCGACACCCCGGCCGTCGTGCTCGGCGAGCAGGTGATCGAGGACGAGGCGTGGCAGCGGGTGCTCGACATCGCGACCGTGCTGGTCGCCGCCGACGCGACGGGCGCCGCGGCCGAGGCCGCCGACCGCGCCGTCGCCTACGCGGGCGAGCGCCAGCAGTTCGGCCGGCCGATCGGCAGCTTCCAGGCGGTCAAGCACCGGCTCGCGCGGGCCCACGTCGACGTCGAGTCGGCCCACGCCGCGATCGAGCACGCGGTCTCGCGCCTCGCGGGACCCGCCGACGATGCACCCGAAGGCGATCCGGACGCGCGGGTGAGCACGACCGCGCCCGGTCCGCGGGCGGCGGCCACCGCACTGGCCGGCCTGCGCGCGTTCCGGGTCGCCGCCGAGGTCACCCGCGACGCGATCCAGGTCCACGGCGGGATCGGCTTCACCTGGGAGCACGACGCCCAGCTCTTCCACCGCCGCGCGCTCGCCGACGCGGCGATGCTGCGGCCGACCGCGGAGCTCGAGCGCCGCCTGGTGGCGGCGAGCGTCGCGGGCACATGAGCGTCACCGACCGGCCGGCTGCGATTCGACCGCTCGGACTGCCACGAACCGCGCTCGCTCGCTTAGGCCTACGGCGTTCCGACGAGGCCGCACCAAATTGACGCTTGCAACGTATACTTCTGCAACGCTCGATGTTGATTACGCTGACCAACTATCGGCTTCCCCGGCGGGCCACCCGCTTACTGGACGCCACCCTCTCGCTTGCAGTGCTCGGCATCTGTGTCGTCGGCGCTGCCACTCATCGCAGACGACGGTCTGGACGGACACCGCCGAAGTCAGTCGTAGATTTCGAGGTCCCGCCCACCGAAGCGTCAGCCGGACAAACGCGCTCCAGATTTCGAAGGCTTCTAGGCGTGCTAGCGGCCACATCGCTCTTGGTTGGAGCTGGCGCGATCGTCGCAGCTAGCAAGAGCCCGGTTTCATCGATCATGAGCTTGACACTCCCCAGCATCGATCTTGCCGGTGTCGAGATCGAGGGATCCCAGCATCCGGCAGTCTCCGCAGCAGCCGAGGCGACGTCCGTATCAATCTCGACCGTGGCGGGCGCACGTGCGAATCCACAACCCCAGAGGATCGACGTCTACCTCCCCGTCACCTCTGCAGATTGCGCTTCGGTCGCCGCTTTGAAGGTGCTCCTGTGCAGCTCCGCGGACCGAGACCCTGGGCGCCGGCTTCGCGACGTCCCGATTGAGTTGACCTCGTCCTCACCACTCAAGGTCTCGCTTGACTTGAGTTCGCGACCACGCGCATCAATCACCGGCGGTCCTGACGCGCCGTCTTTTCTCCCCGGGGAGGGCACGACAACCATACGGGTGGCTTGCTCGCACCCCGATCAGCACATCGACATCGCCGCGCTCGGTCGCCGCGCTCGCATCCGAGACGCATGCGGCAGCGAAGCAATACCCAGCCTTCAACACACCACACTGCTGTACGCCGCCGCTTCTGACGTCAGGCTCATCGACGCGTCGATGCTCGAGTTCGAAGGGCGCGGGGACGTCGTCGTCCGTGCCCGCAGCGGGGAGCTTCGCGTCGCCGGAAAGGCATACGACATGTTCGCTTCGGCCTTCGGCGCCGCAGCAACCGTCTCGTTGAAAGACGCTTCCATAACCGCCGGTAGCGGCGAAGGAACCCGAAGTCGCGATTCGCTACGTATGAGCGCCGACGACGTATCGAGCGCCCAACTCAATGGTCGTGAGCTAGTGCCTCGCGCCCTAGAGCAGTACAACGGAATGGTTCTGGGCTTCGCATTCCTTGCGTTCAGCACCGCACTAACCCTGGCCGTATCGATGTCAACCGCTTCACGAATCTGAGGTGTCTATGCGCGTTTCTAACCGAGCGAATCGATTCGTCGTTCCGGTCCTACTCCTCGGGACGTTGATCGCCGCCCCGAGCACGCTTGCGGCCGCCCCATCTCGAGGCGCAGCGTGCTTCTTTTCGAGCGTCACCGATCGCCTCTGCAAACAGTCTGGAGCCGTGACCTATTCGCACTCCTCGCTTTCCCAGGTCGCACTATCTGCTGCTCGCGGACGTTCCACGCCCCTGCCCCACGGCTCCCAGGTCAGAGTTGGCCGCCGCTCCCAGGCCGAGGTCGCGTTCGCGCGGCAGGCCGTGTGCCGGTTCGGAGTCAAGAAACGAGAAACCTCCTTCGTCACCCGATGGCGAGGCGGAACCGCTAGCCCGGCGCCGCTGTACTGGCAGCGATCAGGAGACTCGTACTGCACCTTTGGCGGCAACGGTACGCCCCAAACCCGAGTCGATTACTTCTGTGACGTCGATCCGGGTTGCCCCGTCGAAGCGGAGCTGAAAGGTCGGTCCAACGTCGTGACCAGCTTTGGTTCGACCGCGACGTCTAGGACCGCCAGCGGCGACCTACTACGAATCACGCCAATCGTGCTCGATATCTGCAGCACATCGTTCCGTGTAGACGTCGACTTCGGCAATGCGCGCGCTTCCGTGTCCGGCAGCGGATACTCCTCCATCAACGGCAAGCGCTTCGCAACGCCGAAGCGGGTGGTCATCCGGCACACGGAAACCCGACCTACCGCTTCAGCGGAATGGTCGAGCGCCATCACCGCCTCATCTGAGACCACGGACGACCCCACCGTCTGCGGGGACGAGATCTTTCAAGAACAGGCCGCGCTACTAGGCCGCTAGTCCTCGTCCTCCCGCCAGACCGGCGCGATCCCGGGCAGCAGCTCGCGCAGGTCGCGCTTGAGCACCTTGCCCGACGGGTTCCGCGGCAAGGCGTCGAAGACGTAGATCGCCTTCGGCTGCTTGAACCGCCCGAGCGTCGCGCGGGCGTGCGCGACGACCCGCGCCGGGTCGAAGCCGTCGCGGACCGCGACCGCGACGACCGGAACCTCGACCCACTTCTCGTGCGGCACGCCGATCGCCGCGACCTCGACGACCTCGGGGATCGCGTCGACCACCCGTTCGATCTCCGAGCTGGCGACGTTCTCGCCGCCGCTGCGGATCATGTCCTTGCGCCGGTCGAGCACGAACAGTCGTCCGGCCGCGTCGATCCGCCCGACGTCGCCGGTCCGCAGCCACTCCCCGAAGAACGCCTCGGCGGTCGCGTCCGGGTCGTCCAGGTAGCCCGAGAAGATCTTCGGGCCGCGGGCGACGATCTCGCCGAGCTCGCCCGGCGGCACGTCCTCCCCCTGCTCGTCGACGATCCGCACGTCGACCTCGTGCAGCGGGAAGCCCGCCGAGCCGGGCGCCGCCACCGGTGACCCGGTGTCCATGTAGGTCAGGCCGGTGCAGGTCTCGGTCATCCCGTAGCCCTCGATCAGCCGCGCGGTCGGGAACACCTGGCGGGTGTCGTCGAGCAGGGCCGGGGTCGCCTGGGAGAAGATCATCCAGCGCATCGACGAGGTGTCGCCGATCGTCTCCGGCGGCAGCCGCCGGATCATGTTCATCATCGTCGCGACCATCACCATCCCGGTGATCCGTTCCTGCGCGACCAGCTCGACGATCCGCGCGGCGTCGAACTTCCGCACCAGGACCATCGTGCCGCCCGCGTACCAGACGCCGAATCCGGGAAGGTCGAGACCACCGACGTGGTAGAGCGGAGCGAAGTTCAGGACCCGGTCGTCGCCGCGCAGCTCCAGCTCGGCGGCCTGCGCCTGCATGTTGGCGAGCACGTTGCCGTGACTCAGCATCGCGCCCTTCGGCAGGCTCGTGGTGCCGGACGTGAAGACGATCCGCTGGAGCGCGTCCGGTCCGAGCACGGCGTCGTCGACCCGCTGCCCCGTGCCCGGCGCCACGAAGTCCTCCCACGGCCGGAAGCCGTCGACCGGCCCGTCGATCGCGACGCTCCAGTCGAGCGTCGGCACGGCGGCGGCGATCGCCCGGGCCGCGTCGCCGCATGCGGGCGCGGCAACCAGCCCGACCGGCTTCGTGCGCTGGGCCAGCGCGACCAGCTCGTGCTCGTGGAGCCGGATGTTCAGCGGGACCAGCACGCCACCGACCCGGGCCAGGCCGAGCGCCAGCACGAGGATCTCGGGCAGGTTCGGTCCGAGCACGACCACCCGGTCGCCGGAGCGCAGACCGCGCTGCTGGAGCGTCGCGGCGGCCGCGTGGACGTCGCGGTCGAGCTCGGCGTAGGTCCAGGTCCGCCCCTCGAAGCGCAGCGCCTCGCGGTCGGGGAAACGGCGCACCGCCCAGGTCAGGATCCGCGCCAGGTTGGCCGTCGGGTCGTCGGTGCTCATGCCAGCCACGTCTCCTCGGTCTTCGCGGCCTCAGCCGCGAGCTGCGTCTTGAGCACCTTGCCGGAGTCGTTGCGGGGCAGTCCGTCGACGACCGCCACGGCCTTCGGCACCTTGAACCGGCCGAGCGACGCGGAGCAGTGCTGGACGATCGCCTGCGGCGCCAGGCGACGCCCGGAGCGCGGCACGACGTAGGCCTTCGGCACTTCTTCCCAGCGCGGGTGCGCGACGCCGATCACGGCCACCTCGGCAACGTCCGGGTGCTCGGCGATCACGCGCTCGACCTGCGCGCTGGAGATGTTCTCGCCACCGCTGCGGATCATGTGGCTTTTACGGTCGGCGAACCACAGGTAGCCGTCCTCGTCGATCGACGCCATGTCTCCGGTCCTGAACCACCCGTCGACCCAGGCGGCGGCGGTCGCGTCGGCATCGTTCCAGTAGCCGGGCGAGACCTTCGGCCCGCGGACCGCGATCTCGCCGACCTCGCCCGCGGGCAGGGGCCGGCCGTCGGCGCCGAGCGCCCGGACCTGGACGAACGGCGACTCGCGCCCCTGCGAGCCGACCTTGTCGACCTCGTGCGCGGCGTCCATCATCGTCGCGACGCTGGTCAGCTCGGTCATCGCGAACGTGTCGATCGTGCGCACGTGGGGCAGCCGCTCGCGGAACGCGGCGCGGACCGTCGGCGGCACCCCGGCGAAGATCGCGTAGCGCAGCGCCGAGAGGTCGAACGACTCCAGG
>JADKLW010000277.1_pt1 | contig 24536 bp, 19 predicted proteins | sample 8641881 | NCBI WGS metagenome assembly JADKLW01 (sample SAMN16272185, study PRJNA661076) | feces metagenome | isolation source: fecal sample from diarrhoea affected cattle B | host: Bos taurus | place: South Africa: Lokaleng Village, Mahikeng | collected 2019-09 | reverse complement strand
AGCCCGACATGCCAAGGTTGTCTCCTCCACCCTCCTCCTTTGGTGGATTTAGCCCGAGATCTCACGATCTCGGGCTTTTTTTTCGATTTTTTTTGGCTATAAAGCCTATCACCGTTCGGCCGATAGCATGGCACCTGATTTGCTCCTACGCTAATTTGTTGCATTTATTACAGCGGCGTCCCGCCGGTTGTTACATCTGCAGTCGATAATGGGGGAGTTTCACTCTAGATAGGGGTTCTGTGTTTTCGCCTGAGCTTTGGGATTCGTTCACCTGGTTCTATATTTGTATCGTGGCCTTCATGGTCGGCGGCTTGATAGTTGCCTCTGAACGCTGGCACGGCAAATTTACCGGTGATAGCGACATGGACAAGCCGCAAGCCAGCCATACGCGCTCCACGCCGCGCGTGGGCGGGCTGGCCGTGCTGGCGGGCAGTCTGGCCGGCCTGCTGGTGCTGGGCCCGAGCAATATGACGCTGACCTGGCTATGGCCAGTGCTTTTTATCGCGGCCTTGCCGGTGTTTGTCGCGGGCCTGGTCGAAGACATCACCAAGGACGTGGGCTCGGGCAAGCGACTGATGGCCGCATTCATCTCCGCAGCCATTGCGTGGTGGCTCCTGGGCGGCGTGTCGCGGGTCGGAATAGAGTGGGCCGACTGGATACTGTCGTTCTGGCCTATCTCTTTGTTGTTCACCATGGTGGCGGTCGGCGGCTGCACTCACGCCCTGAACATTGTGGACGGCATGAACGGCCTGGCCGGCATGATCGCGACCTTGATGGCGCTGTCGCTGGCCTTGGTCGCGCTGCAAGTTCAGGACATCCCCATCTTTTTGATTGCCGCCGCGCTGGCATCCGCCACGCTGGGTTTCCTGGTCTGGAATTTTCCCTTCGGCCGGGTCTTCCTGGGCGATGGGGGCGCTTATTTCCTGGGGTTCATGTTGGCCGAGCTGGCAGTGCAACTGGTGGTGCGCAATCCCAGCGTGTCGCCTTTCTATGCCTTGGCGGTGTTGTTCTATCCCGTCTTCGAAACCGTGTTTTCCATCTGGCGCCGCCGCTTCAAGCGCGGCACGCCTGTCGATCAGCCCGATGCCCTGCATCTGCACCAATTGGTCTTTCGGCGGCTGGTACGCGTTACCTTCAGTCGAGACAGCCGGCACGCCGTGCCGGCCCTGTGCAATGCCATGACTTCCCCCTATTTATGGGTGTTGGCCCTGATCGGGCTGGTGCCGGCTACCATCTGGTGGGATAACGCCTGGGCGTTATGTGCCAGTCTGGTGGTGTTCTCGAGTGTCTATTTGTGGCTGTATTCGCGTCTCGTATCGTGGCGCCGGCCATCATGGTTGTTATTGCCCTCGCTGGGGCGCGATAATCGACGGAAATAGATGCTTGTAAAATTTACCTCTTCTTTTTAGCGCAAGGCGCAGGAGATTCAAGTTGCAAATACAAGACGTGAAACTTGCCGTGGTCGGACTGGGCTACGTGGGTCTGCCGCTGGCAGTGGAGTTTGGCAAGAAGCGATCCGTGCTCGGTTTCGACATCAATGCACGTCGCATTTCCGAACTTAACGAAGGCAGGGATCACACGCTGGAAGTCAGCACTGAAGAGCTTGCCGAGGCGCAGCAGCTGCGCTTCACCCACACTGCCGAGCATCTGGCTGAAGCCAATGTGTTCGTCGTGACCGTACCCACGCCTATCGACGCGTACAAGCAGCCGGACCTTACGCCGCTTATACGTGCCAGCGAGACCATAGGCAAGGTCTTGAAGCGCGGCGATATCGTCATTTATGAATCGACCGTCTATCCGGGGGCAACCGAAGAGGAATGCGTGCCGGTGCTGGAACGCGTGTCGGGCTTGCGCTTTAACGAAGATTTCTATGCCGGCTATAGCCCCGAGCGGATCAATCCGGGCGATAAGCAGCATCGGGTATCGACCATACGCAAGGTGACTTCCGGCTCCACCCCCGAAATCGCCGAGCTGATCGATCAGTTGTACGCGGAAATTATTGTGGCCGGTACGCACAAGGCGCCGTCCATTCGCGTGGCCGAAGCCGCCAAGGTTATCGAGAACACGCAGCGCGATGTCAATATTGCATTGATCAACGAGTTGGCGCTTATCTTTAACAAGCTGGGCATTGACACGCAAGCCGTGTTGGAAGCGGCCGGCACAAAATGGAACTTCCTGCCTTTCCGGCCCGGCCTGGTCGGCGGCCATTGCATAGGCGTGGATCCCTACTACCTGACGCACAAGGCGCAGTCCATCGGCTATCACCCGGAAATCATCCTGGCCGGCCGCCGACTGAATGACTCCATGGGCGGCTATGTCGTGTCGCAGTTGGTCAAGGCCATGACCAAGCGCTGCATACAGGTGCAAGGCTCGCGCGTATTGGTAATGGGCCTGGCCTTCAAAGAGAACTGTCCTGATCTGCGCAATACGCGTATTGTGGATATCGTGCGCGAGCTGGCCGACTACAGCATACAGGTCGATGTCTGCGACCCTTGGGTAGACGCGGCAGAAGCGCAACGCGAATACGGCATTGATCCTGTAGCGCAGCCGCAGGCAGGCACTTACGACGCCATTATTCTTGCCGTCGCCCACGAGCAGTTCGTCGACATGGGTGCAGCGGCCGTGCACGCACTGGGCAAGCCGGATCATGTGCTGTATGACCTGAAATACGTGCTTGCGGAAAGCGAATCCGATCTGCGTTTGTAAGGAGTTCCCCACCATGACTACTCGTTATCAAGAAGTGACCGCCAATTTGCAGAGCCAGCCCCGGGTGTGGCTCGTGACCGGCTGCGCAGGCTTTATCGGTTCCAACCTGCTTGAAGCGCTTTTGGTCATGGGCCAGAAAGTGGTGGGCCTGGATAACTTTTCTACCGGCCATCAGTACAACCTGGACGAAGTCCAGAAGACTGTCACGCCACAGCAGTGGGCCAATTTCAGCTTCATCGAAGGCGATATCCGCGAGCTGGATACCTGCCGGCTAGCCCTTAAGGGTGTGGATCATGTCTTGCATCAGGCGGCCCTGGGCTCGGTGCCGCGGTCGCTGAAGGACCCCATCACCACCAACAGTGTGAACATCGACGGTTTCCTGAACTTGCTGGTGGCGGCGCGCGACGCCGAAGTCCAGTCCTTTGTGTATGCCGCGTCCAGTTCCACTTATGGCGATCACGAGGCGCTGCCCAAGGTGGAAGACCGCATAGGCCGTCCGCTATCGCCCTATGCGGTGACCAAGTATGTAAATGAGTTGTACGCCGACGTCTTTGCGCGCGCCTACGGTTTCGGCAGTATCGGACTGCGCTACTTCAATGTTTTCGGCAAGCGCCAGGACCCCAACGGCGCCTATGCCGCCGTCATCCCGAAATGGATCGCGGCCATGATACGTGGCGAAGATGTCGTGGTGAATGGCGATGGCGAAACCAGCCGCGATTTTTGCTTCATCGACAACGTGGTGCAGGCCAATATCCTGGCTTCCCTGGCGCAGCCCGAAGGGGTCAACCAGGTGTACAACGTGGCTTATAACGCGCGCACCAGCCTGAATGAATTGTTCGACTACCTGGCCAAGACCTTGGGCACTACCGGCATCGTTTACGACAAGCAGCCGGTCTATGCAGAGTTCCGGCCGGGTGATGTCAGGCACTCGCAAGCCGACATCTCGAAAGCCAAACAGTTGTTGGGTTACGAGCCTATGCACAACATCGTTCAAGGGCTGGAAGTATCAATGCCCTGGTACACGCAGTTCCTGCGTTGACTTGAAGAGCCTGAAGCAGCGGCTCGAGGGGCTGCATTCGGATCACCGGCGCATTGCCCTGGGCGCCATGCGTGTGGCGTTCTTCCTGTTGCTCGGGAAGGCGGCCGGGGCCTTCAAGGAAATGGCCGTGGCCTACCGCTACGGCATCAGCGAGGCCGTCGACGCCTATCAGTTCACCATGGTGATGGCCAACTGGTTGCCGATCACCATCGTGGGCGCCCTGTCGGTGGTGCTGATACCCGTGCTGGTGCGCACGCGCGGCGAGGACCGCAGCAGCCGGGCGCGCTTCCTGGGCGAATTGCAGGGATGGATGATCGCCGTGGGCACCGTTCTGGCGGTGCTGATTTACGCTGCGTGGCCATGGGTGCTGCAGTTAGCCGGCCAGGGCCTGCCTGCCGAAGCGCAGCGCATGAGCACCGAGCTGACCTTCGCCTTTGCGCCCGCCGCCTTGCTGACCTTGATGACGGGCATCAGTGCCGCCCGCCTGCGCGCTCACGAGCGGCATATCAATACCTTGCTGGACAGTGTGCCGGCGGTGGTGATCCTGATCTGGGTGCTGCTGGCGACAACGGTGACCGTACACGACGTCGGCCCCCTGCTATGGGGCACGCTGGTTGGGTATTTGATTCAGTCCGTCTGGCTGCTGTGGCTGGCATCCAAGGCCGACGGCATGTGGGGGCGGCCACGCTTGGGCTTTACCTCGCACCAGTGGCCCGATCTGGTCAAGGCCGCCGGGGTGATGCTGGTGGGCCAGGTGGCCATGAGCTGCGTGGGGCCTATTGATCAGTACACCGCTGCGCAATTGGGGGCCAATGCGAACTCCACGCTGGGCTATGCCAGCCGCCTGTTGTCGCTGCTGCTGGGCGTGGGCGCGGCGTCGGTAGGGCGCGCGGCCTTGCCCGTGCTGGCGGACATCCAAAGCCGGGGCGATGCCGGCCGTGCGCGCAGCACGGCCTTGAAGTGGTCGGTATTGATGATAGCCGGCGGGGCGGTGGTAACCGTGGCGGGTTGGGTACTGGCGCCCTGGGGCGTCGAGTTTCTGTTCCAGCGCGGCGCTTTCACGGCAAACGACACGGTCGCGGTGGCCAGCGTGTTGCGCTGGGGCCTGCTGCAGATGCCGTTTTATTTTGGCGTGTTGATTCTGGTGCAGTTGCTGGCCAGCCAGAATCGATATCGCATCATGGCCGCCATCGCGGTGGCCAATTTTCTATTCAAGGCTGTCATGAACGTCGTCCTGGCCCCCATAATGGGGCCAGAAGGCATCATGCTGGCCACAAGTCTGATGTATGCCTTGTCGTATAGCTGCTATGTTGTAGTGGCCTTGAAACCGCCGGCAGCGGCGACGGCATCCCGTTAGCATGACACAAGCAGGTACTGTATTGAGTTCACCATCCCATCAACCGCATCTGATGATCGTCATTCATTCATTGAATGGCGGCGGCGCCGAGCGTGTGGCCGCCGACTTGAGCGCATACTGGGTATTGAGGGGTTATCGGGTTTCCGTTGTGACCCAGACCGATCCGTCCACGGATGCCTATGTGCTGCACCAGAAAGTAAAACGCCATGTGCTGGGCACGGCGTCGGCCAGTGCCGGCAGGCTGGACGCTGTCCTGGCCAATTTGCGGCGTGTCTGGCGCTTGCGCCGCATCATCAAGCGCGAGCGACCCACCGTGGTGCTGGGCATGATGACCACCTCTTCCATACTGGCTATCGTTGCGGCCCGCGGGATGCCATGCCGCGTGATTGCCACCGAGCATACGCATCCCCCCTCGCAGGAACTGCCCGAGATATGGCAGCGGCTGCGCCGCTGGGCCTACCCCCAGGCGTCCGCGGTGGTGGCGCTGACGGCAGGCACTTCGGCCTGGCTGGAGAAGCACGTGCCAGGCTCACAACTGACGGTCATACCCAATGCGGTGCGCTGGCCGCTGGAGCGCAGCGAGCCCATCATCGAGCCGCCGCCTCGCCAGGGCCGCTATCGCATTCTGGCGGTCGGGCGCCTGCATCCACACAAGGGCTTTGACCTGCTGATACGCGCCTTTGAGGAGATCGCCGGGCATTTCCCCAACTGGGATCTGGTGATTCTTGGCGAAGGCGAGCTGCGCGACACCCTGCAGCAGCAGATCGACGACGCGGGCCTGGCTGACCGCATCAGTATGCCGGGGCGGGTAGGCAATGTGGCCGATTGGTACGTGCAGGCCGATCTGTACGCGTTGAGTTCACGCGTCGAAGGGCTGTCCAACACCTTGCTGGAAGCCATGGCCAGCGGGCTGGCGCCGGTGGCCTTTGATTGCGAGACCGGGCCCCGCGAGATCGTACGCAACGGCATCGACGGTGTGCTGGTCAGCCCGGCAGACGACAATCACGCACTGGCAGCGCATCTGTCCGATATGATGGCGCATCCGGCACAGCGCGAGGCCTTCGCCCGCCGTGCCGTGGATGTACGCGACCGGTTCTCCACCACACGCATCATGGCGTTGTGGGGACATTTGTTTGAAGTGCAGTAAGGCGGCCGCAAGACCGCGCGCGAGCGAACGACTATGTGTGGAATCGTTGGAGTCTGGGGCCCTATGGCCGACAAGCGGTCCGTCCTGCAAGAGGGCTGCCGCCGCATGCGCCATCGCGGTCCGGACAGCGAAGGCTATTGGGAAGATTCCGAGGCCGGCCTGGCGCTGGGGCACGTGCGACTGGCCATACTGGACCTGACCCCGGCCGGCCATCAACCCATGGTGTCGGCTTGCGGGCGCTATGCGCTGGTGCTTAATGGTGAAATCTATAACCACCTTCAGTTGCGCGCCACACTGGCCTCGCAGGGACAGGCCCCCGACTGGCGCGGGCACTCCGATACCGAAACGGTGCTGGCCGGTTTCGCCGCCTGGGGCGTAGAAGCAACGCTACAGGCTGCGGTAGGCATGTTTGCCATGGCGCTGTGGGACAGGCAGGACCGCGTGCTGACCCTGATGCGCGACAGGCTGGGCGAGAAGCCGCTGTATCTGGGTTATGCGGGCGACACTTTTGTATTTGCCTCCGAGCTCAAGGCGCTGGCCCGTATGCCTGCACTGGACCGCAGCCTGGACCGCAGAGCCTTGTCATTGCTGTTGCGGCACAACTATATTCCGGCTCCTTACAGCATCTATGCCGCGGTGGGCAAGCTGCTGCCCGGCACCCTGGTCCAACTGACGGCCACGCACCTGCGTCGCCGCGAACTGCCGCCGGCACAGACCTATTGGTCCGTCGAAGGGGCTGCACAGGCTGGGCGCGAGCATCCCCTGAGCTTCGATACCGATGAGGCGGCCGTCGATGCGCTGGAGTCGGTATTGGGCGATGCCGTACAGGGGCAGATGATTGCCGATGTCGAGCTGGGCGCTTTCCTGTCGGGCGGGATCGACTCGTCCCTCATCGTGGCCTTGATGCAGAAAGCACAAGGCCAGCCGGTGCGCAGCTTTTCCATAGGTTTTGACGACCCCGCCTTTAATGAGGCGCAGCATGCGGCTGCGGTGGCGCAGCAACTGGGCACCAGGCATACCGAGCTTTACGTATCGGCCGACGATGCGCTTGCGGTCGTTCCCCAACTGGCCGGCATGTACGACGAGCCGTTTGCCGATTCTTCCCAGATACCCACGGTGCTGGTCACGCGCATGGCGCGCCAGCACGTAACGGTCGCTTTGTCGGGCGACGGCGGCGACGAGCTGTTTGGCGGCTATTCGCGCTATTTCCGTGCCGACCAGTGGTGGCGCAAGAGGGCGGCAATACCGGCCATGCTGCGTGGGCCCTTGTCGGCGGGGGCGCGGGCTGCGGCGGGGCTGCTTCCGACCGGGCATCGCCGCGATCGACTGGACAAGCTTTCTCAAGCAATGGGCGCGCCCCATGCCGGTGTTTTCTACCGGCAGTTCGTGTCGTACTGGAAGGACCCCGCAACAGCGCTGATCAATGCCCAAGCACGACACACCCTTTTCGATGACCCGGGCGAAGGCGAGTTCTTCCAACGCATGATGCAGCTTGATGCCGCCACCTATCTGCCTGACGATATTCTCGTCAAGGTCGACCGCGCCGCCATGGCGTGCAGCCTGGAGACCCGCGTGCCCATGATCGATCATCGGGTGTTCGAGTTTGCACAGCGCCTGCCCTTGGGCTACAAGATACGCGATGGTCGCGGCAAGTGGCTGTTGCGTCAATTGCTGTACCGGCACGTGCCGCAGGCTATGGTCGACAGGCCCAAGAAGGGCTTCTCGGTGCCTATGGCTGCCTGGCTGCGTGGGCCGCTGCAAGATTGGGGCGCGGCCTTGCTGGACCCCGTCCGCCTGCGCGATGGCGGCATCTTCCATGCGGCGCCTGTCATGCAAAAATGGCGCGAACATCAGGCCGGCAAGCACGATTGGAGTACGCACTTGTGGTCGGTATTGATGACACAAGCCTGGCTGGAGCAAACCCGGATCAACGATAGCGAGAGGGGAGCATGAGGATACTGTTCTTTGTCAGCTCGATGCATGCAGGCGGTGCCGAACGTGTGGCGGCGACGCTGGCCAGCGGCTGGGCACGTCGTGGCGATACGGTCACACTGGTGCCGACCTACACCGGCAAAGGCAGTTGCTTTTATACGCTGAATCCCGCGGTGCGGCTGGTGTGGCTTGCCGATCGCATGGGCTGGGTGGGCAGAACCTTCTTCACGCCGCTGGCCAAACGCTTTGCCATACGCCGCCTGGTGCGCGACACCAATCCCGATGTCATCATTTCCTTTCTGACCAATGTCAACGTGGTTGTGCTGTTTGCCACGCGGGGGCTGGGCGTGCCGGTCATCGTGTGCGAAAGAACGCATCCCGCCTTCAGTACCAGTGCCGGCAAATGGTTGCAGCGACTGCGCCGCCTGAGCTACCCCTGGGCGTCGACGGTGGTGCTGCAGTCCGAAGACAGCGTGGCTGCCTTTACCGATATGGTGCCCGGCATGCGCAAGCTGGTGGTTGTTCCCAACCCCTTGCCGCCCGACCTGCCCGAGCCTGCCCCGGCGCGTAGCGCAGCCGAAGCGCCGCAACGGCGTCATCTCATGGCCATGGGCCGGCTGGTGCCTATCAAGCGTTTCGACACCCTGATCCAGGCTTTCGCCGCCCTGGCGCCCGATTATCCGGACTGGGATCTCACCATCTGGGGCGATGGCCCCTTGCGCGACGAGCTCAAGCAAAGTGTTCAGGAAACAGGCTTGTCCTCACGCATCTCGTTGCCCGGACGAACTGCCGAACCCTGGACGGAGCTGTCGCGCGCCGACGCTTTTGCGATGACCTCCGAAGTGGAAGGCTTTCCTAACGTCTTGCTTGAAGCCATGGCGCTGGGTCGGGCTTGCGTGACCGTGGACTGTCCCAGCGGCCCGCGCGAGATTACGCAGGACGGCAAGTATGCCTTGCTGGTGCCCTTGGGCGACCAGGGCGCGCTGGTCCGGGCCTTGTCGCAACTGATGGCAGACCACACCCTGCGTGATGTCATGGGGCGCCACGCCGCAAGCTTTGTGCGCGAGCGCTACGGGCTGGACGAGGTCTTGCACACCTGGGATGGTGTTATCGCAGCCGCCAGCGAACCGGCCGTCGAGGCCGCTGTCGAGGCAAGCTGATGCCCGAACCCTTGCGTCAACAGGGCGGCTTGCGCGTCGTGCATATTATTTCCGGCCTGGGTCTGGGCGGTGCGGAAACCGTGCTGCATCGTCTGGTCACCGCGCCGACACAGCCCGATACCCACATTGTGGTTTCCATGGGCGACGCCGGCGTGTTCGGACCGCGGCTCCAGGCGGCCGGCATCCCCGTGCATACCCTGCACATGCGCGGCCCCAAGGCTGCGCTCAACGGGCTGTGGCGTTTGTTCCATTTGCTGCGCGAGTTGCGCCCGGATGTGGTGCAAACCTGGATGTATCACGCCGATCTGGTCGGCGGCTTGATTGCGCGCTTGGCAGGTATACGTGCCGTGTCGTGGGGCATACGCAATTCCGGCGCAGACTTGCACAAGAGCAGTCCGTCCGCCCGTGTCCTGTCCTGGCTTTGTGCGCGCGTTTCCGGCTCGGTTCCAGCCGTCATCGTCTCCTGCGCCGAGAATGCGGCGCGCCGGCATCAGCAATGGGGCTATCGGGCCGACCGCATGCTGGTCATTCCCAATGGCTACGACCTGTCGCGTTGGCAGGCGGACGCCATTGCACGCGGACAGGCCAGGCAGCAGTGGGGCGTGTCAAGCGATACGCCAGTCATCGGCAGCGTAGCGCGCTGGAACCCACTGAAGGACCATCACAATCTGCTTGCGGCTTTCTCGCAGAGCCTGGACAGCTACCCCCATATGCGCTGCGTCCTTATCGGTCAGGGCATGGACGAGAGCAATGCCGAGCTTTGCGGACTGCTGGATCGCTACGGCCTGCGCGACAAGGTCATCTTGCTGGGCCGTCGCGATGACGTGCCCGCGCTGATCAATGGGCTGGACGTGCATGTACTGTCCAGTCGTGCCGAAGGCTTTCCCAATGTGGTGGCCGAGGCCATGGCGGCCGGCGTGGCTTGCGTGGTCACTGACGTGGGTGACGCCGCCATGATGGTGGACGATGCCGGCTGGGTGGCGCCGGCACAGGATGCAAGCGCGCTTGCTGCGGCCATCAACCAGGCGGTGGGTGTGCTTGGCACGCCCGAGCATGCCGCCCGACTCGCACGGGGCCGCGACCGCGTGGCGCGGCTATTCAGTCTGGAAGCCATGGTGGCGTCCTATCATGTGGTGTGGCGGCGCCTGGCCGAGGATTTTCCGACGGCCGGCGCCAAGAGCAGGGCAAGCGGGCCGGCCCATGTCCCGGCTGGTGCACGGACCGCTCCTTTATTGCTGTTTGTGGTCAATAACCCCGCATTCTTCCTGTCCCACCGCTTGCCCTTGGCTCTGGGCGCCAAAGAGGAAGGCTACGACGTGCATGTGGCGACGATGGATGGCCCAACTGTGCCCGAGATCCTGTCGCATGGTCTGGTGCATCATGTGATTCCAATGTCGCGCAGCGGCAAAAACCCGGTGCAGGAATTCCAGTCCATCCACGCCATGTGGCGTTTGTTCCGGCGCATCAGGCCGGACATCGTTCATGCCGTCACCATCAAGCCGGTGTTGTATGGCGGCATTGCGGCACGCCTGGCGGGTGTGCCCGCTTACGTCGCGGCAATTTCCGGCTTGGGGTTTTTATTCACTGGGCGCAGCGGTGGCCTGGATGCCACGAGGCGGGCAGCAACCTTGCTTTACCGCCTGGCCCTGGGCCATCCCAATAGCCGGGTGATCTTCCAGAACGCGAACGATAGGGATGTGCTGCAGCAGGCGCGGGTACTGCAGCCGGGGCAAGCCGTGTTGATACGCGGATCGGGCGTTGACCTGGATGCCTTTCCCGTTGTGCCCGAGCCGCCGGGCCCCCCTGTGGCCATCATGGTGGCGCGTCTCTTGCACGATAAAGGCGCGCAGGAGTTTGTCGACGCGGCCCGCATGACGGCAGGGCATCCCACCGGCTTGCGTTGGCGGCTGGTAGGGTCCCCTGACCCGGGCAATCCGGCGAGCGTCTCTGAAGACACGTACACGCAGTGGCGCAACGAGGGATTGGTCGAATGCCTGGGCGAGCGCAGCGACATTGCCGCGCTGTATGCGCAATCGCATATTGCGGTGCTGCCCTCTTATCGTGAGGGCCTGCCAAAAAGCCTGGTTGAAGCTGCAGCCTGCGGACGCGCCGTGGTAACGACGGATGTGCCCGGTTGCCGAGACGCCATCGACCCTGGCGTCACAGGCTTGCTGGTGCCGGCCCGCGATGCCCGCGCCTTGGCCGATGCCGTCCTGCAACTGGCCGAGAACACCGCCCAGCGCGAGGCTATGGCGGCCGCCGGGCGGCAACTGGCTGAGACCGAGTTCGACATTGGCCGGATAGTTGCCGCACATCTGCGGCTCTACGCGGCGCTGCGCCAGCCCTAGAACGGCAGCTTGATGCCGGGTGACAGAGCGGTAAGCGCCTGACGGTACTCGGCCTTGATCAGTTCGATGTCATCTTCGGTATCGGCCTCGAAACGCAGCACAATGACGGGCGTGGTGTTAGAGGCACGAGCCAGACCAAAACCGTTGGGGTACTCCGCACGCACGCCGTCTATCGTGTGCAAGGTGGTGGCGGCGGGAAAACGAGCCTCTTTTTGCAGTCGTGCAATCAAGGCGTGCGGCTCGCCTTCTTTCATCTCCAGCTTGATTTCTGGCGTGCTGATGTCTTGAGGCAGTGCCTCGAGTACAGCCGAGGGATCGTCGTGGCGGGATAATATTTCGAGCAGGCGCGCACCGGTGTACAGGCCGTCGTCAAAGCCGTACCACCGTTCCTTGAAGAATATGTGGCCGCTCATCTCGCCCGCCAGCGGTGCGCCGGTTTCGGCCAGCTTGGCCTTGATCATCGAGTGCCCCGTCTGCCACATCAAGGGTTGTCCGCCGGCTTGTTCGATGCAGCTTGCCACATGGCGGCTGCACTTCACATCAAAAATAACGGTGGCGCCAGGCTGGCGCTGCAGGACGTCTTGCGCATACAGGATCAGTTGTCGATCGGGCCAGATGATCTGGCCCGATTTGGTCACCACGCCCAGCCGGTCGGCGTCGCCATCGAAGGCCAGGCCCAGTTCGCAATCGCTTTCCTGCACATGGCGTATGAGATCTTGCAGGTTGTGCGGATCGGCCGGATCGGGATGATGGTTGGGAAAGCCGCCGTCCACTTCACAATACAGATCGTCGACCCGGCAGCCCAGCGCGCCATACAGGCGCTTTGCCACGACGCCACCCACGCCATTGCCGCAATCGATGGCGATCTTCATGGGTCGCGACAGGCCCACGCCCCGCGTGATCTCGTCCACATAAGCGTCCAGCAGGTTCATGACTTGTCGGGTACCGCGCTTGAGGCCATCGGCAGGTTCGGGATTGGCCATGATGGCGGCCAACTGCTGTATGTCGTCGCCATACAGTGTCTTGCCGCCCATCATCATCTTGAAACCGTTGTAGTTGGGCGGGTTATGACTACCCGTAATGGCGATGCCCGAGCCGGTCTTTTGAGTATGGGTGCCGAAGTACACCAGTGGCGTAGGCACCATGCCCAGGTCGATGGTGTTGACTCCGCCTCGCATGATGCCCTCTTGCAGGGCGGTGGACAGCTCGGGGCTGCTGTATCGGCCGTCGTAACCGACTACCAGTGTGGGGATGCCTTCGTTGCGGGCCCGTTGTGCCAGAGCCTGTCCCAACCGTTGCGCGAACGCCGCATTAAGCTGATCGGGCACGGTGCCGCGTATATCGTAGGCTTTGAAAACAGCGGAAGGCAGGCTGGCGGCTTGGTTCACTTTTATTCCTTGATGAGCAGTTTGGCTTTGCTGGTGATTATCGCGGATTCCGGCGCGCAGTGCCGGTTGATGCGGCTTTGAGGGTGCTGTAGGTATCTGGCTTAAAATCATGATTGGCATTTCTATTTTTACTTTTTGCGGAAGGCGGTAATGACTCCAGTAGACGAACTGATTCAAATGTTCGGGCAACAGCATGTGCTGACGGGCGAAGACACCGACAGCTACACCACCGACTGGCGCGGGCGCTATCAGGGCGCGGCATTGGCTGTGGTGCGTCCGGGCTCGACGGCCGAAGTGGCTGAACTCGTTCGCTGGTGTGTGGCACATAGCGTGCCCATGGTGCCTCAGGGCGGCAATACCGGCTTGTGCGGGGGTGCTACGCCCGATTCTTCGGGGAAGGCTGTGGTGCTGTCCCTGGGGCGTCTTAACGCCATCCGCAGCGTCGACACCGACAATGACACCATGGTCGTGGAAGCAGGCTGCATATTGCAATCGGTGCAGCAAGCGGCGCGCGACAATGATCGTCTGTTCCCGCTCAGCCTGGCGGCCGAGGGCAGTTGCACACTGGGCGGCAACCTGGCCACCAACGCTGGTGGCACGCAAGTGCTGCGCTACGGCAATGCACGCGACCTGGTGCTCGGTTTGGAAGTCGTCACGGCACAGGGCGAAATCTGGAACGGCCTGCGAGGCCTGCGCAAGGACAACACGGGTTACGACCTGCGCAACCTATACATAGGCAGCGAAGGCACGCTGGGCATTATTACCGCTGCCACCATCAAGCTGTTTCCGGTGCCGGTCGCGCAATGCACGGCCTTGCTGGCGTTGGAATCCATAGACGATGCGGTAGTGGTGTTGTCGGCCGCACGCAAGGGTTTCGGCGCCGCATTGACCGGCTTCGAGCTTATTGCCGGCAACTGCCTGCAGGGCGTGACGCAGTGTTATCCGCAGCAGCGTATACCCTTCGAAGGCCCTTCGGCCCAACTGCCGTGGTACGCCTTGCTGGAGTTATCCGATAGCGAAAGCGCCGAACACGCGCGCGAACGCTTTGAAGAAGTGGTGGGAGCAACCATCGAGGATGGCCTGGTGGCCGATGCGGTCATCGCCGAGAACATCAGCCAAAGCAAGGCCTTATGGCACCTGCGCGAAAGCATACCGCTGGCAGAGAAGGCCTTCGGCAAAAGCATCAAGCACGATGTGTCGATTCCGGTGTCGCGCATGGCCGAGTTCGTCACGACGACCAACGCGGCATTGCAGCAGCGCTTTCCCGGCATAGAGCATGTAATCTTCGGCCATCTGGGCGACGGCAACCTGCATTACAACGTGGCGCGGGGCGATGCCTACACCGAAGAGCAATTGCTTGCCATGCAGGACGACATCTACGAAGTGGTGCACGATAGCGTGCACCAGTTTGGCGGTTCGATCAGCGCAGAGCATGGCGTCGGCCAACTGAAACGCGATGCACTGCCGCGCTATAAAGATCCGGTCGAGCTGGCCTTGATGCGGCAGATCAAGCAAACGCTTGATCCGCACAATCTGATGAACCCGGGCAAGATGCTGGCCACCTAGGCCAGCGCTTGCTTATAGACGGGCCGGCAGCACCTTACCGACGCAGGTTCCAAAGCTGATGGTGGGGTAGCCGGCCTTGCTGCAACGGGCGCGCAAGGTGACTTCGTCATTGTCTTCCAGGAAGACGCGCTCTTCGCCCCACGGCAGCTTGATGGGCTTCTTGCCACCCTGGTTCAATTCCAGCAACGAGCCTTCCTGGCCGCCAGCAGGGCCCGACAAGGTGCCGGTGCCCAGCAGATCGCCGGCTTGCAAATTGCAGCCATTGACGGTGTGATGCGTCAACATCTGGGCGACGCTCCAGTAGGCTTCCTTGAAGTTGCTGCTGGACAGCGTAGCCGGCGCTTGCTGCTCTGCGCGCGACTTTTCCGTACTGATCAGCACGTCCAATGCAACATCGAAGGCGCCGCTGGTGTCGTTGGCATCGCTGGTGAGATAGGGCAGGGGCTGCGGATCGCTGGCATCACGCTTGAAAGCGGTACGGAATGGCGCCAGCGCCTCCAGGGTCACCACCCAGGGCGAGATCGTGCTGGCAAAGTTCTTGGCCAGGAAAGGGCCCAGAGGCTGGTATTCCCAGGCCTGCAGGTCACGCGCAGACCAATCGTTCAGTATGCAAAGGCCAAATGCATGTGCTTCTGCATCAGCGATGTCCAGGCGATCGCCTTGCGCATTGCCCGGTCCGACAAAAACGGCAAGTTCAAGCTCGTAGTCCAGCCGGCGGCAAGGCCCGAAAGCCGGTGCATCGCCTTCTGAGGTGGGGCGTGTCTGCCCGATAGGACGCGGGAACTGCTGGCCCGACACGCCTATGCTCGATGCCCGGCCGTGATAGCCGATAGGCACCCATTTATAGTTCGGCAGCAATGGGTTGTCGGGACGGAACTGCTTGCCGACTGCGGTGGCGTGGTGCAGCGAAATATAAAAGTCGGTGTAGTCGCCGATGCGCGCTGGCAGGCCGAGTTCTGCTTGCGCTACGTTAGTCAGCAAGGGTTCCAGCAGGCTTTGCTCGGACGAGCCGGCACGAAGTGCGCGCGAGAGCGCCAGGCGCAAGGCCGACCAATGTGTCTGGCCCAGGGCCATCAAGCCATTGAGTTCGGGCGCGTCGCAAGCGGCCAGTGCCTCGGCGGCAGCGCCGCTCCATGGGGCAGCCTTGGCCAGCGCGGCCAGGTCCAGCACTTTGTCGCCGATGGCGACGCCTACGCGAAAAGCTTCAGTGCTGCCTGCGGGACGGAAGACACCGAAGGGCAGATTCTGGATGGGGAAGCCGTTGTCGGCAACATTGGCGGATGCGACCCAGCTTTGTAGGCCGGGGTCGTGCGTTTCATTTAAATAAGACATGGTGATTCCTGTGTGTGCTTATGGCTTGTTCGGGTCGAAGTGCTTCTGGATCCCGGACCAGGCGGCATCGTAGTCGCTCTGCAGGGTGCTTGCCGTCATGGCTGCCTGCGTGGGCCGGATCGCGCGGCGTGTTTCGAACATGAATGCCATGGTGCTGCGTAGATAATCGGGCTTGCTGGTGTCTGCGACGGACGCCTTCTCGAAGGTGTCGGCATCGGGGCCATGCGGGCTCATGGAGTTGTGCAGGCTGGCGCCGCCCGGGGCGAAGCCGTCTGCCTTGGCATCGTACACGCCCTGGATCAGTCCCATGAACTCGCCGGCGATATTGCGGTGGAACCAGGGTGGTCGGAAGGTGTGTTCCATAGCCAGGATGCGCGGAGGGAAGATGGCGAAATCCATGTTGGCGGCCCCGGGGACGTCCGATGGGGAGGTCAGTACGGTAAACAGGCAAGGGTCGGGATGGTCGAAACTGATCGAACCTATGGTGTTGTACAGACGCAGATCGTATTTGTAGGGCGCGTTAGTACCTTGCCAGGCAACGACGTCCAGCGGCGAGTGCTGGAGCATGGTGCGCCAGAAGCCGCCTGTAAATTTGGCGACCAGTTCAATATCGTCTTCGACATCTTCGTACCAGGCCACGGGTATCTGGAAATGCCGGGCATTGGCCAGGCCGTTGGAGCCTATGGGGCCGAGCTCAGGCAGGCGCAAGGCGGCGCCGAAGTTCTCCAGCATGTAGCCGCGAGCGGTTCCGTCCAGCAGCTCGACGCGGAAGCGCACGCCGCGCGGGATGACGGCAATCTCGCAGGGCTCCAGGTCGATCAGGCCCAGCTCTGTGGCCAGCCGCAGCCGACCTTCTTGCGGCACGATCAGCATCTCGCCGTCGGCGTTATAGAAGCAGCGCTTGTCCATCGAACGATTGGCTACGTACAGGCTGATGCTGACGCCGAACTGGTCGTCGCAATTGCCGTTGCCCGCCCAGGTGTGCATGCCATCGATGAAATCGGTGGGTACGCTAGGGATCTCCATGGGGTTCCAGCGCAAGCGGTTGGGCGTAACCGGGCCTGAGCCGAATTGATTGCTCCAGGCCTTGGCGCCGTCGAAAGGCTCAAAGGCTTTTTGCAATGCCGCCGGGCGTATGCGGTATAGCCACGAGCGGCGGCTTTCGCCGCGCGGCACCGTGAATGCGGTGCCTGACAGTTGTTCGGCATACAGCCCATAAGGGCATTTTTGCGGAGAGTTCTGTTTTTGGGGCAATGCGCCGGGCAATGCCTCTGTCGCGCAATGGTTGCCAAATCCGCTTTGGTATTTCAGTGTCGTCATGATGTTGCTCCTGAGGGAGTGTTAGGCAGGTCTTGTAGGGTCGCGCGGGCGTGGTTCAAGGCCTCGCCGACGATGTCCAGGTCGCCGATATGATTGGCCAGCAACAGCACCAGCGCGGCATTCAGCGCGTGGCTCTGCTCGGTTGTCAGATCGCGGTGTGCGTCAATAAGCTGCTCGTAGAAGTCGTCAGGGCTGGCGAATCTGGATTCAGTATGCAATTGACTCATGGGGCTGTCCTTGGGGGCTGGCCGCTTGCGCGTTGCAGGGCCGCCCGAACGCGCGAGGCGTCCGCCTGCCGCCAGCGCGCCGCAATGTGTTGATCGGGCCGTATCAGATAGCAGGCGCCGTCCAGGGCGTCATAGCGCCTTGCCAGCGTCATTTGATGGTCCACCACCCAGCGATGGTTCTTGGGGGCTCGCGCTTGCAAGCCGGGCGCAAGTACCAACACCAACTGTGCGCCCAAAGGCTCGTCTTGCAGGCCGGCCAGTTCGTCCAGCACTTCCGCTGGCGGCAGTTGGCTGACACAAAACACGGCGACAACAAAGCCGCCCTGCAGTTGGCTCAGCCACCAGCCGGCTTGGCCGTCCACCGTGATGGGGCCATCAGGTGCTACGCCGCCAAGTGGCGGTGCGTTGGTGTAGGCGTCTTCGTCAGGCGTGTTCAGCGTTGAGGAGACATAGTTGGTGGGCACAGACAGGCGTCCGCTATTGACCAAGCGGCGTGCGAACTCATGTTCTTTCGCAAGCTTCAGGACCGTGTCGCGGAAAAGGCGACTGATCTCGCTTTTGGGCGTGATGAAGTCTGTGGACCGTGACGAGTTCAAGATGTTCTCGTCGGCGGCCAGCTCGCGCTCCTGGGCATAGCTGTCGATCAGTGTTTCAGGCGCGAGGCCGCGGCTGACCAAGTCCAGCTTCCATGCCAGGTTGTCGGCGTCCTGTACGCCGCTGTTGGCGCCACGGGCCCCGAACGGCGAGACGCGATGCGCGGCATCGCCCGCAAACACGACCCGGCCATGACGGAACTTGTCGATGCGTTCGCAAGCGAAGGTATAGATGCTGACCCACTCCAGCTCGAACTGCGTGTCCTGGCCCAATAGCGCCTGGATGCGCGGCATGACGTTTTCGGGCTTGACCTCTTCGACGGGGTCGGCGTCCCAGCCCAACTGGAAGTCGATGCGCCAGACATTGTCAGGCTGGCTGTGCAACAACACGGACTGTTTCGGATGAAAGGGCGGATCGAACCAGAACCATCGCTCGGTCGGAAAATTGGCCTGCATGCGCACATCGGCAATCAGGAAGCGATCACGGAATATCCGGCCATGGCTTTCTTCCCCGATCATCTTGCGGGTAGGCGATCGGGCGCCATCACAAGCAATCAGCCAGTCGGTGTCCAGCGTGTAGCGACCGTCCGGCGTCTCGACCGTGACGACGACATGGTCGGCATGCTGATCAACAGCGACCGCCTTGGTCTTCCAGCGAAGGTCGATGTTGGCGTGGGCTGCCACCTGCTCGTAGAGGTAGCCTTCGCAGTAGTACTGCTGCAAATTGATGAAGGCAGGGCGTCTGTGCCCTTGCTCGGGGAGCAGATCGAAACGCCACACCTCTTCATCCTTGAAGTACACCCGGCCCACGTTCCAGGAGATGCCTTTCGAAACCATGCGCTCGCCCACGTCCAGGCGATCCCAGATGTCCAGCGTGCGCTTGGCAAAACAGATGGCACGCGAACCCGTGGACAGGCGGTAGTCGTCGTCAATGACAACAACCGCCATGCCACGCCGGGCCAGGTCCAGGGCCAGGGTCAGCCCCACGGGGCCTGCCCCCACCACGACGACGGAGTGGCGTTTGCCCTCGTCGCGAGGCGGTGGCGCATAGTCGAATTCCAGAGCCTGGTAGTCCATGTGTGCCATCGTGTGCTCCGTGCAGGCGCTTAACCTTCCAGCTGCTTCCACATTTCGATGTCGCGTTCAGCTGTCCAGATGCGCGGGTCGTCGTAGCCGGTTGCTTCATCGTAGGCGCGAGCCACGTCGAAGGGCATGCAGTGATCAAAGATGACCCAGTCGGAATAGCGCGGCTTCATGAAGTCGTAGGTTTCGCGGTAGATGGTCTTCAGGTCCTTGCCTTCGGCTACACCGGTATTTACGCTGGAATACAGGTCGGTCAGGAAGGCCCGGGTGCCGGCCAGGCCCTTGCGGACCTCATCTGCGGACTTCAGCGCTGGGCCACGTCCGGGCACCATTTTTTCGGCGTTGAATTCGGCCAGGGTATCCAGCGTGTGCGGCCATTCGCGGAAATAGCAGTCGCCGGCGTAAGGGGTGGACTGGTACTCGACCAGATCGCCGGCAAACAAGATGCGTTGCTCGGGCAACCATGCGATGGTGTCGCCCTTGGTATGACCACGACCCACTTGCAGGATTTGCACTTCCAGGTTGCCCAGGTTGACCGTCATTTCGCCATCGAAAGTGATGGTGGGCCAGGTCAGGCCGGGCGGCACGGATTCAACGTTGCGGAACAGGCGGGGGAAGCGGCCGATTTCGCTGGCCTTGTCCTGCTCGCCGCGTTCGACGATCAGATCGTAAGTGTCGCGGCTGGCGATGATTTCTTGTGCGTTGTAGGCCGAAGCGCCCAGCACGCGCACGGCGTGGTAATGAGAAAGCAGAATGTACTTGATGGGCTTGTCGGTGACTTCCTTGACGCGACGGATGACGTCTTGCGCCATGATGGGCGTTGCCTGGGTGTCGATCACCATGACGGAGTCGTCGCCGATGATGATGCCAGAGTTCGGATCACCCTCGGCCGTATAGGCGTAGGCGTTGTCGGACAGCTTCTCAAACGATACTTCTTTGTCTTCCATGTCGGCATGGGAGGCGAATTGCTTGGTCATTGGTAAGTCTCCAGTTAGATCGTCAAAATATATCCCACAATTCGTTTATATGCAATGTGTTCGCTATAAACGAATGCTAGCGCGCACGGCGTTGGCAGGCGGGACAAAAGTAGGTGGCCCGTTGCCCCTGAACAATGCGGCGTATGGGCGTGGTGCATAAACGGCAGGGCAGGCCGGCCCGTTCGTAGACGGCGGCATGCATTTCGAAGTAAGCGCCGGGCTGGCCGGTGGCATTGACGTAGTCACGCAATGTGCTGCCGCCTGATTCCAGCGCATTGGTCAGCGTTTCGCGTACGGCCGTGGCAAGCGCCGTGCAACGCTGACGCGACAAGGCGCCCGCAGGGCTGCGTGGGTCTATGCCTGCCCTGAACAAGGCTTCGGAGGCATAGATGTTGCCGACACCGACGACGATGTTGCCAGCCAGCAAGGCTTGCTTGATGGCCAGCGACTTGCAGCGCAGTCCGGCGTGCAGGAACTCTGCGGTAAAGCCCGGATCAAAGGGTTCTATGCCCAGGCGGGCCAGCAGAGGGTGGCCAGATACGGGTCCGGCGGCCGCATCGTGCCACAATACAGCGCCGAAGCGGCGTGGGTCATGCAACAGAAAGCGGGCATGGCCGAATATCCATTCGGCGTGGTCGTGTTTGCGCCGCGGTTCGTCGGGCGGGGCGCGGCGCATCGAGCCCGACATGCCCAGGTGCACGATCTGGGTGCCGTGCTGGAAGTTGATCAGCAAATATTTACCGCGCCGCTCGCAGCTCAGTACGCCGCGGCCATTGATACGGTCCGGAAGGTCGGGCGGAATGGGCCAACGCATGCGCGGTTCGTGCACCACAAACCGTTCGAGCACATGGCCGGGCATAATCGTCGCTAATCCACGACGAGTCGTTTCTACTTCTGGCAGCTCAGGCATAAGGGGGTGATAAGATCATTAAATCTGTTTATGTAATTTTGCCATCTGACGCTTTTCCTGGGCGCAGCGGCGATGGTCTTGCTGAATGAAACTGCCTATTCCCCTGCCGTTTGCAGTCTTTGCGCCTATTCTCGTGTTGTGCTTTGGCACGGCATGGTCTGCGCCCGCCGAGCCGCCTGACGAGCATGTCGAGGTTATACGCTTGCGCGCGGGCGAACTGCCCACCATCAAGCTTACCGCCGATATTCTTTATCGCATACTGGCGTCCGAAGTGGCGGCATCGCGTGGCCACTACGACATGGCCAGTCAAACCATGCTGGATCTGGCCAGCGAAACCTCGGACCCTCGGCTGGCGAAACGCGCTTTCCAGTTCGCCATGGTCGATCACGACCTGCCGCGTGCCCTCAGCGCTGCGCGCAAATGGGCACTGCTGGCCCCGCAAGACCCGGAAGCCGTGGCTTCCTCGCTGGCGCTGGCCGCCTCTAACGGACAAACCTCCGGTTTGGCGGCGGCGCTCTGGACGCGCATAGAAAAAGCCGAGAACAAAGAACAAGCCGTGGCGCAGGCCTCCGCCATTGTCAGCAAGATGCCGGACAAGAAGCTTGCGCTTGAGGTCCTCGAGAAAGCCCTGCATCCGTCGGTGCGCACCTTGCCGGTTGCGCACCTGGCCATGGCTGACGCTGCCTGGGCGGCGTCCGAGCCGGGCAGGGCGCTCGAAGAAGCGCAGAAGGTTTTGGTGAAGGATCCCGACTCCGACGCCGCCGCACAGCGCGTGCTCGAATACGGCCTCAAGGTCGACCCCGCCGCCGCCATCGAGCAGACCAAGGCTTATGTGGCGGCGCATCCGGATAGCCGCAGGCTGCAACTGATGCTGGTCAATCGCCTGGTGAGCCGCAATGAATTCCAGGCGGCGCTGCAGCAAGTCCAGGCGATGCGCCAACGCTCGCCTGAAGATTTCGATCTTTTGTTTACCGAGGCCGAGGTCAACATCCGTGCCGAGCGCTACGACCAGGCACGCGCGCTGCTGAATGAATACATCAATGTGCAGACGCAAAGGCGAGCGGCCATTGCCGACAAGGCCAGCAACGCGGCCGCCGATGCGTCCGACGCGCGCCTGCTGCTGGTGCAAATCGCCGAAAAGGAGAACCGCCTGGACGAGGCCATTGCGCAGCTGGACCAGATAGAAGATGGTTCACTTCGCTTTCAAGCTCAGATCCACAAGGCGGTATTACAGGCTCGATTAGGCAATATCACGCAGGCCCGCAACACCATCGAGGCACTGAAGCCACAAGATCCGCGTGAGCGGTCGGTGGCCGCGCTGACCCTCGCGTCCATCTATCGCGAGGCCGGCCGCACGGACGCTGCCGTCGAACTGCTGGCAGAGGCCGACCAGGACCTGCCCGATACGCCGGAAATCAAATATGACCTGGCCATGCTCTACGAACGGCAAGGCAAGATGGCAGAGTTCGAAGCGCTGATGCGGCGCGTGATCGAGCTCGACCCAGACAACGCCAATGCCTATAACTCCTTGGGCTATACCTATGCCGAGCAGAATCGCGAGCTCGATCAAGCTCAGGACTTGCTCGAGCGGGCGCTGGAGCTCGATCCGGACAATCCCTACATACTCGATAGCGTGGGTTGGTATCTGTATCGCCGGGGCGATCATCAGGCCGCCATCGAGTACCTCGAGCGTTCGTATGCACAACTGCCCTCGGCAGAGGTGGCGGCGCACCTCGGTGAGGTCTTGTGGGTGACCGGGAAGGTCGACGAAGCGCGCCGAATCTGGCAGGAAGGCCGGGGCAACGACCCCGAGAACGAAACCCTGCGCAGCACACTTGAACGCCTGGGAGTCAACCTGCAATGATGCTCGCGCTGACCCGATTTCGCGCAGTCGCTTGCGCCGTGCTGGCCGCGCTTTTGCTTGCTGCATGTGCAACACCTACACGCCATGCCCAGCAGGCCGATGGGCCGGCATTTGATCGCGCAGGACGCTTTGCTGTCAGCGTGGTTTATTTCAACGGCAAGCGCGATGCGGTGCAGGGCGGTTTTGTGTGGCGTGATACCGGCCACGAACTGCTGCTGGACCTTGCCAACCCATTGGGCAGCACGCTGGCGCGCGTACAGGTATTGCCGGGCCGCGCCGTGCTGACGCGCAGCAACGGACACGTCGAGCACGCGGATCATCCTGATGCGCTGGTCGAGCAGGCACTGGGTAGCCCCATACCGGTATCCGGTCTGCGCGATTGGTTGCGTGGCCGTACCGGTAATGATCCGGTCAGCGATCTGCGCAAGGACGATGGCGGGAATATCGCATCGTTTACGCAAAACGGCTGGCGCGTGCAGTTATCCCGCTACGACGACCAGGGCCCGCGCCTGTTGCAAATGAACCGCAACGACGCGAATCGCGCCATCAGTGCGCGCCTGGTCGCGGACGGCAGTTAAGCGCGGCTCATGGCGGCTTTATACGATGTGCCCGCGCCGGCCAAGATCAATCTTTTCCTGCATGTGACAGGTCGCCGTGCCGACGGCTATCACTTGCTTGAAACCGTCTTTCGCTTCATCGACCTGAGCGATACCTTGCATTTCGATGCGCGCAGCGATGGCCGGATCGTGCGTGAAGGCTGCGCTGTGGAGGGCTTGTTGCCCGAGGACGACCTGGTGGTGCGAGCGGCGCATGCCTTGCAGGCTGCCACCGGAACCCGCCAGGGGTGTCAGGTGCGATACCAAAAAAACATTCCGTCGGGCGCCGGCTTGGGGGGCGGCTCCAGCGATGCTGCCAGCACGCTGATTGCGCTTAACCGGCTATGGAAGACCGGTCTGAATCGCCAGCAACTAATGGCGCTGGCCTTGCCCCTGGGAGCGGATGTGCCGGTGTTTGTCCATGGCCAGCCCGCCTTCGCCACCGGCATCGGAGAAGTCTTGACGCCAGTGCAACTGCCCGAGCGCAGCTACCTTGTGGTGCAACCGCCGCAAAACGTAGCGACAGCCAGTGTATTTGCCGATAGCGATTTGACAAGAAACTCCGCTTCGCTCAAAATAGCGGTCTTTGCTGATTGGCAAAAAATCAACGCACCAGATTTATTTGGACGCAATGATTTGGAACCGGTCGTTTTTGCCAGATACCCACGCGTTGCCGCCCTTTACCAATGGCTGACACAGCAGGGTCTTACAGCAAGAATGAGTGGCTCGGGGTCGTGTTTTTTTGTCGAGTTTGTAACGATGAAGCAGGCCCAGATGTGCCAACAGCAAATTATCGGTAAAATACCGAGTCGCGAAAGCGAAGCCGTAGCAGTAGTACAGCAAACCTGGGCTTGCCAAGGTCTGATGGACCACCCGCTACGGGACTGGATTAGCAGTTGAATTGGGGAATCGCCAAGCTGGTTAAGGCACTGGATTTTGATTCCAGCATGCGAAGGTTCGAATCCTTCTTCCCCAGCCACTTTTTCAAGCC
>JADKLW010000273.1_pt1 | contig 24856 bp, 24 predicted proteins | sample 8641881 | NCBI WGS metagenome assembly JADKLW01 (sample SAMN16272185, study PRJNA661076) | feces metagenome | isolation source: fecal sample from diarrhoea affected cattle B | host: Bos taurus | place: South Africa: Lokaleng Village, Mahikeng | collected 2019-09 | reverse complement strand
AATCACGGCGCGGCAGTAGTGCGGGGCAGCTATCACAGCGTCGTGGTTATCGACATGCCGTTCGGTTCTTACGAAGCATCTCCGCAACAAGCCTATGAAAATGCAGCCCGCATCCTGAAGGAAACCGGCGCTGCTGCTGTAAAGCTGGAGGGCGGCGAAGTGATGGCGGAGACCGTCCGTTTTCTGGTTGATCGCGGTATTCCGGTGGTCGGCCATGTCGGTTTGACGCCTCAGGCTATCAATGTGCTTGGCGGCTATGCTGCCCGCGGGCGCAGTGATGCCGAGGCGAAAAAGATCGTCGGCGATGCGGTCGCTCTCGATCAGGCAGGGGCGTTTGCGATTGTGCTGGAAGGCGTTCTGGAACCGATTGCGATAGAGGCCACCGAAAAAGTAGGGGCGGTTACCATTGGAATCGGCGCTTCTGCCAAGTGCGATGGCCAGGTATTGGTGGTGGATGATATGCTTGGCATGTTTGATCGCACGGCGCGTTTCGTGAAGCGCTATCATAATATTTCCGAAAATATCGAACAAGCCGCGGCCGACTATGCCCATGAAGTCCGCAGCCGGAGTTTTCCGGGGCCTGACCAGCTTTATCAACCCAAAGATTGATCCCGACAGCCTGTAATCACCATCCGTTGTTCAGCATCTGGAAATGGACGATATACTTGGACATTTCATACATCATCGGTAAAGACACGCGATGTATTTTCGGGAATTGAATGAATGTTCCCCAGCAAGTTGCAATATTGAAGGAAGCCCAGTTGGCGAAAGACGATAAAAAAACACCGGACCCACAGGAAGATCGTGCGGAACAGGTGTTCATGCAAGAGGTCGATGCGGCTGTTCGTGAGGATGATCTCAAGAACTTCGCCTATCGCTATGGCATCTGGATTGGCCTGGGGCTTGTCATTGCTCTGGTGGCGCTTGCCGGCTGGATATTCTATAATAACAGCAAGCAGGAAGAATCCGGCGTGCGTAGCGAGGAATATGTTGCTGCTATCGACAGTTTGAAACGCAATAATCTCGACGGTGCGGTCAGCGCGCTGAAACAGCTCGAAGATGCGGATCAGGTCGGTTACCGCGCTGCGGCCAAGCTGATGCAGGCCAATATCGCGCTGGAAAAACAGGACGTTAAATCGGCGATTGCGGGATATAAAACGATTGTGGCGGATAAATCCTTGCCACAGCCGTTCCGCGATCTGGCGCTTGTCCGGCAAACCACTGCCGAATTTGACACGTTGAAGCCGCAGGATATCATCGACCGGCTGAAACCGCTGGCTATTCCCGGCAATCCCTGGTTCGGCAGCGCCGGAGAAATGGTTGCGCTGTCTTATCTGAATATGAATAAATCCGATCTGGCTGGTCCTTTGTTCGCGCAGCTTGCAAAGGATGAGAGCGTTCCACCAACGATCCGCTCACGCGCTTTGCAGATGGCGGGGATTCAGGGAATTGATGCAGTCGAATCTGATCTGGACGAAGAAAATGTTCCCGCTGCAACGGACGCAGAATCCGCGGCGGGTGAGGGAGAAGCAAACTAATGATTTCGATTAAGAACAAACGTTTTGCAAAGATTGGCGCTGGATTACTGGCTGTTTCCCTCATGTCCGGTTGCGCTATTCTGGGCGGTGACGACGACAAGAAAGCGACGCCTACTCTAGGTGATCGCACGAGCATCCTGGGTGCGGAAAGCGGTGCGGAAGTTGATCCGGCACTGGCCGGTATTTCCGTCATCATTCCCGCTCCCCGCGCCAATGCAGACTGGGCGCAGCCCGGCGGTAATGCCAGCAAATCCATGGGCCATCTGGCACTGGGTTCGGCATCGTCCCGCGTGTGGACCGCGGATATTAGCGGCACGACCAAACGCGCCCGGCTGGCTGCTGCCCCGGTAGTGGCAGATGGACGGCTTTACGTGATTGATACCGATGCAGTGGTTCACGCTTTTGATGCCAAGACCGGTGCCAAGGTCTGGTCCATGCAGATCGAAGTGCAGGATGACGGCAGACCATCGCGTTTCGGCGGCGGCGTCAGCGTTGACGGCACAAAGCTATACGCCACTACGGGCGTTGGCGATGTGGTCGCCCTGAATGCAGCAGATGGCAGCCAGATATGGAAAGTTCGTCCGGCTGGCCCCATGCGCGGTGCCCCAACGCTTTCCAACGGCAATGTCTATGTGATGACGCAGGACAACCAGATTTATGCGCTCAGTCAGGCGGATGGCTCTGTTCAGTGGAACGAGGCTGGCACAGTCGGTCTGGCCGGTATCTTTGGCGTTGCGGCTCCTTCGGCGGCGCAGGGCACGGTAATCGCGGGCTATTCGTCCGGCGAACTGACCGCCTATCGCTATGAAAATGGCCGCAACCTGTGGAGCGATGCGCTGGCACGGACCAGCATTTCGACTTCTGTTGCGACCTTGTCAGACATTGACGCGGACCCGGTAATTGACCGCGGCCGTGTCTTTGCACTGGGCAAGGGCGGCCGAATGGCGGCTTATGAATTGGTGACCGGACAGCGCCTTTGGGAGCTTAACATTGCCGGTATCTCGACCCCTGTTGTATCAGGGGAATGGGTATTCGTGCTGACCGATGATGCGAAGCTGCTTTGCATTGCACGGCCAACCGGAAAAGTGCGCTGGATTAGCCAGTTGGCCTCTTTCGAGAACCAGAAAAAGAAGAAAGATCCGATCAGTTGGACCGGCCCGGTTCTGGCAGGCAATCGCTTGATTGCCGCAAGCACCGAGGGCGAGGTTGTTTCCATCTCACTGGAAGAAGGAAACAGCACGACGCTGGTTAATTTGAAAGAAAGCGTTTCCCTGCCGCCGATCGTGGCAGACGGGATGCTTTACATATTGGACAATAGCGGCCGCATTTCTGCGTTCCGGTAAGGTCATTTAGATAGGAACGGGAACAGCCACATGCTGCCCAATATTGCAATTATCGGGCGCCCAAATGTTGGTAAGTCCACTTTATTCAACCGGCTGGTCGGCAAGAAGCTGGCTCTGGTCGATGACCGTCCCGGCGTTACACGCGACCGGCGGGAGGGTCCGGCTGACCTGTTGGGGCTTAAATTCAACATAATCGACACAGCCGGTTACGAGGATGAAGACGCCAAAAGCCTTCCCGGACGGATGCGGCAGCAGACGGAGATGGCAGTTGCCGGAGCCGAAGTGGCTTTGTTTGTCATTGATGGCCGCGCTGGCCTGACCCCGCTTGATGAAGAAATCGCCCGCTGGCTGCGCGGTTCCAGAACCCCTGTGATCCTGCTGGTCAACAAGGCCGAGGGCAGGGCTGCGGAATCCGGCATATTGGAAAGCTATGCGCTCGGCTTTGGGGAGCCTATTCCGTTCAGCGCGGAACATGGCGACGGTATCGCTGACCTGTTCCAAGCGCTCCGCCCCTATGTGGAGGCTTTCGAGGCCAAGGCTCAAGATGAGCCGCAGGACGAAAGTTCACCGCTGAAACTGGCGATTGTCGGGCGGCCTAATGCGGGCAAATCCACGCTGATTAACAAGATGCTGGACGAGGATCGCTTGATTACCGGACCGGAAGCGGGGATTACCCGTGACAGTATCGCTGTCGAATGGGTCTGGCACGACGATGCTCTGTCCGAAGAAGACAAGCTGGACGGTGTCAGCTCTGATCGCAAGGTGCGGCTGATAGACACGGCCGGTATGCGGAAACGCTCCAAGGTGGAAGACAAGCTTGAAAAGCTGTCGGTTGCCGATGCCAAGCGGGCGATTGATTTTGCCGAGGTCGTGGTGCTTCTGCTCGACGCGACCAAGGGGCTTGAAGCTCAGGACCTGAGAATTGCCGACAAGGTCATTCAGGAAGGCCGCTGCCTGATTATCGCGATTAACAAGTGGGATGTGGCGGATGGGCCAAGCAAGCTGTTCAACGGTATTCGTGCCGCTCTGGACGACGGGCTGGCTCAGGTGCGCGATGTGCCCTTGATCACGGTTTCCGCCTTTACCGGCAAGGGGATAGACCAGTTGATGCGCGCAGCGTTCAATACGCGGCGGATATGGTCGCAGCGCGTTGCCACCGGCAAGCTCAACCGCTGGTTCGAGGATGCGATTGAAGAAAACCCGCCGCCAGCACCGGGCGGAAGGCGGATCAAGCTGCGTTACATCACGCAGGCCAAGACCAGACCGCCATCCTTTGTGATATTCGGAACCCGCGTCGATGATCTGCCCGAAAGCTATCACCGCTACCTGATTAACGGCATCCGCCGCGAACTGGGCTTTGGCGGGGTGCCGGTGCGGTTGATAATCAGGTCGCCCAAAAACCCCTATCACGATAAAAATTCCTGACGGGCAAGATTGCCTGAATATTTTTTGGTCGGGTAACCAAGCCTTTACGGTTTTCGCTCTATTTCAGAGCTTATGAAAACTCGTCTTATAGTGCTGATTCCTGATGCAATATGATCCTGATCTGGTTGACCAGACGGTCTATGATGAAACACGCTCTGCATTAGGGGCGGATCTGGTCCGGATATTGGGCTATTTCCGCGAGGATGGCACGCAGTCAATCTCCGCTATCGAAACGGCGATGCGGGCCAATGACGCGGCGGCGATGATCATGCCTGCCGACAAGTTAAAGGGCGAATCCCTGCAATTCGGGGCCATGCGCCTTGCTGATCTGGCCGAGCATATCGAGATGATCGCGCGCAAATGTGTGGAGCATCAGCAGACGCCGGACGAAATCGTGGCGCAGGTGGCGGGACTTCGGACGTTGTTCGAGGAAACACTGCCGGTTCTGGAATATGATTCCAGCCCGGTTGTGCAGCGCCAGTCGGCCGGTCATCCCGCGCAGATCAAGCGCCGCGCAACCTTATTGGGCGGGCATCTCGGTAACGGTTAACCCGTTTATTCGGCTGATTCCGACTGAAGCTGGATATAATTTTCGATCCCCATCCGCTCAATCATATCAAACTGTTTTTCCAGCGTATCAATATGATCTTCTTCGCTTTCGAGAATATCGGCGAGCAGATCGCGTGTCACGTAATCGCGCACCTTTTCACAATATTCGATGCCGTCTTTCAGCGGGGGCAGCGCTTCATGTTCCAGTTCCAGATCGGCCTTCAGGATTTCTTCGACTGTTTCGCCGATCTTTAGCCGGCCAAGGAGCTGGAAATTGGGCAGGCCGTCGAGGAACAGGATGCGCTCGGCCAGTTTGTCCGCGTGCTTCATCTCGTCGATGGATTCGTCATATTCGAACTTGGCAAGTTTGCTGACACCCCAATTGTCGAGCATCTTGTAATGCAGGAAATATTGATTGATCGCGGTGAGTTCGTTTTTCAGCGCATCGTTCAAAAATTCGATAACTTTGGCATCACCCTTCATGGGAAAATCCTTTATAACTGGGGAATATGATGCATATAGTTATACACGAACAACGCCCGATATGAAAGGGCTTGGCCGGAAAAACCTTGTTATTTCAATGGGTTTCTAACGATAATACTAAGCGGTTGCAACTTCGCTTTCGATAATGGTTCGCGCGAAGGAAAGGCACTGGCCACATTTCGGCTTGCGGCCAAGCTGGGCATAGACCTTTGACGGCTTGTCATATCCGTCGCGAACCGCAGCGCGCAGGTCTTTTTCTTTAATCGCATTGCAAACACAAACTACCATAAGTGCTCCTTATGCGACTCGTATATATTTATTGCGAATAGATCGCAATATCAAAAATGACAGTTATTGAGATTTTTTATCAATAAGCATTGCCTGCCATTTCCCCCGCGCCAACGAACGCCATAACCATTCCAGTGGTCCGTAGCGAAAACGAATCAGCCAGGGCTGTGACCAGAGCAACATGATGGCCCAGAAAACCAGCACGAGTAAGATCATATCCGGCCGGCCAATCTTGCCAAAATAGCCCAGGCCCCAACCATAGAATATGAAGGTCATGAAGATCGTGCTGCCCAGATAATTGGAAAACGCCGCTCGCCCCGCCGCTGCAACGCGCTGGATGATCGGATGGCCGCGAAAATGCCGGATCAGCAGGATGAGCAACGCGACATAGCCCATGGTCATCACCAGACGGGGCAGGGTGCTCCACCCCTGCGTGATGTTCATCATCAGAACAATCTCGAAATCCTGATCCACCGCCAACCAAGTCATCGCGGCAAAGCACAGCCCGCCAATCAATGTCCCCCAGATGCCGATCTGCACATAAAGCTGCCGGTCCGTGTGGCCGGTCAGGAAGCCGGATTTATACAGCCCCATGCCCAGCATCATCAGCGGAATCGTCTCGTAAGGCGCGAGCCACAGATTGCGAAAGGGTAAGGATAGCTGGTGGGTCAGCTTGTCCATCATGATCTCGAAAAACGACCCCCGGTATAAGGCGGTCTCCTCGGCAAGGCTTTGGGGAGAGATGCCAAGCTCGCGGATCATCGTCATGTAACGGGCCACGACATCCGGCGCTGCGCCCGGCTGCCCCGCTGCGTTTTGCAAGGATAGCATCCCGGCTGCGCCTATTATCATCAGCACAGACGCACTCAGATAAGCGATGACACCGGCTTTGACCAATGCCTCCCCCGACCAGCCGCGAAAGAGATAAATGACCGCGCCTGACACCGCATAGAGGAATAATATATCCCCCCACCACAGCAGGTAAAAGTGGAGCAGACCGAATATCGCCAGCCAGAACAAGCGTGCATAATGGACCAGCGCTGGCCGGTCCCCGCTAATTTCTGCGCGCTCGATAATCAGCATCATGCTGGCCCCGAACAATAGCGAAAAAATCGCCCGCATCTTCCCGTCGAAAAAGATGAACGAGACAGCCCATGCCGCGATATCCGACGCACTGCCGGTTGTGCCGATATAGGGGCTGGCAAAAGCCATTTCCGGCAGGCCAAAAGCCTCGACATTCACCCACAATATCCCCATGACTGCAAATCCGCGCAGAGCATCAAGCGTGATATGGCGGGATTGCGTCGTGGTCATATATGATGCTTTCGCGTGGGAACCTTATAGAGTGAAAACCATAGATATAGTGAAAGAACGGCTATTATTGACATGAATGTTAGTAAAAGCTATGTTGACCTATCTGTAACAGTTAAAGCGATTCTTTGATGGCGACTACACCTCATATAACAGATCAAGCTACTGTATCGGTGGCCATGCCCGTGCATAACAGCAAAGCAAAGGCACCCAGTTTCCGCCCGCTTAAAGCTTTTCGCCATTTCCGCAACCTGATCGCGGACAAGGAAGATACGGCCGAGGTTTTCCACATCATCGAGGCATTGTCGGGCAAATCCATGATCCGCAATGCCAGGCATTTCCTGAAAAGCCCGCATGCCCGCGAATTGATGGAGCGCAATGTCAATCTGGTCGCGATGCTGGACGACCATGACAGGTTGCGTGAGCTTCCCGCCGACAGTCTGGGTCAGGCCTATGTCCGTTTCATGGAGAAAGAAGGGCTGACTGCCGCCGGACTGGCCGCTGAATCCGAACGGTTCCAACCAAATTATGAAAAGCGCAACGACGTGACCGAATGGTTCGGCTACCGGATGCGCGATACGCATGACCTGCTCCACGTCCTGACCGGCTATGGCCGCGATGCTCTGGGCGAGCAATGCGTGCTGGCCTTCACCTATAGCCAGAACCCCAATCTGGGCGTTTTGTTCATCGCTTATGCCGGTGCGCTGGAAGTGAAGAAACAGACACGCTCAGAGGCTCCGGTCCTGCGCTCCGTCCGCGAAGGACAGCGTCTGGGCAAGGCCGCGAAACGGCTGGCATATTTCGACATCGAGAAACTGCTCGCCATGCCGATCGATGAAGCGCGCGCATTTTTGAACATCGGCAAGCCGGTATATTATCAGCAGGCGCATCAGGCCTATGTGGCACAGGGGATCGACCCCTATAACCTGCTCGGCCAGCCTGCCTGATCTAACTTGAAGTAGATCAGGAACCCATCCAGTCGCGGAAGAAGCTGTCGCTGGCTTCACGCAGATCGCTGATCGCCACCGCGTTGCCCTGAATATCCAGCTTATCACCGCCCGTCGTTCCAATGCGCCACATCGGGATGCCAGCGGCCTGTATCTGGTCGGCATTGGCGCTGGTCACGACATAGCGCGCCTGATCTTCACCAAAGGCGGTCATGTGATCGCCCAATTCTTCCAGTGACGCGCCGATATTTCCGGCCAGTGCCATTTCCGCAATCGCGACCAGCAAGCCGCCGTCTGAAATATCGTGAACAGCGGTGACCTTGCCGTCGTGGATCAACTGGCGCACGAAATCGCCATGCGTTTTTTCCAGATCGAGATTAACCGCAGGCGCGTCCCCGTCTTCAAGGCCGTGAATCTCGCGCAGCCATGTTGACTGACCCAGGTGGCCGTTATTCTGGCCGATGACAAAGATTGCTTCGCCTTCTTCCTTGAAGCCGATGGTCATCATCTTGTCGAGGTCGTCGAGCAAGCCTACCGCGCCAATCGCCGGGGTTGGCAGGATTGCGTGGCTCACGCCATCAGCGCCGGTGGTTTCGTTATAAAGGCTGACATTGCCGGACACGATGGGCATGTCGAGCGCCGTGCAGGCTTCTGCCATGCCTTCGATACAGCCGACAAATTGCGCCATGATATGCGGTTTTTGCGGGTTGCCGAAGTTCATGCAATCGGTGGTGGCCAGCGGCGTCGCGCCAACAGCGGTCAGGTTGCGATAGGATTCCGCAATCGCCTGTTTGCCGCCCTCGACCGGATCGGCCTTGCAATAGCGCGGCGTGCAGTCGGTTGTGATCGCCAGTGCCTTATTGGTGCCGTGAACACGCACAACAGCGGCGTCTCCGCCAGAGCGCTGGGCAGTGTCCGCGCCGACCTGGCTGTCATATTGTTCCCAGATCCAGCGGCGAGAGGCAAGGGCAGGGCTTGCCATCATCTTCAGCAAATCCGCGCCCAGATCGCTGCTCGCCGGAATAGCGTCGAGCGGCTTGATCGCGACATGCGCTTTATATTCTTCCTGACTCAGGTGGGGCCGGTCATAAAGCGGCGCATCATCGGCAAGCGGACCGAGCGGAATATCGCAAACCGTCTCGCCCTTGTGCGTCAGCACCATGCGGCGCGTGTCGGTCACTTCACCGATGACGGCAAAGTCGAGTTCCCACTTGGTAAAGATCGCCTCGGCCATTTCCTCGCGGCCCGGTTTCAGGACCATCAACATGCGTTCCTGGCTTTCGGACAGCATCATTTCATAAGCGGTCATGCCGGTTTCGCGGCACGGAACCTTGTCCATGTCGAGGATGATGCCAACCTCGCCATTGGTCGCCATTTCGACGCTGGAGCTGGTCAGGCCAGCCGCGCCCATATCCTGAATCGCGACAATCGCATCGCTGGCCATCAGTTCAAGGCAGGCTTCGATCAGCAGTTTTTCGGTAAACGGATCGCCGACCTGAACGGTGGGGCGCTTTTCATCGCTGTCATCGTCAAACTCTGCGCTGGCCATTGTTGCGCCGTGAATACCGTCGCGGCCGGTTTTTGATCCGACATAGACAATCGGGTTGCCGACACCGCTGGCGGCGGAATAGAAAATCTTGTCAGCATCCGCGACGCCCACGGTCATCGCGTTGACGATGATATTGCCGTCATAGGCGGGGTGAAAGTTCGTCTCTCCGCCAACGGTGGGAACGCCGACGCAGTTGCCATAGCCGCCAATGCCAGCGACCACGCCTTTGACCAAGTGCTTCATCTTGGGATGTTCGGGGCGGCCAAAGCGCAAGGCGTTGAGATTCGCCACCGGACGCGCGCCCATCGTGAATACGTCGCGCAAAATGCCGCCGACCCCGGTCGCCGCGCCCTGATAGGGTTCGATGTAAGACGGGTGGTTGTGGCTCTCCATCTTGAAAATCGCTGCTTGTCCGTCGCCAATGTCGATCACGCCGGCATTCTCGCCGGGACCGCAAATGACCTGCGGGCCGGTTGTCGGCAGCTTTTTCAGATGCAGGCGGCTGGATTTATAAGAGCAATGCTCCGACCACATGACCGAGAATATACCCAGTTCGGTGATATTCGGTTCCCGGCCAAGGGCGTTCAGGATGCGCTGATATTCTTCTTCGTTGAGGCCATGTTCGGCGACAATTTCAGGGGTGATTTTTTCAGCGGTGCGAGAGGATGTCTGTGTCATGGGAACCCTTTAGCGAGCCGCCCCGATTCCGCCTAGTGTGAATTATCAGTTTTGCCCTGCATTATTGTAAATCGGCCATATTAAAACGCTGTCCTACACAGCGGCTCTCATGATACGCACAGCTTGGCTCTTTCTCACTATGAATAAACTCCCGCAGATCAAATGTTGGAAAATCCTGCGCAAAAAACAGGAATCGGCGGAAAATCGCGGTTCCTTGGTGTGAACTTTGTGAACTTTGAACGTCGGATACCCCGAAAATAGCACCCGGTTTCATGGCAAAAGCTTTCTTGCTTGCCCCAAAGGGAGAATAGTCAATATGATCCGGAGCGGGAGAGATATTATGGATAAAGTGGTTTTGGTCATAGGAGCCGGCGACGCCATAGGAAGCGCGATCATGCGCGCTTTTGCAGACAAGGATTATATCGTCTGCGGAGCGCGGCGCGGCGGCGAAAAGCTGGAACCCCTGGTTGAGGAGCTACGCAGCGCCGGGAAACAGGCCCACGGCTTTTCCTGTGATGCGCGAAAAGAAGAACAGGTCGAAGCACTTTTTGCCGAGATCGAAGCGAATATCGGGCCGATTGACTGCGTGGTGTTCAACATCGGAGCGAACGTGCCGATGACGATTCTCGACACGGATGCCCGCAAATTCTTCAAGATATGGGAAATGGCGACCTTCGCCGGTTTCCTTGCCGGGCGGGAAGCGGCGCGGGTAATGACAAAGCGCGGCCATGGCTCGATCATCTTCACCGGAGCCACCGCCAGTATGCGCGGCGCAGCGGGCTATGGAGCCTTTTCCAGCGCGAAAGGCGCACTGCGAAACATGGTGCAAAGTCTGGCGCGCGAGATGGGACCGCAAAATATTCACGTCGCCCATGTCGTCATTGATGCCGCGGTGGACACCGACTGGATCAGGGACATGCTGCCCGATTACGATGAGCGCAAAGCCAATGACGGCGTCGTCAATCCCGATCACCTAGCGCAAAATTATGTCATGCTGCACGAACAGCCGCGCACGGCATGGACGTTTGAAATGGATGTCCGGCCGTGGATCGAAAAATGGTAGCAAATCCATAGCACTACAGAATAGACTGACACTTCTCACCGAACCGATAAGGATATGATATATGGGTAAGACCATTGAACTTGTTTTCGATTTTGTAAGCCCCAATGCCTATATGATCTGGTACCCGCTTAAGACACTGGCCGAAAAACATGGTGCCACTATCGAGGTGATACCTGTATTCCTGGGCGGAATGCACAAGCTGACCGGAAATGCGCCGCCCTTCATCCGCGATGCCGAAGTCAAGGGCAAGAACGCCTATGCAACGCTTGAGATGACACGCTTTATCGCCAAGCATGGCCTGACCAAGTGGAAGATGAACCCGCTATTCCCTTTCAACAGCGTCACCTTGCAGCGGATGCTGGTCGCTCTTGAGCCGGAGAAGCGTAATGCGCTGGTCGAAGTCTTGCTGCCGGCAATCTGGGAAGACGGGCTGGATGTTACGGACAATGAAGCGGTGGGCAAAGTTCTGAATGAAGCTGGTTTCGATGCTCAGGAACTGTTCGCCAAGACACAGGACCCGGCAGTGAAACAAAAGCTGATGGACAATGTCGAAGCGCAGGTTAATCGCGGCGCTTTTGGTATTCCGACCATCTATATTGAAGGCGAGATGTTCTTTGGCAAAGAACGGCTGGATCAGGTCGAGGAAGAGATTTCCGCTTAAATTGGCCTTTGTTACGAGTAGAAACTTATGGAATCCCCCTGCAATAATATCTGCAGCATCGATCGAAACAGCGGCTTTTGTGAAGGCTGCGGGCGGACGCTGGCTGAAATTGCGGAGTGGGTCGACATGGGGTCGCAGCGGCGGCAAGCGGTAATGGCTTTGTTACCGGCAAGAATGAAGGCGTTGGCCACGCAGCCAAAGGGTTGACGCTGGACCGGACACTGGAAAGCCACATCGCGGGTCCCTGTTGCCGGAACTGATCAGCTTTTTCCGCTTTCGAGGCCTTGACCCAAGGCCAAAGCGCAGTCATTGGAATTGAGATGAACGACACGATCCAAAACGAAGCCGGCGACACCGCCAATCTGAACTTTGAAGACGCGCTTCGGCGGCTGGAAGATATTGTCAGAAAGCTGGAAAGCGGCGATGTACCACTCGACCAGTCAATCGCGCTCTATGAACAGGGCGAAAAGCTGCGCGGATTATGCCAGAAACGGCTGGAAGACGCGCAAGCAAAAATCGAGAAAATCACGCTCGGCCGCGATGGTTCTGCCCAGGGCACTACCGCCTTTGACGCGGACTAAAGATGGCCACCATCCATAATCTGGATCTGCAACAGGAAATGGCCCGTGTTGCCGAAGCCATTGACGGTCAGTTTGACCGGTTACTGACCGTGCCGGACGATGCGCGGGCAGAGCTTTATGAAACCATGCGTCACGCCGTCATAGGCGGCGGCAAAAGATTACGGCCCTTGCTGGTGATGACAACAGCGCGTCTCTTTAATGTCGATGATAGATGCTGTTTGCGCGCAGCGGCGGCGGTGGAAGCGATGCACGTCTATTCGCTGATCCACGATGACCTGCCGTGCATGGATGACGATGACACAAGGCGCGGCAAACCGACGGCGCACAAAGCCTTTGGCGAAGCGCAAGCGGTGCTGGCTGGTGATGCACTGCAAACTCTGGCGTTTGAATTGCTGTCGGACGAGCGCACCCACACCGATCCGTTCGTCCGCGCCGAAATGGTCGCCTGCCTTGCAAAAGCCGCTGGCGCTTCGGGAATGGTAGGCGGACAGATGATGGATATCGTGGCGGAAACCACGTCATTCGATTTGCAGACCGTAACCCGCTTGCAGCAGCTTAAAACCGGCGCGTTGATTAGCGCCAGTGTAGAAATCGGCGCTATATTGGGCCGGGTAGCGATTGAGGGACGAAAGGGGCTGCGCGGCTATGCCCATGACCTTGGCCTCGCGTTCCAGATTGCCGACGACATTATGGATGTTGAAGGGAATGAGGAGCTTGCCGGAAAGGCGCTGCAAAAGGACAAGGCGGCTGGAAAGCAGACATTTTTAACCCTGATGGGGCTGGAACGTGCCAGGGAACAGGCGCAAATTCTGGTCGATCAGGCAAAATCTCATTTGAAGGCTTATGGAGCGGAAGCAGATCTGCTACGGGCCATCGCGGAATATACGGTCCAGCGTAACCACTAGTTACGATCTGGAAAGGGAGAGAGAATATTATGAGAGTTGGCGTTTACCCGGGAACCTTTGACCCCGTCACATTGGGGCATATGGACATTATCAGGCGCGGAACACGTCTGGTGGACAAGCTGGTTATCGGTGTCACGACCAATCCTTCCAAGTCTCCGATGTTTTCCCTGGAAGAGCGGCTGAACATGGTGCGCCGCGAAACCGCATATCTGGGTGATGCTGTGGAAGTGGTTGCTTTCAACGCCTTGCTGATGAAATTCGCGCAGAAGCAGGGCGCGAGCGTTATCGTCCGCGGATTGCGCGCTGTGGCCGACTTTGAATATGAATATCAGATGGCCGGTATGAACCAGCAACTGAACAGCGAGATTGAAACGGTGTTCCTGATGGCCGATGTTTCGTTGCAGCCTATCGCCTCGCGGCTGGTGAAGGAAATTGCGGTTTATGGCGGCGAGATTCATAAGTTTGTATCGCCAATAGTCTGCGAAGAAGTGAAGAAACGGGTCGCTGAAACCGGTCTGAAGGGCGAGCAATAATCCCGGCGCAATATCCGCTATTGGGCAAGCAGTTCATTGCAGCGAAAGCAAAACTCGTCCAATAAGCCGCAATATTGTAATCGGGTAAGGCCATGATTGCCGCCTTACGACCAAGAACAGATGAGTAGTTGAACATGCTAAGCAAATTGATTGTTTCTTTTTTCGCGTTCGCCATGATGACCACCGGCGCTGCGGCTCAGGAGCAAAGCCCATTGGTTGATCCGGCCCCGGCATCGGTCCCAGCGGAAGAGAATATACTCTATCTGGACCTTTCAACGGGTGGCCGTGTCACGATACAGCTTTATCCGGCTCTGGCCCCTAATCATGTCGAGCGTATCAAGACGCTGACGCGGCAGGGCTTTTATGACGGAGTGATCTTCCACCGTGTCATTGACGGTTTCATGGCGCAAACCGGTGATCCCACCGGTACAGGAACGGGCGGGTCGCAATTGCCGGATCTTGAAGCCGAGTTTAACGCATTCCCGCATGTGCGCGGAGTTGTGTCCATGGCCCGTGCATCGGATAAAAACAGCGCAAACAGCCAGTTTTTCATCGTTTTCTATCCCCGCTTTTCGCTGGACAAAAACTATACTGCATTCGGACGGGTTACAGCGGGCATGGAATATGTCGATGCTATAAACCGCGGCGAACCACCTGCGATCCCAAGCCGGATTTTACAGGCTTCCGTAGCAGCAGACGGCAAAGCACCGCCGCCAGCGGGCTCATTTGCCCCCGTGCCGGAAACGCCTGAAAAAGAAATAACGGTAGACGATCTGAACGCTCCGATCGAACAATAGGCTTTTTGTGCGCGTTGATCTTTTTGACTTTGCGCTGCCGCCCGAGAATATTGCCTTACGCCCCGCTGTGCCAAGAGACAGTGCGCGGCTGCTGAGCGTATCCGGAGCAGGGCAGCTTTCCGACCATAGCGTCGGTGATTTGCCGCAGCTATTGTCGAGCAAGGATATATTGGTGTTCAACGACACCAAGGTGATTCCCGCCCAGCTTGAAGGGCGGCGCGGAGAAGCGAAAATTGGCGCGACCTTGCACAAGCGAGTCGACCTGCGCCGTTGGCAGGCGTTTATCCGCAATGCCAAACGGCTGAAAATCGGTGATGTCGTCGATTTTGGCGAAGATGTTCTGGCGCGAGCCGAAGAAAAATATGCCGATGGCAGCTTCCTGCTTCACTTCCTTGGTGATGAACCGGTTGAGGTCTTGCTCGCCCGCGCTGGCACCATGCCGCTTCCTCCTTATATCGCGAGTAAGCGGGAAATCGACGAGCGGGATGCGGAGGATTACCAGACCATGTTCGCGCGGGAAAAAGGCGCCGTCGCCGCCCCGACAGCCGCGCTGCATTTTACCGACAGGCTGATGGCCGCGCTGGCCGAAGCCGGCATTGGTCAGGAAATATTGACCCTTCATGTGGGGGCAGGGACTTTTCTGCCGGTCAAGGTTGATGAAACCGATGACCATCAAATGCACAGCGAATGGGGCAGGATTGAACCTGCGGTTGCTGAGCGACTGAACCAGGCGCGTCAAAATGGCGGCCGGGTAATAGCCGTCGGCACGACCAGCCTTCGCCTGCTCGAAAGCGCGACCGGGGAAGACGGGATCATTCGACCCTTTGAAGGTGATACGGATATATTCATTACGCCCGGCTATCAATTCCGCGCTGTTGACGGCTTGATGACCAATTTCCACTTGCCCAAATCGACCTTGTTCATGCTGGTCAGTGCGCTAATGGGGTTGAATGTAATGCAGAGCGCCTACGCCCATGCGATTGCCGAGGGCTATCGGTTTTATAGCTATGGTGATTCCAGCCTGCTATTGCCCTGAAAACCCTCTTTTGATCTTTGATTCGGATTGGAATACATTTTCATGGCCGACCGTTTTTCTTTCTCGATCGCTGCGACTGACGGCAAGGCGCGCACGGGAAAAATCACTATGCATCGCGGTGAAATCCGCACTCCTGCTTTCATGCCTGTTGGAACAGCAGCGACCGTAAAGGCAATGAAGCCGGAGGATGTGCGCGCAACGGGTGCCGATATTATCCTTGGCAACACCTATCACCTGATGCTCCGTCCCGGTGCTGAGCGGGTGGCGAAGCTTGGCGGACTGCACAAGTTCATGAACTGGGACCGGCCGATCCTGACCGACAGCGGCGGTTATCAGGTGATGAGTCTGTCTGACCTTACCAAGATGAGCGAGAATGGTGTAGAGTTTCAAAGCCATCTCGACGGATCGCGCCACTTGCTGACGCCGGAGCGGTCGATGGAAATCCAGCGCTTACTCGGCAGTGATATTGTTATGGCTTTTGACGAGTGCACCAAAAACGGTGCAACGCGCGATGAAGCGATATTGTCGATGGAGCGATCCATGCGCTGGGCCAAACGGTCGCGCGATGGCTTCGACAGCGGGCAGGAACATGCCGCAAAGGCTGCGCTGTTCGGTATCCAGCAGGGCTCGCTTGATAAAGACATGCGTGCCTCTTCGGCGCAGGCGTTGATAGACATTGGCTTTGACGGCTATGCGATAGGCGGCCTGGCGGTGGGCGAGGGGCAAGAAGCGATGTTCGGTGTGCTCGACTATGCACCCGGCCAATTGCCTGCTGATAAGCCCCGCTATCTGATGGGCGTTGGCAAGCCGGATGACCTGGTCGGCGCGGTGGAGCGCGGCGTTGATATGTTCGATTGCGTGCTGCCCAGCCGTTCCGGCCGCAATGGTCAGGCTTTTACAGCGGATGGTCCGGTGAACATCCGCAACGCGCAATTTGCCGAGGATTTGGGGCCGCTGGACGCCAGTTGCACCTGTCCTGTTTGCAAGACATATAGCCGGGCCTATCTGCATCATCTCGTCCGCTCCAAAGAGATATTGGGAGCGATGCTGATGACTGAACATAATATTTCATATTACCAATCGCTTATGGCGGGTATGAGGGAAGCGATCGCGGGCGGCGTGTTTGCGACGTTTGCCAGCAACTTCCGCAAGAGATATTTGCGCCAATGATCGAAGGTATGCCGCAGCAAACCAGTCTGAAAGACGCGATCAAACGCGCCAGGGATCATGCGCCCTTCCTATCGTTAGGGCTAGAAGTGCAGCCGGAACTCAGTTCATTGCTCGCCGCCGAAGATTTGGAAGCAGCTTTTGCTTTCGCCCGCGCGGCTGGTAACGGCGCAGAAACTGTTCGTCAGAAGTTACGGCGTGAGAAGCGGGCGATGGCGGTTGCTCTGGCACTGGGCGATCTGGCTGGTCAGCTTAACCTGAGCGAAGTCACAAACTATTTGTCCGACTTTGCCGACCGCGCGCTGGAAGAAGCTTTGGCAGACATATATGCCACGCGCTATCCCGACGCCGATCCTCAAGGCTTGGCAGTTATTGCGCTGGGCAAACATGGCAGTCAGGAACTGAATTACTCTTCGGATATAGACCCGATATTCCTTTACGATCCCGACAAGATCCCCACGCGCGGGCGCGAGGAACCAAGCGATGCGGCGCGGCGGATTGGGCAGCAACTGGTCGATGCACTGAATGCGCGCGATGCTGATGGTTATGTCTTTCGCGTCGATATGCGGCTTCGTCCATCCCCGGAGGTCAGCCCGGTTGCGCTCCCCGTTGAAGCGGCAATCGGATATTATGAATCCAGCGCTCTTGCGTGGGAACAGGCGGCTTTTGTCCGCTCCCGTTTTGCCGCCGGGGACGCAGAGCTTGGCCGGTATTTTCTGGAATCCATTAACCCGTTCATCTGGCGGCGCAGCCTTGATTACGGTGCGATTGCCAATATTGGTGCGGTGTCCGTCCGTATTCGCGACCATTATGCCGGAGGGCAGAAATTCGGACCCGGATATGATTTGAAGCGCGGCCGCGGCGGTATCAGGGAAGCTGAATTTTACGCGCAAATGAACCAGTTAATCTATGGCGGGCGCGAACCGGAATTGCGCGTTCCTGCAACCAGAGACGCTTTGCGTGCCTTGGCAGATGCGGGCCGGATTGACGCGGGTAAGGCCAAGATTCTGGCTGAATCATACGAGCTGTACCGGGTCATCGAACATCGTCTGCAAATGGTCAATGATCAGCAAACCCACAGCCTTCCTGATGACGCGGCTGCGCTGGACCGGGTTGCGCGGCTTCACGGGCTGAACGGTGGATCGGACCTGCTGGGCATATTGGCGGGGCCGGTTGAGGCAGTCGGCACGATCTATGACGAACTGATAGCATCCGATGAGCGGACCACTTTGCCGCACGCCGACAGCGCTTTACAATCCGCGCTTGAAAGCCGGGGTGTTGCACAAACGGAAATCTTTATCGACAAAATCAAACGCTGGCGCAGCGGTAAAGTAACCGCGCTCAGAAGCACCGCTGCAGTGGCATCCTTTGAAGCCGTCTTACCGGATATGATTATGGCGATTGCCGGATCGCCTGACCCTCAGCAGGCGCTGCTGCGGTTTGACCGCCTGATCGACAAACTGCCTACCGCGATCAACTTTTTCCGCTTGTTGGAGGCGCGGCCGGGGCTTCGCGACATGCTGGGCCGTATCCTGAGCCACGCGCCGGTTCTGGCAGATGAATTGTCTCGCCGGACGGAATTATTCGCGGGGTTGATAGACACAAGCGCCCTGGATCTGCCACCGCCGGTTTCCGATCTGGAAGAACAGTTTTCGTGGCGCGAAAATGGTGATGATTATGAAATGCTGCTCGACCGGGTGCGTGAACGGGTCGGGGAAAAGCGGTTTGCGCTGGGAACACAGCTTATCGAATCGCGGCACGATCCACTGGAAATAGCGGGCGGATATGCCGGTGTTGCGGAGGCCGCAATCCGGGTTCTGGCAGACGCGGCGATAAAGGAATTTGAAAAGGTTCATGGGAGGATCGCTGGCAGCGAGATCGTAATCCTCGCCCTTGGCCGTTTGGGCGGAGAAGCGCTCACCCATGCGTCTGATCTTGACCTGATTTTCCTTTTCACCGGTGCACAAGGCGTGGAATCTGACGGGCAGCGTCCTTTGGGCTGCACGCGCTATTTCAACCGCCTGGCCCAGCGTATTGTAGCGGCACTTTCCGTTCCGACAGCGGCAGGGCCTTTATATGACGTTGATACCCGACTGCGGCCTTCCGGAGCGCAGGGACCGATGGCTGTGACAGTGGAGAGCTTTTACAAATATCAGGACGAAAGCGCATGGACGTGGGAACATATGGCCCTGACCAGGGCGCGGCCGGTATTCGGCAGCGAAGAGATATGCGAGCAATTGCAAAGCCAGATCATCCGGATTTTGCAGAAGAAGCGCGAGCCGGAAGAATTGCGTAAAGCCGTTCGCAAAATGCGGTTGGATATCGTCAAACATAAGCCGCCCAAGGGACCGCTGGATACCAAGCTTATGGAAGGCGGTCTGGTGGACTGGGAGTTTATCATCCACTTCCTGCAACTGAAAACCGGAGAGGCTTTGTACCCCCAATTGGGCAAGGCGGCACGGGGCCTTGTCGCTGCCGGGCATCTGAACAAGGATATGGTTGCCGCCTATGAACTGATGACCCGTTTGCTGGTCGCACTGCGCCTCATGTCGCCCAATTGTGACTATCCGCCGGAATCAAGCCGTGATCTGATTGCAAGGTCGGCCGGGCAGGATAGCTGGGATGCTCTTCTGGAAGGCTATGATAAGGCCCGGCAATGCGTTATCGATGAGTGGAACCGCCATTTGCGGCCGGATCCGAATGAAATATTAGGAGACATTATATGATCGAAGCTGGCGAAAAAATGCCCGATGCCGAATTGACCGCACCCGACGGCAGCACGGTGAAATTGTCTGACTATTATGGCAAAAAACTGGTGCTGTTTTTCTATCCGAAAGCAAGCACGCCCGGTTGCACGACGGAGTCCAAAGATTTTTCCGCGCTGTTGCCGGAGTTTGAAAAAGCCGGAGCCGCAGTGCTCGGAATGTCCGCCGACAGCCCGAAACGGCAACAGAATTTTATCAACAAACAGGAACTGACGGTTGATATTGCATCGGATGAATCGACGGACTTCCTGAGTAAAATTGGCGTTTGGGCGGAAAAGAAAATGTATGGCAAAACCTTCATGGGCATTATCCGCTCCACTTTCCTGATCGGACCGGACGGGACAGTTTTACAGGCTTGGCCAAAGGTGAAGGTTAAAGGGCATGCCGAAGAAGTGCTGGCGGCGGTTCAGGCGAGTTAGCGCCCAACTGCATCCCTTTAGATTCCGATGACATCCCAAAATCAAACAGCCCAAAATCAAACGGCCCAACATCAAACGGCTGGCGAGGCCGTAAGAAACGTCCTGATGACGTCGGAGGCAGCCGCCAAGGTCATGGCTGCGCGAGCGGCTACCCGTCAATGGCGTAAGGGCGCTTTGGCAGCCGATTTCACGGCATTAATGCCCGATGTCCCGGCGCGGCCCGCTCGCCCCGAATTGCTGAGGCCGGGCCAGATGCCGCGGAGGGGCAAGGGGACTTCGCTGACGCGTCGCATCGCGCTCATTCATGCACTGGCGCATATCGAGTTTGTCGCGATTGATTTGGCATTCGACATGATCGGCCGGTTCGGATCGCAGTTTCCGCGCGAATTTGCCGACGACTGGTTCCGCGTCGGTGCCGAAGAAGCGATGCACTTTGTTTTGCTGGACCGCAGATTACGGGAAATGGGCAGTTTTTACGGGGCGCTTCCGGCCCATGACGGGCTTTGGGATGCAGCAAAGGAAACCGCGTATGATGCTGCTGCCCGGCTTGCGATTGTGCCCATGGTGCTCGAAGCGCGTGGTCTTGATATCACGCTTGATACGGTTGAGCGGTTTCATGCGATGGGCGATCCGCTCACCGCAAAGGTGCTGAACCGGATATTCCATGACGAAATAAATCACGTCTCTTTTGGAACCAAATGGTTTGAATGGTGTTGTATGCAGTTCAAAAGCGATCCTCATCGCTATTGGAAGGAGCTGGTAAAAACCCACTTTAGAGGCGGGTTGAAGCCTCCTTTCAACGACTCGGCGCGTCTTGCAGCCGGTTTAACCCAAGAATATTATATTGGTGTTGAATAATTAACTAAATTAAACTTAGTCCTGTTCCTACAGCACGGGGGCAGAATTTCTGTCAAAATCTAGGCCAGAGAGCGATCTCTCCGGGTGACAAATAGCAGGACTCAATGAGTTTATGACCGATAGTGTAGTACGTATTAGTAAAGCCGTTGTGAAAAAGATCACAGCAGTCGCTATTTTTGGATCAGCGATGACTTTTTCTTCCACAGCGATGGCCGCCGAGGCCGCAGAAGCAGATGCCGGACTTGCTGTTGATGCTTTCAGAGCTGTTTCCCCAGGCAGCGAAAATATTCTGGGGCAGGCCGATCCCGCCTTCCGGATGCTTTTCGATAATTGGGCCGATCAAGGTAAACAAGCAGCGGTCAAACTTACCATTCCTTCACGCAAACCCGTCGAAAATTTCAGACTGACCAGTTCCTACGGCTTCCGGTCAGATCCTTTTAAAGGTCGCCGCGCTAGCCATAAAGGTCTGGATATGGCTGGACCAGTCGGAACCCCCATTTATGCTACCGCAGACGGCATTGTCGGCCGCGCACAATGGCTGGGTGGTTATGGCAATTATATCGAAATCAACCACGGTAACGAAATTCAAACCCGTTACGGGCACATGTCTCGCCTGAACGTGAAGCCAAACACCCGCGTTAAGAGCGGTGATCTGATCGGTTTCATGGGTTCAACCGGCCGTTCAACCGGCAGCCACCTGCATTATGAAGTTCGCATTGCCGGTGAAGCAGTTAATCCTGTTCCCTTCATGCAATCCAATGACTTCCTGTTGGCCCAGAAAGCTACTCCTGGTGAAGCTTTGGGTGGACCTGACGAATAGGAAACGGTTCAAGAGTTAATACGCCTTTGGGAGAGGGTGATTTAGGGGTCGGTGAAGCTAAGCTCACTGACCCTTTTTTTGTGTCCGTTCGCTTCGGGAGAATTTTCAGGGTGAAGGCTGGCGCAAATATTTCTGCTGCCTTCTTTTGACACTGTGCTGCACAAGCCCTATCTTAAGGACATGACACAGATAACCCAAGCTGCGGATCAAGAGATCTTCCTGACCCCCAATGCAGCCAAGCGCGTTGCGGCTATTGCTGAGAAACAGAAAAAGCCCGCGATTCTGCGTCTGGCGGTAGATGGCGGCGGCTGTTCCGGCTTTCAATATCGTTTTGATCTGGCGGAAAAGATCGAATCTGACGACATTGCTGTCGAGGAATCCGGCGTGACGCTGGTGGTGGATGACATCAGTCTGGACCTTGTTCGCGGGAGCGCCGTGGATTTTGTGGAATCCCTTGGCGGTAGCGCTTTTCAGGTGACCAATCCCAACGCGGCCTCCGGCTGTGGTTGCGGCTCCAGCTTCTCTGTCTGATCGCGCCTTCGGTGAGGATAGCCAGCTTTAACATCAATGGTATCAAAGCGCGTCTGCCGCGCTTGCTCGAATGGCTTGAAGAAACAAAGCCCGACGTCGCTTGCTTGCAGGAAATCAAAACGATTGATGAGGGCTTTCCAGCGGATGTGTTCGAGAAAATCGGATATGGCGCGATCTGGCATGGCCAGAAAAGCTTTAACGGCGTCGCGATCCTGACCCGCGACCAGCAGCCCGTAGAAATCAAGCGCGGTCTGGACGGGGAACCGGAAGACGAGCATAGCCGCTATATCGAAGCCAATGTGCGAAGCGCTAACGGAACTCAGGTGAGGGTGGCGAGTATCTATCTGCCCAACGGTAACCCGCAGCCGGGACCGAAATTTGACTTCAAGCTACGCTGGATGAAACGTCTGCGCGATCGTGCGACGGAAATCTGGCAAGAGGAAGTTCCTGCCGTGCTGGCCGGCGATTATAACGTCATCCCACGCGATAATGACGTGTTCTCGGTCAAGGCGATGGAAAATGACGCGCTTATGCAGCCGGAAAGCCGGGAAGCCTATCGGCGCATTCTTCATGACGGTTGGACGGACGCTCTGGGCATGACCTATCCGGAGGGGCAAATCTGGACCTATTGGGACTATCGCAGCGGCGGTTGGCAGCGCGATCAGGGCTTCCGGATCGACCATCTGTTGCTCAGCCCCTTGGCCGCTGATCAGCTTGTAGGCTGCGGTGTGGACAAGGAACATCGCGGGCGGGAAAAAGCCAGCGACCATGCACCCACCTGGGTTGATCTGAACTTCTGAAGCGGCGCTATCTGGCCGAGGTTACCCTTAACCGCCGAAGCTGCTCAAATAGTTTTTTCGTATAAGGTATAGATCCGGTTGATCTTGGCCTCGATCGCATCGGCGATAGCGACCATTCCTTTGTTATCGTCCAATATCCAGCCAATTTCGCCGCGTGTCGCACCATATTTGGCGACAGCTTCGCGGCGGATATATTCGATCATCATAAACGCCATCTGGCTTGCAATCCGGCTGTTCTGCAAGTCTTTGACCACGCCCATTAACGGTACCCGCATGGTCGGGGACTTGGGAAATTTCAGCCACCAGAGCAGCTTGGCCCAGTTAAACGGGAACAGATTGCCATTCATATCCTTTATCCGATCATTCAGATCCGGCAAGGTCATCATGAAAGCCACCGGCCTTCCTTCCAGCTCGGCAATCATGATCAGGTCTTCATAAACAATAGGCTTTAAACTGACGCCGAGATGGTCAATCTCCTTTTCGGTCAGGGGGACAAAGCCCCAGTTATCCGACCAGGCGTCATTCAATATGTCCATGATGATCTTTGCATCGCGGTCAAAATGCGACTTGTCCACTTTGCGCAGTTTCAGCTTGCTGTTGCGCTCACCCGACTTGACGATCCGGTCAATCAGGGGCGGTAAACCGTTAGCAATCTGCAGGTCATAAGTGGTCAGCTCTTTAACGCTTTTATAGCCGTCTGCTTCGATCCAGCCCTGATATTCCTTGTTATGATGCCCCATCATAACGGTCGGACTATGGTCATGGCCAAAGGTGAGCAGCCCCGGCTCTTCCCAGATGGACATGCTGATCGGCGCAACCACGCGGTGCATGCCTTGTTCTTTCAGCCATTTTTCGGCTGCGTCGATCAAGGCGGTAGCCGCTTCCTGATTAGCAGCTTCCAATAGTCCCCAATTGCCCGTCCCCGGCCCAAAACCCTTTTCAACAGGCTGTTCCAGAGCCAGATGGTCAATATGCGCGCTTATCCGGCCGATGAGTTTGCCGTCCTGCTCCGCCAAAAATAGCTGAACTGTGGCATGTTCAAAAAACGGGTTTTTCTTGGGGTTTAAAAGCCCGTAAGCCTCTGATTTCAGGGGTGGAACCCAATGCGGATCATCGGCATTTAAACGATAGGCCAATTCGACAAAACTCTTGAGCTGGGCCTTGGTAGCAACGGGATGGATAACTATATGCGATGACACGGTGGTTATAGGACCTTTTAAGGATTATTTATAATCAGCTTTTCCGCAGTGACGCTAATCAGGCCAATATGTCAAGCAGATGGGGCCTGTATTGGCGGTGATGTCAGGAGAGGATGAAGCAACAAAGGAACGAGAAAACATAGCAATGCCATGATCTCGCCATGTTGTCCTGCTGTAGGCAGCAGATAAGGAAGAAGTAACGTATGAAACATTCTACCCCTCAATCCGCCGACATAGCCATGTCGCTTGATTCGGTTGTATCTGAAGCCGGGCAGGCCGCTGTGCGCGCTTCGTCTTTCGATGATAATGAGCTGATCCGCACGGCGGCAAAGGTCACGCGTGATCTGAATGCTGTGAATCCTTTGATTTACTGGGCCGATTTTCTGGCGTCTATCGTGGTTGGATATGGCGCAATGGTTGCGGCAATCATGTTCGAAGCTCCGGGCTTTGCCGTTCTGGCAGGTATCGTTTCTGTGCTGGCGCTTTATCGCGCGGGTAGTTTCATTCATGAACTGACCCACATTCGTCGCGGCTCATTGCCCGGTTTTCGCTTTATGTGGAATGCGTTGCTGGGAGTTCCCCTGCTGCTGCCATCGTTCATGTATGAAGG
>JADKLW010000272.1_pt1 | contig 24879 bp, 27 predicted proteins | sample 8641881 | NCBI WGS metagenome assembly JADKLW01 (sample SAMN16272185, study PRJNA661076) | feces metagenome | isolation source: fecal sample from diarrhoea affected cattle B | host: Bos taurus | place: South Africa: Lokaleng Village, Mahikeng | collected 2019-09 | reverse complement strand
GCGGAGGGCTTGCCACGGGCCGACCCCGAGGAGGCGGGAGGAGGCGAGGAAGTCGGAGGTGCGGATGCTCAGCACGGCGCTGCGGATCACGCGCGCGTAGATCGGCCAGGACACGATGATCAGCGCGATCACGGCGATGCCCACGCCGGTCAGCATCGCGGTGTGCACGCCGTCGGCGAGCGCGGCGCCCGTCTCGGCGGCCGCGCCGTCACCGCCTGCGGACGACTGCGCCGACCGCGTCATCACGGTGATGAAGATCGCGGTGCCCGCCGCCCCGGCAACCTGCTGGACGGTGTTGACGATCGCGCTGCCGTGCGAGTACCGCTCCGGCGGCACCGACCCCAGGGCGGTCGCCAGCAACGGCGTGAACATCAGGCCGAGCCCGATGCTGAGGACCACGTGGGCGAACACGATGAAGCCCTTGGACGTGCCCTCGTCGAGCATCGACAGCAGCACCATCGCAACCAGCACGACCGCGGCGGCGGGAATCACGAGCGGCCGCGGCCCGAAGCGGTCGAACGCCCCACCGACCACCGGTCCGAGCATCCCCATCACGAGTCCGCCGGGTAGCAGCAGCAAGCCGGTCGTCAGCGTCGAGAAGCCCAGCACCCGCTGCATGAACATCGGCAGGATGATCAGCGCGCCGAGCAACATCATCATCGTCGCGACGAACATCAGCGCGGCGATCCGGAACTGCGACGACGAAAAGACGCGCAGGTCGAGCAGCGCCCGGTCCGCGAGCCGGAGCTGACGCCAGACGAAGATCGCCAGGGCGACGACTCCGATGGCGATCGGGATCGCCGGCGGAACCGCCGTCGGGCCGTGGGCCGACTCGCCGATGCTGCTGAGGCCGTAGACGATCCCGCCGAACCCCAAGGCGGAGACGACGACCGAGAAGACATCGAGGTGCGCACCCTGCGGCGACGTCACGTTGCGCACCCAGGCGACCCCGGTCGCGAGCCCGCCGAGCGCGATCGGCAGCACGATCCAGAACATCCAGCGCCAGTCCAGCGCGTCGAGGATCACGCCCGAGATCGTCGGCCCGATCGCCGGGGCGACGGCGATCACGATCCCGATCAGCCCCATCACCTGACCGCGCTGGTTCAGCGGCACGAGGGTCATGACCGTCGTCATCAGCAGCGGGATCATCAGCGCCGTGCCGGTCGCCTGGACGATCCGGCCCGCGAGCAGCACCTCGAACCCGGGCGCGAGCGCCGCGATCAGGGTGCCGACCGAGAACGCGGTCATCGCGGTGATGAAGATCTGCTTGACCTCGAACCGCTGCAGGACGAAGCCGCTGACGGGGATGACGATCGCCATCGTCAGCAGGAAGCCGGTCGTCAACCACTGCGCCGTCGTCGCGGTGATCGCGAGATCCTCCATGAGCTCCGGCAGCGCGACGCTCATGATCGTCTCGTTGAGGATCACGATGAACGACGAGACCACGAGCAGCGCGATCAGGCGCTTGCTCTCCGCCGGCAGGCCGGGCGATGGAGCGACGGAACTGGGACTGGACATTCCGAGAACTATCGCAGGATGTAAGGAAGCTAACTTGTCCGGGGTGTGAACCCTCGGTCGGGGACCAACTCGATACGGCGGACGCGGCCGTCCCCCGGAAACGCGCCGTCGCGCCGCCCCCTCCTCCGTACGGGGAGAGAACCACGCGACGACACGGCGATATCGCCGGTGATCGAGGCCGCGTCACGCGACCTCGACCGGATCAACCGATGCGGATCGTCTTCCGGGACTTCGACTTCTGGATCCGGAGGGTGTACTTCCCCGCCGAGACCTTCTTGCCCTTCCGGACCGTCACGGTCAGCGTCCGCCGCTTGATCTTGCCGGTGGCGACCAGGGTCTTGCCCTTGCGCAGCGAGACCTTGCGGGTCTTCTTGCCCTTCCACGGCGCCTTGGCCAGGCGGGCGATCACCTTGGTCTTACCCGTCTTGCCCGCCTTGCCGGTCTTGCCCGTCTCGCCCGCCTTGCCGACGGGGCCGGCCGGACCCGGAACGCCGACCGGGCCCGGGACGCCGATCGGACCCGGGACGCCCTGGGGACCGGGCTGCGGCGTCACCAGCGTCAGCGAGAAGCCGCCGAAGGTATTGGGGGTACGATCCGGACCGCTGCCGGCGGGGAAACCGCCGTAGATGTCGGTTACGACCGTCGGCACCAGGTTCGACAGCGTGATCGTGCCGTCAGGGTTCTGGGTCTGCGTCGACTGGCTGAGGTCGAGCGTGAACAACTCGGTGCGGTCGTAGACCTCGGTGTTCTCGGTCATCGGGTCGTTGGTGCCGTTCCACCGCGTCCCGTTGGCGTAGAGGTGCGCCGTGTCGGTGCCGTTGAAGACCACGACGGGGTTCTGGATCGACAGCGTGTAGTTGAAGCCGACCGCGGTCGAGATGTTGGTCGAGCGACCGCTGACCTGACCGAAGGTCGATACCGTGCCCTGGCGCGTCTCCGGATCGTAGACGCCGGCCCCGGCCGGGTAGTTCCACGAGACCGGCGTACCCTCGGGATCGGCGGGCGAGATCGGCGTGCCCGTGGCACCACCGAGGGTGCCGAACACCATGTTCTGGCGTCCGAAGGTGGAGTTCGTGGCGAAGTAGCCGACGAACGTCCGATCGACACCAGCGGTCGGGCCGAAGACCTTGACCGTCGACCAATTGAGGTTGCCGCCGACGACCGTCTGCGGGGCGGCGTGCGCGGAGGCGGCGGTCAGCGCGAGCGCGGCGATGGCGACTGGTGCGACCAGCCGACGCGAGAGAGGAGCGGTCATGGGATCGCTTTCTTGGGTGTTGGGACAGGAAGAAGGAGGCGAGCGCGGAGCGCGGCTGCGTCAGCCGGCGGGAGCCACGTCCGGCACGGTGATGGTGAAGGCGCCGAACCGCGCCCCGACCGCGTAGAAGTCGCTCCAGATCGTGCGACCCGCCGCGGTCAGGAAGGCCGGGGCCATGGTGAACGTGGTCTCGCCGCCGGCGGTAGCGCGGGATCGGGCGGCCGTGAGGTCGACGGTCATCGCCTTGACGCCGGTCTCGACGACCGGGGGACCCGAGGGATCCTCGTACGAGTTGTAGGTCGCGTCGAGGAGGACATCGGCACTCGTGCGGTCTGCCGCTACGTCGAACGTCAGGTTCTCGACCTCGACGTCGAGGTCACCGTGGCTGGGATAGGTGTAGTGGAACCTGCCCGCGTGAGCATTGGTCATGCGGCCGCCGGGGGCGCTCTGCCACGTGCCAGGACTGAGTCGCGCGTCGAAGGTCGAGAGGCGGCTCGCGCCGTCCGAGATGTCGACGGCGCCGCCGGAGCTCAGGTACGTGATCCAACTACGCAGGTTGCCACCCGTCTGCAACCCACAGCCGATCCAGTCCGTCGCGCCCGACGGCGTGGCGGCCCAGCACACTGACTCGGGCGCCGGCGGCGGTTCCGGAGCCGGCGGGGTCGGAGGCGCGGGCGGCTGCTCGACGAGGATCGGAGGAGCGAACGGCACCGGGGCGGGCGCGGGGGCCGGCGCCGGAGCGGGCGCCGGAGCCGGGCGACGCGCTGTGCTCACCGTCACGGTCAGCGTGCCGAGCCGTCCGGTCTTGACCCGCGAGGTCTTGAGACCCGACCGCAGCTTGCGGACGCCCGCTGAATGCAACGAGACCCGGGCGTTCGCGAGCGAGATCGTGCCGGCGGAGGCGTCGCGCTTCGGGGACCCCTTCAGGGTCAGGACCGAGATGCGCTTCTTCCCCACCGTGCCACTGACGGTCGGCTTCTTGCCGAGCGAGAGGCGCAGGTTCGTGACGGTCACCTTGCGCTTGCCGCGAGCGAACCGCAGACGACCATCGAGGTCGACGCGCTTGGCATCCACCTTGGGCGTCCCGGACACCGGCAGCGTCCAGCGGCGGCGGGTCACCGCCGCGGGCTTCGTCGCAGAGACCTTCACTCGCGCCTTGCGGAGCGCGACCGTCGCTGGTGCCTTCGTCGCCGGGGAGACGGTGACCGTTCCCGCACGCTCGGTCGCCGCCGACGCGCTCGATGCTGGAAGAGCGAGGCCGACGGGAGCGGCCGTGAGCACGACGAGCGCGCTACAGACGACAGGGCGTGAACGACGACGGAGGGACGACATCGATAGGGAAACCTAACAGAAGGGGACCCCAACTCGACGTCGAGTCGGCTGGCGGCGGGCCCTGATCGCAGGCGGGCCCGCCACCTTCCGAGCGGTGTGCGAGGTTGTGGGCATGCCTCAGACCCAGACGGACTACGTCATCGAGCTCGACCCCCGCCCGGGCGTCGCTCAGGGCGAGGAGCGCTTCGTCGTGCGCCACGACGACGGAACCGAGCAGCAGATCCGCGTCAAGGACTACGAGCTCATCTACCCGATTCCCGGCCTCTACGAGGAGGTCGTGCAGCGCCGGCTCGAGTGCTCGTCGCCGCAGATCATCGTCGAGCGTCTCGCCGATGCGGTCGCGGCAGCCGACCAGGACCCCGCCGACGTCCGGGTCCTCGACGTCGGCGCCGGAAACGGTGTGATCGGCGAAGGGCTGCGCGACGCGGGCTTCCGCGTGCCCGTCGGATCCGACGCGCTGGTCGAAGCCCGAGACGCCGCCGAGCGTGACCGCCCCGGGCTCTACGCCGAGTACGTGATCGACGACGGCACGCCGGACGCCTTCGGCGCGATCGAGGGCGCCGTTCGCCGTCACGAGCTGAACGCCCTGACCTGCGCGTCCGCCCTCGGGCCGGGGCACATCCCGATCGAGCGCCTGGTCGCCGTCTGGGGCCTGCTGCCGGCCGGCTCGCTGATCGCGCTGACCGCGTCGACCGCGCTCGTCGCCGACTGGGGCGGGCCGCAGATCGCCCTCAACGCCGTCTCAGGTGACGACGCCCCGACCGAGGTCGTGCACCACGAGCAGTTCCGCCACCGGCTGCTGGTGGGCGGCGGCTCGGTCGACTACGACGTGATCGTGGGCCGCAAGCCGATCGGCTGACGACCCGGCCCGGGATCCCGGCCGAGCGCCTACCTCTGCGAGGCCTGCGCGGGGTGGCGCTTCACCGCGCGTGCCCGACGGGAAGGCCATCCGCCCGCGCTGACGAAGACCGATTCCGTCTACCTTCCTGGACCTCGGGGACGGGGAGAACCGCTTTGCGCCCGAGTGGGTCGGCGGCATCGAAGACGCCCTCGCCCGGGTGGTCGCCGACGAGGAGCCCCGCGCGCTCGTGACGGTCGCGTCGGGCAAGTTCTGGTCCAACGGCCTGGACCTGGAGTGGATGGGCGCGAACCAGGAGCAGATCCCCGCGTTCGTCACGCGGGTGCACGAGCTCTACGCACGGGTCCTCGAGGCCGGGGTCCCGACGGTCGCCGCGATCCAGGGTCACGCTCGTCGAGCAGCGTCCGGCCGCAGCCAGCCGACTACAGCTCGATCGTTCCGGAGACCACGACGTCGGTTCGCCCCCCGACCCAGACCCGATCGGCCTCGGCGGAGACGTGGACGCGGCCGCGTCGCCCGATCGCGGTGCCCTGCGCCGCGACGTACGGGGCGGTCGCTCGCCCGCGGGCGAGCAACCACTGCGCGGCCGCCGCGTTGAGGCTCCCGGTGACCGGGTCCTCGCGGAGCGGCTCCGTGCCTTCGGTGAAGAACGCGCGCAGCTCGAAGGCCACCGGCGACCCGGGCTCGTCCGGTCCGATCACCCCGATGTCCCACCGGCCCGGGTGGGCCGACGCATCCGGGCGAAGCCCAAGGACCGTCTCGGCGCTGTCGAGCAGGATCCCGACCCAGCCGGGACCGTTGTCGAGCCATTCGGCGTCGACCACGGCATCCCGTTCGACGCCCAGGATCGCGATGACCGCGTCGAGCGTTGCCGGGTCGACGGGACCGGAACGGATCCGGGGCGGAGCCGCGAACGTCAGCCGTTCGCCGTCGATACGCACGGGGATCAGCCCCGCGCCGCACTGCTGGACGATCACGCCGGGGGTCGCCGGTTCGCCGCCGACGTCGAGCCATGCTCGCGCCGTCCCGAGGGTCGGGTGTCCCGCGAACGGCAGCTCGTTGGCGAGCGAGAAGATCCGGACGCGATAGTCGGCGCCGGGCTCCGTCGGAGCCAGAACGAAGGTGCACTCCGAGAGGTTCGACCAGACGGAGAAGCGTCGCAACGCGGCGTCATCGAGTCCCTCGGCGTCGAGCACCACCGCTACCGGGTTGCCCGTGCCGGGTTCCTCGCCGAACACGTCGATCTGCCGAAAACGCCGACTCATGATGCAGTTCTACGCCATGGACGCCGCATCCGCGAGGCGCCCGACCTGGTGACGCGCGGCCGGGACACCGAGCCGTTTGCGCCTCGAGCCGCTCGCTGAGGTCGACGACTGGCTGGAGGACTACCGAAAGGTCTGGACGCACCGCTTCGCCGCCCTGCGCGCTGATCTGGAGCCGATTTCAGGAACGTGCGACGACCCGGCGAATCAAGCGTCCGGTCGAAGGGTCGACATCGAGATCGCGCGCCGTGAGCTCGATCCCGATATCTGCGATGTGGAGCTGCGAGGCATCCCATCGATGCCGGAGGAACGACCGCACCACGTGCAGGTAGACGTGCGTGGGCGTGGGCGCCCCGAGAGCGAGCGCCTCGTCGACAGCTCTAGCCGTGGCGTCGTCCGGAGCTCCCCGCACCGCGCTCGATTCGTCCCTCGGCTGCGATTTGCGCATCGAAAGCACGAGGTCCGCCGTGACCACGTTCTCGAAACCAGACGCAAGCCCCTTCACGGAGCGCTGTCCCTTGTCGAGCACGCTGATCCGGTCCGGATCGAGCGTGAAGCCAGCGGCGCAGATCGCGCGCTGCACGAGCGCCCACAGGGCACCGCTGGAGTTCGAGAAGTTCAACGACAGCCAACCGTCGTCCTTCAGGACTCGATGAGCCTCACGGAGCCCATCGGTCAGTAGCTGCTCATAGCGCTCAGCGCTACGGTGCCCTGCGGCCTTTCCACGGTCCACGACGGCTTCCTCGGTGTAGTCGGTTATGCGCCCGAGCCACGCCTCCTGAAACAGGTTCATGTCGCTGTAGAAGATGTTGCTCCCGAAGGGCGGGTCCGTGAACACGTAGTCCACGGTTCCGTCTTCGAGATCGAGGTCCGTCGCCGATCCGACGCGATACCGGGTGCTCGGGATCTGCGTGATGGATCGTGCCTCCAGCTCGGCACGAACGGCTCGATCCGCCTTCTGCGCTGCGCGGACCTTCCGGACGAACAGATCGAGGACGTTCCACTCGTAGAACACCGGGGCGATGTAGTAGTTCCCGTTCGCCGCGTTCAAGGGACGCTGACGAGACCATTGGTACCGCTTCGAGGCCCGCGGCAGGATCGCCGTGAAAGCGAACATGAGCTTTTCGCGGATCGAAGGCTCGTCCTCGGCCGCAATCGCGTTTCGCAGGGCGGCGAGCACCGCGAGGTTCCGCGGTGAGAAGAAGTCGGAGGTGGAGTTGAGGCCGTGCTTGGCCAGTGCTGACGCCTGGTACATCTGACGCGACGATTCGATCACCTCGGAGGGAAAGTCGATCGTGGCTGGGTCTGCCGGACCGAAGGGGTCCGACGGCGCTTGGTCGATGAGCTTCGCCGAGCACGAGCACGACACCGAATCCAGGACTGGCACCTCGCCGATCCGGTCCGCGTTGCGCGTGACGAACGACTCCCCGCAGGACGGGCACTGCATCTCGCGCTTGCTCCAGCCGGCCGCCTCGAGCGTCTCGTAGAAGTTCACGGGAGCGTTGCAGTGGCCGCACGCATAGACGAACGTCCAGACCCGCTTGGACAGCGTGGCGGCACCATCGTGTCGAGCGCAGGGGTGGAGATACGCTCCCGGAAACGTCCTGTCGACGCGCTGCTCGACGCGAGCGACAGCCTCGTCCAGGTCACGACCGGGAACGAGATTCAGGTAGCCGTTGCCGATGTGCGCCCCGAGCTCCGAGATGTCCGACAACTCAGCGCGGCGCCCGGACATCAGAGCCGCCACCCCCGTCATGCCCGATCCGGCGAACAGGTCGCAGACCAGATCACCGGGCTCGGTGAACGCCTCGATGAACGGGATGATGGCGGTCACCGGCACCTTCGTCAGGTACCCGTGAGCCATGTAGACGGGATCGGAGCGCTTCACGGCTACGAGATCCGGTACGACGCCCCGACTATCTGTCGTCGTGGCCCCGCTGAACTCGCTCGCTGTCGACACCGAGGCCATCGTACCGGGCTCGACGCCGCCGGCTGGCGCTCCGATCAGTCGGTCCGACGGATGCGCCAGCGACCAGGCGCGAGCTCGTACTCCTCGTAGCCGTCGCCCACGAAGACGACGGTGGCGTGAGCCCGGATCGAGTCGAGCGTCGTCTTGGGATTGTTCTCGAGGGGCTGCTTGGCCGCGGCGCGAGCGAACATCTTCTGCTCCAGGAGATCGATCTTCGCGACCATGTGCGTACCCGAGACCTTGTAGAGGATCGCGAGGTTGCTGAAGTTGTCGAACACGCCGAACAACCAGTAGCCAGCGTCGCGAAACCGCGCGATGACCGTCGGAGAGATCGCGCGGCTCGTCGGGAACTGCAGCGCTCCGCCGTCGACGAGCTTCGTGCTCTTGATCTCGACCTCCTCGCCCGTGTAGGGATCTATGGCGTCGATCCCACCGCGATCTCCCTGCCAGATCAGCTCGGCCTGCACGCAGATCATGGCTTCCCGCAGGAACGCGTTGTCGCTTGGATTCGGCGCGCCCACCTCGTCGGCCAGGATCTCGTATGCGGCCGTGATCATTGCTGCGGCCTTCTCCAAGGCCAGTGCGCGTTTCGGGTCGGTGAAATCGAGTTCCATCGCTGGGCCTTCGCCAGTCGTGTGCAGCGTCCTCTACACATCGACACGTCACGCCGATCAACGCAGCGCGATCGAGAGGCACGAGCTTCAACGGGTGGGCCAGCGCGCCGCGAGCTGCTCGCAGATCACGCGTTGCTCGTGCGGTTCCAGCTCATGGGTGAGGAGCCCTTCCACCGTGAAGACGGCGATCTTGACCTCCGCGTCGATCGTCGCCGGATCGATCCGCTGCTCGAGCTGCCCTCGCAGGAGCGCCTCGGTACTCGCATGGAAGGCGTCGTGCCAGGCGTTCAGTGCTTCCGAGCGGCCGATCCGGGCGTGCACGGTCGTGACGAGCCGCCGCGTCTGCTGGAGCTGCTGGACGGTCCAGAGCAACTGGTCCTGCAACGGCTGTCCGACGAGTGATCCGTAGTCGGCCAACGCATCGGCGAGCACGGCGTCCAGGACGGCGATGAGGACGTCGTCCTTGTCGTCGAAGTACCAGTAGATCGTGTTGGCGGCCACCCCGGCCGCGCGAGCGAGCGCGGCCATCGAGGTCGCGTCGTAGCCGTCCTCGATGAACAGCCGCCGGGCCGCGTCGACCAGCTCGGAACGCTTCTCCTCGCGATCCTGCCTCGGCTTGGTCGGCGGCATCGGCCAGACGTTACCACTCTTGTACGTCGTTCAAGACTGGTGTACCGTCGTGCACCCGCCGTCTTGAATGACGTTCTACACCAGCGAAGAGCAAGGCCCCGATGAGCACCACGAGCACCTACACCCGTCACGACACGACCTTCGATTCCCACGGCACATCGTGCGCGGCGTGGCTCTACCGGCCCGAAGGCGTCGTGGCTCCGCCCGTCATCGTCATGGCCCACGGCTTCGGCGCGATCCGCGTCATGCGCCTGGATGCGTACGCCGAGCGATTCGCCGCGGCCGGCTTCGCGGTCCTGGTGTTCGACTACCGTGGATTCGGCGACAGCGACGGTCAGCCCCGCAACGTTCTCAGCGTCCCGATGCAGCACGAGGACTGGCGCGCCGCCGTCGCGTACGCCCGCTCCCTCTCGGGGGTTGACACCACCCGCGTGGTGGCCTGGGGCACCTCGTTCTCCGGCGGCCACGTCCTGCACCTCGCCGCCGAGGACCACGACCTCGCGGCCGTCGTCGCCCAGGTCCCCCACGTCAGCGGCCTCGCGGCCGTGCGTTCCTCGCCGATCCGGCTGGCGATCCAGCTCGCGCGCGCGGGGCTGCGTGACGCGATCCGCGCGGCGTTCGGTCGCTCGCCGTACCGCGTCCCGGCGGTCGGAAAGCCGGGCGACGTGGCGATGATGACCTCACCGGACGCGTGGCCGCTCGTCCAACGCCTGGCCGCCGGCCACCGGGACCGGTTCGAGCGAGAGAACATCGTCGCCGCGCGCATCGCCCTGCTGATGGCGCTCTACTCGCCCGGTCGCCGTGCGAGGCGCATCACCTCCCCCGCGCTGGTGCAGGTCGCGCTGCAGGACGTCGTGACCCCCGTCAAGGTCGCGATGAACGCGGCGAAGCGGATTCCTGGCGCCGAGATCAAGACCTACGACTGCTCCCACTTCGAGCCGTACCTCGACCCGTACTTCGACACCGTCGTCGGCGACCAGATCGACTTCCTCACGCGGACCGTCGGGTGAGGATCGACAGGCGTTCGCCGGTCCGGGGCCCTGCTGCGTGAAGGTCGGGGGCTGAAGGCGATGGCGATCATTGTTCGCGATCTCGAAGTCGACGAGCCGCTCGACCTGCTTCGGGGCGCGCTGCCGAGCGAGCACGACGACCACACGGTCTTTCGGGTGGATTCGAAGGAACGAGATATCGCACTGGGGCGCCTCCAACTCGTCGTAGCGGCCGCGTACGGATTCGAGCCGCCGACGGGAGCTCCACTCAACGAGCCCTAAACCGTATGGGGCGGCCGTCCGGCCGTTGCGGTTGAGCGTGATCGTTGCGAGGGTCGGCACCCGCGCATGAAGCTAGCTCAAGCCGGAAGCGGGTTTGCCAGACGCAGTCGGCGATCAGCTCGGTCTCAACCTTCCACGGACCACGGCGGAGCTGCCTATAGCGGCCGATACACGTCGCGACGGTGATCGATCCGGAGCACGATGACCTCACGGACCTCATCGTTCACGCGGTAGAGGATCCGGTAGGTACCGCGGCGAGCGGACCAGATGCCGTGCAAGCTGCCGCGAAGTGGCTTGCCAACCCGGCGCGGTTGTTGGATCAACGCTGTCGTCACGAAGTCGATGACGGCGGTCGCCACGGCCTCGGGCAGCGTGTCGGTCAACGCCCGTCGCGCGGGTGGCGTGAGGACGAGCTCGTACTCGTCGTGTCCGGTCAACGGCGGAGCGCGCGGACGGCATCGACCCCACGAACCACGTCGCCCTTGGCATACGCAGCGTCAGCCTCACGGATGTCAGCCAGCGCCGCGGGATCGTTGAGAACCGAAATCGTCTCTTCGAGCTGCGCGAGGTCTTCGGGGCTGATGATCACCGCGGCCTCGCGGCCATTGCGGGTGATCGTGACGCGCTCGTGGTGATCCTCGACGCGATCCACGACCTCGGAGAGGTGATCGCGGACGCTCCGGAGCGGTTCGGTTGCCATGGCGTCAATTGTGGCGCTTCTCAAGCCAGATGTCTACCGCAGGTGTCACCCAACCGGCAGGAGACCTGACCAGAAAGCGCAAGCCCGATCAGCGATCCTTCGGGCGGCTTCCGAGCGCCGCTTCCCCAACAGCGTCGTCCACGTCCGCTACCGCATGGCCGGCTGACCGGAAGCGGCGGGGCCGGGGCGGATCGGGCCGGGAACGCGCCGCCGCCGACCGGTCGGCGTTGGGCGTCCCCAGCGCCTACAGCCCGAGGCGCCGGTACTCGATCGCCGGGCAGCGGTCCATCAGGACGACGAGGCCCGCGGCGCGCCCCCGCTCCGCCGCCGCCGCGTCGATCACGCCGAGCTGGAGCCACGCCGCGCGGGCGCCGACCTGCTGGGCCTCGTCGACGTGGACGCCCGCCTGGTCCGAGCGCCGGAAGACGTCGACGACGTCGATCGCGTGGTCCACGGCGGCCGCCGCGAGCGTCGGGTAGGCGCGCTCGCCGAGGATCTCGTCCGCCTGCGGATGGACCGGCACGATCCGGTGCCCCCGCGAGCGCAGCAGCACCGCGATCCGGTGGGAGTCGCGCTCCGGACGCGGCGAGCAGCCGACGACCGCCCAGGTGCCCGGCGTCACGAGCAGCCCGCGGATCGTCTCGTCTTCGACACCATCGAGGGGCATCGTCCTACGGTATCCGGCGCGTCGAACGGCACGCGACCGGCGACGGTCTCACCCCTCGGAGCGACGCATAATGTTGGTGATGCGCGTGTTCTCCACCCAGAAGGACTCGCGGGTGAGGCCGTAGTCGCCGCGTATGAATAGGCCGTTCACGGAGAGGTAGCTGCTCACTTCCGAGTCGACCTCGTGAGCCATGCACCAGTTGACGATCCTCATCACTTCGTGCTCGGTACCGGGAAGCAGGCCCAGCAGCTCGTCCCACCGACCCCTCGCGGCGTCGGTGCGTTCCCGGAGCTCGCCGAGCAGCACAACCAGCTCCTGCTCCATCCGGTTGCCGTGCTCGCGGAAGTTCTTCCGCGAGATCTCGTGATGTTGCACGCCGTCGACGACCAGTGCTCCCGCCAACCCGTAGGCCCTCTCGACGTCCTCGGCGGTCTCGAAGCAGCGCTGATACGTCTCCATCCACGACTCCAGCGAGGCGTGGAGCGCATGCACGAGGTCCCACCGGAGTGCGTCATCTAGGTCATCGAACGACGGGGTCCGCGGCGTACTCGCGATGCCGCTCGCGACGAGGCTCTGGGGGGTACCGACGACCTGCTGCGGTTGCAAGCCGCCTCGCAAGAACGCCGACATCACCTTCCCGAAGGCCTCGCCCTCGGGAGACTCGAGCTTCAGGTTGTCCTCGCCGCCGTCGAACACGAAGCCGTTGAGGTTGGTGGCCGGCCCGAACATGATCTGGAAGCACCCCGAGCGCTGCGTCTGCAGCTCCGCCCTGGACGTGGCGCGCTTGGCGACCGTCACCTCACGCTCCCCGGGGTAGGCGACCGCCAGCGTGTCCCCCTGCCCGAACAGGATCGCGGGGCTGACACGTTCCATCACCGTGAAGCCCGCGCCGACCGTGGCGTCCGCAAGCCGCAGCACGACCTCGCAGGCGGCTGGCTCGATCCCCGATCGGGCGATCGCGCCGGACCACTCCGGATCGCTCAGCAGGCCTTCCAGGCCGACGGCCACGTAGCTCGGAAGCCGTGGTTTCCTCTTGCCGAACAGCGCCATGCCCTCTCCCTCTCGCAGCGTCGCGTCGCGCTCGGATAGCGCGCGATCATCACCGCGGCGAGCCTACAGGGATTTTCGTCGACACCGTACTCTTGGCGGTCGGGCTCGCGGGGTGACTCGGCCGACGTGCAGATCACGCTCTGCGGCGCGCAGACGCTCAACGAGGCGTGCCCGCTGACGTCCAACCTGTTCCCCGGCGCAAGCTAGGCCGATCGAGCTCCGGACGGAGAACCCGATCGACCCCGCCACTCTGGACGTCGCGTTCCGCGTGTCCTTCCCCGGCGACGCCAATCCCCTGAACGACTCGCTGACGATCGCTCCCGCCTTCGAGAAGACGGCGATCGACTTCGCGACCGTCCTCGACCCGGCGTCGCGAACGGTGGCGGTCGGCGACACCCTCACGGCCACCGGGCAGGCGAACCCGCTGGTCGGGACGACGGCGACCGTGACCACGCCCGCGGGCGTCACGCTCGACGCGATCAGCGATCCCGACTGCACGTTCCAGGCCGCGGCGCCGCGGGGCCTGCGCTGTGACCTCGGCAGCACGCCGAACCGCACCATCACCTTCGGCGCGACGTTCGGCGTCATCGGTCCTGGGGCACTTCTTGGCGTTGTCAGTACACGAACGAACGTAGCTGGACGGGAACCAGAAGCCAAGGCCTCCGGGGCGAGAACCAGCCGCCGCCGCGCTCAGAGCACCTGCGTCGTGCAGTGGATTCCCGGTGCGTTCGCCAGCCGAGCGTCGGTCGTCAACAGCGCGGTGGCGTCGGTCAGTTCGGCAAGGGCGACGTACGTGGCGTCGTAGGCGCTGAGGTTGTGGCGCAGCTCCCAGATCCGCGGACGCAACCAGTCGGCTGGAAACCGCTCGATGGTCAAGGCCGAGAAACCTTCGAGGGCTGCCGTCCCCTGGGCTTCGGACAACGCCCCACGCAGGACCAGGCGGCGCAGGACATGGACCACCTCGCTGTCGAGCAGATGCGGTGCGGCCAGCTCATCGTCTCCGAGCAGACCGAGATCGGCGTCCCCAACGACGAGCGCGACGACGACGCCCGCGTCGACGACCTTCATCGCTCGTTACGGCCCTCGTGCAGGACCGACAAGATCGTCTCGCGATCAACACTGCCGCCCACGCGTCGCCGCGTCTCCCGGATGACCTCCCGGTTGTCGGCCACCCGCCGCTCACGCCCAGCCAGGTGCTCGAGCTCGTGCCGGACGTAGCTGGTCAGGGACATGCCCTTCGTCTTCGCTGCCTGTGCCAGCGCATCGCGAACGTCGTCGGGGACGTCTCGGATCTGGATCACCACGGACATGAGCCAACCGTACCACGCTAGGTGCAACTTGCACCCATTGTTCGGACTGCAACCGCCTCCGACGCCGCGGGGCGGGCCCGAGAGCGTGGTCGCCGCGCCTCCAGGCGCGCCCGATCGACGCAACTAGCCAGATGAAAAGGCCACGAATAGGTCACACGACCGCTACTGGCGCGTAGACGCCTGCTTCCTACGGCACCGTAGAAAGACGAAGACCCCGCGATTTGCAGGGTCTTCGGGAGGTGCGCGATACAAGACTCGAACTTGTGACCTCACGCATGTCAATGCGGTTTTCGGGGGCGCGGGATGTGGCGATTTGCAGGGTATTTGCGGGCGCGGCCGGCGGGGCGTATGCGCGGATATGCGGGGATTGGCGCGGGTTTGGGCCACGGGGCGGGGGTTCGTGGCCCGTGCCCGCGGGCATCGTTCACGCGGCTCACCTTGGATCACTTGCCCTCTCGTAGGCGGCTCGCGGCGGACCAATGTCCCTCCAGACCCACCGGTAGCACCGCGAGCGGCAAATCCCCCTGCTCGTGATGCGGGCCACGATAGGCTGACCACGTGACTTCTGGCCCTAATGAGCACGACCCTATCGACATCGCCGTCGAGCTTGATGACGCTGGCCGCAGCTCCGGCGTCGAAGCCGAGACGATTGAGTCCGACGTCATCACCGAACCATTCGATCCGCGCCTGATCGACGTTACAACCGAAACACGCACCCTTGACTCGGTGATAAAGCGCTTGGCCCTCAAACAGATCGACCTCGACCCAGACTTTCAACGCTCCAGGGGTATCTGGACGGCTGCGAAGAAAAGCCTGCTCATCGAGTCACTCTTGCTGCGGATACCGCTCCCCACGTTCTATGTCGCGGAAGTCGACGCCCCAGACGCTGAACTCGCCTCCGACCCCTGGGCCGTAGTCGACGGCATCCAGCGCCTATCGACAATCAGCGAGTTTGTCGGCACCGACCAAGAACCGGGAACGCTCCGCCTGGCGAAGGTCGAGTACCTCAAATCGGAAGAAGGAAAAACGTTCGGAGAGTTGCCTCAAGCGCTACAGCTGCGCGTCCTAGAGTCCCAATTCACCTTTCAGGTAATCCGCCGCTCGACACCCGAGCCAGTCCAGCTAAATATCTTCGCGCGGATCAACACCGGCGGAGTACCGCTGAGCCCACAAGAACTTCGCCACGCACTAACACCGGGACCCGCTCGAGCGTTCCTCCGTGAACTCGCGGAGTCCACCGCCTTTGAACGCGCTGTAGCGTCCAGCGTAAGCCCTACCCGCATGGCAGACCGCGAGATGGTCCTGCGCTTCTTGGCCTTTCGGAAGCAGGATTTCGACTCCTACACCCACCAAGACTTCAACGGGTTCCTCCGCACCGCGATGCAAAAGGTCAACGACTGGAGCGAAAGCCAGCGTCGCGCCGCAAAGAAAGACCTGGAGAAGACGCTAGGAATTTGCGTCAAAATTTTTGAAAATGACGCGTTCCGCAAACGATACTCCGTCGACCAACCGCGGAGACCGGTCAGCAAAGCGCTCTTTGAGTGTGTAAGCGTAGCGGTATCTACGACCATACGTGAGTTTGGCCCAGGAGCAGCGAAGCGACTTGAAGAGAACGGCCCCTCCATTCGTGCCGCTTTTGTTGAGCTTATGGGCGATCCTGATTTTGACCGCGCCGTATCTCAAGGCACGGGCGACCCGCTGCGAGTCCGGCAGCGGTTCGAAAGCATGATTCAGCTTATGAGGACCTACGCGCAGTGATTCAATCCCTCAAGCTCGAAAACTTTGTCGCTTTCCAGCAAACCCAAATTACTTTCGCTGGCCTTACGCTCCTAACCGGAACAAACTCGGCAGGTAAGAGTTCGGTTCTGCACGCGCTCGCACTACTGCGACAGACCTACGAAACCAACCATCTGTCAGGTCCACTCGTCCTTAACGGCGAATACGTCAATCTCGGCGTGGGTCGCGACGTGCTGCATAGCGAATTTCGGCCCCTAGCATCAGACGACATCGTCAGACTAGCCGTAAGCCTGGAAGCGGATGAACAACGGGCAACCTGGCGAGCAATCTATTCTCGCGAGGCTGATGCGCTAGCTCTAGACGAGCACATGCAACCTCTAGAGAGAGGCCTTTTCGGTCCTGCGTTTCAGTTTCTAGGCGCAGACCGGATGGCCCCAGAGACCACGTATCCAAAGTCCCACGAGGCCGTGCACATTAGACGAAGCTTGGGGGTCCGAGGCGAACACGCTCCAAACTTCCTCAGAGTTCACGGCTCAGAGGCAGTCACAAACAGCAGTCTCATACACCCCAGCGCTTCGGGCCCGTCGCTCGCCGAACAAGCGAATGCATGGCTCGCTGAGCTATCACCAGAGACCTCGTTTACGGTTGTCGATATTCCGGACGCTGACCTAGTAAAGCTCGTTTATCGACGCCTCGGAACCGACGTCGCAACCGAGCCACAGCGCGCGACAAATGTTGGCTTCGGACTCACCGTAGCGCTTCCGATTATTACCGCGTGCCTATCGGCCGCGCAAGGCTCGCTAATAGTCATCGAAAATCCCGAGGCGCACCTGCACCCTCGCGGCCAAGCAATGATTGGTCGAATGTGCGCCCTCGCAGCCGCCGGCGGCGCACAGGTAGTCGTAGAATCCCACAGCGACCACGTTCTCAACGCAGTACGTCTCGAAGTGAAGCGAAAAAGCCTCTCCGGGTCTGACGTATCCCTCAACTACTTCAGTCGAGAGGCCAAGGTGTTGCAGCCCATAGTGGACCATCTCCAGGTGGACGACGATGGAATGATTGCCAGTTGGCCTCCAGGGTTCTTTGATCAAATCGACGTAGCCTTGGATGCTCTTCTGCGATGAACCTCAATCCTGTCGCGGTCTTCAACGAGCTATCTCTGCCCAGCGAACCGGTAGGTGACAATGTCGTTCAAGACCTTGTTTCCAGCGTCTCTAACGTGGTTCTCGCACTTCGGAAAATACGCAAAGATGTCGTCCTCTCCTCGCCTGGGGTCAGCTTTCCGGAGTGGCCGCTGACGGTAGAAGGCGAGACCTTTGCGTCCCTGTCGTCACGCCACGGTGGCCGTACCATGGAGCAATGGCGCCTGGTGCAGTCGGCTTTGTCGAAGGCACCGTACCTCCGTGCACCTCGAGTCCCGGGTTCAGGCCCGTCACGGGATAGCGAAGATCGGGAAGCTATCGCCGCCCGACACTCGTACGATGGATCTCCCGCAATTGGGCTCGGTGTAGCTGCACTCCACGAGCAGGTGGCGGTGAGCTTGCCGACATGTCGCGTTTGGACAGATTCGACAATCACGCTGCTCCAAAGAGCGACAGAGCACTCTGCTACGTCGACGGCATCCGAGGTTGTTCCAATCGAGGTCCGCCATGTCTCGGATCCCACTCACTGCCAGACGCACGAGCTTCACATTCGTGAGATGTCGTTGCCCTTTAGCTACGGTGGCAGCGATCTTTGGGCGCAGCGAGGACAGCTTTTTCCGGGGGTCGATTTCTTGGATCGCGTCAAAGACGATCTTGTCGGAATCAAACCAAAGGATCCCTCCCTCCTGCAGATCCATTCTCGCTTGCGAGAGCTGAGTGACGCTGCCTGCCACTGGCATATTACCCACGGAGCTTCTCCGGTTTGGCACTCGAAGGTTACCCCCGAGTCCGCACAACGCAAGAAGTTGTGCTTCTTCACTAACAAAAATGGCGCCGCTCAATGCTACGACCTGCATGCACGGTTTACACCGGGCGCTGGCCGAGTTCACTTCGCCGTGAACAGGCCGGAATCTTCTCCACACATTACCGTTGCTTACATCGGATCGAAGCTGACGTAGGGAGCAGTCACTCGCGACGGCGTCCTGGAGACCTGACTGAGCAACCGATCGAAGTTCTCCCCGTGCGACCGGTCCACCCGTTGCTCCAGCTGCGCGTAGACGTCCATCGTCATCCGCGAGTCGGCGTGGCCGACCTGGCTCATCACCCACTTCACGTCGAACTGGTTCGCCCGTAGCGCGATCGAGATGTAGGTTCGACGCAGGCTGTGCGGGCTCACCGACGGCATCGGCGGGAGACCCTGGGCTGACCGCTGTTCGGTGGCCCGTTCTGCGGCTTGCTTGACGATCGTGCCGATCCGCTCGCGCGAGATCCGGGTGCCGGTCCGGCTCTGCACAAGAAAATTGTCGGGGCCTGTCGGGTGGCCGGCGCGCTGGAGGCGGTCGAGGTGGTCGACGACCGCCTCGACCAGGGCCGGGGTCATCTGGACCTCGCGGATGCCGGTCTCGGTCTTGGAGTCCGGGATACGGAAGCGGGCCCCGTCGGGATCGTGCAAACGCACGTGGCCGATCCGCATCGCGCACAACTCGCTTGCCCGCACCCCGGTCCGGCCGAGGATCTCGCAGACCACCCTCCGACCCGCATACCCCCGGCCGACCACTCGGGCGCCGAGCCGCTGCGCGTGGAACGTCACTGTCGAGCGCGACAGGCCCAGGCGCTCCGCGATCTGCGAGGGACGCAGGCCACGTGCCAGCAGGCCCGCCACCGCCCGTGCCGTATGCCCCGCGTCCTCGTCCACCTGCACGTTCAACAGGCCGTCCTGTTCCGACGCCGCGGCGAGCAGCGCCGTCAGTTCGTCGACTTCGAGGAAGCTCCGTCGCGGCTTGGGGACGTGGACCTTCATCCGGCGACCGCGGGCCGGGTTCGAGACGATGTGGCCGTCCTCGATCGCCTCATCCAGCACCGCGGCGAGGACGGCGATCAGCCGGGCGATCGACCCGGGCCCGCGTGGCTTGGCGGGTCGGCCGCTGCGGTCACGGATGTCGGCCCCGGCCGCCAGCGCGTCGCGCAGCTCGCGGGCCTCCTGGAGCTTGAAGCCCTTGAACGCCTGGCAGCGCGAGCGGTCGATCTGATCCAACGGGAAGCGACCGAAGAACCGATCCAGCTGCCGCAGCTGCGCCCGGTACCCGCTCTCGGTACTCCGCGCGATCGGCCGCACGCCGATCTCCCCCGTGATCTTCGCCTCCAACCACCACGCCGCGTAGTCCCGGAACAGCGGCACCGGACCGCCAGGGACGAACGGCTCCAACGGCTCCGGGGCGGGCGGCTGCCAGACGCCGACGCGAATCTTCGCCTGGATGTTGCCCAGCTCGGTCCGGGCCGCTGGCGCGTCCCAGCTACCGCCACACCCGCACTGGCAGCCGTCGAGCTCGTGCAGGACGATCCGCACCCGCTCGCCGCGGAAGCGCACGCGCAGGTGAAACGCACGCGTGCCGTCGGCGAGCGTGTGCGTATGGATCGTGCCCTTCAGCGGCGGGGCCATTCAGACCCCTCCGTGCTGCGGTTCAGCTGCATCGTGCTCCGGGATCGCAGCCGGCCTTTCCGGCCACTCGATTGCTCTCCTGCTTCGAACGTAGGTGGTGCAGAGTCGAAAGCCAAGGCCCGACAATGGTCCACAACTCCCCGGACCCGGACCGAGGCCAGCCGGGACCGGGTCCGGCCTGCCGGCGCGCAAGGTCGTGAACGCCCGACCCCGGATCACTCGCCGTCGCCGTCCTTCTCGTCGTGCTCGTCGTGCTCGCCGCGCCCGAGCCAATCGACCGGCCGCCCCGGATCGCGCATCCCCCGGAAGATCCGGGCGAACGGCCCTTCCGCCTGCAGGTCCGACAGCAGACACGCCAGGACCTTCACCTTCGGCGCGTCCCGCATGTCCTTCTCCGTCCCCGCAAACCACAGCGCGTTCTCACCCCGATGACGCAGCTGCCGCGGCGTACCGTTGTCGAGCACGAGCATCACGGTCGGGAAGACCCGGTAGCGCGTCTCCCAGAACCGCGGCCCCAACGACATCGACTTCTTCGACGGCACCCGGTAGCCGAAGAGACGCGCGTAGCGCGCCAGCTTCATCCCCAACGCGTGAACCGGCATCGTGTTGCGATCCAGCTCGAGGAACCGGTAGCGAAACGACATCGACCGACCCTCGTAGTGCTCGTACACCAGCATCGCGTCCGCGATCACCTGCTCGTTGCGTCGCCCGCCCACCGGTGAGCCGATCGGGTGCGCGATCTCGTGCCGCCACGACAGCGGACCGAATCCATCACCCCGTTCCCGCGCCGCGCGCAAGAACGCGATCCCGACGTCGTTGACCGCCAACGTGTGCCGTTGCAACGCGCCCGCGGCATGCTCGGGCGTGATCAGCTTGCTCCGCGACTCCGTCCGCGGCACCGCCTCTACCATCGCCAGTCCGGCCGGGGTCAGATGCAACAACTTGCGACCGCCCGGCTGGCGCACCGCCGCCGCCAGGCCGACGCGCTCCAGCTTGCGGATCTGCCGATGCGCCCACTCACGCGAACGGCCGGGCGTGTAGATCGCGTGCAGCTGCGCCGCCGACAGCAGCCGATGCTGATAGATGCCTTCCAGCATCTCGACCGCCAACGGACCGAGACGAACAGGAGCGTCAACGGGCACCGTCATCATCTCCGCTCCGTTCCGTCGTCGTCCCTCGGGACGGCGGCCGTGGGCACCATCTGCACGCGCACACGGCGGCTGAGCGCCCGACCGATGCCCCAGCGGCGCAGCGTCCAACAACCACCCCGGCCAGGGAAATCACGAACCCCTTTGAACCCGGAAAAGATGTCAGCGGCGGTCGGGCGCCGGAAACGCCGTCGCGGACAGGCATCCCGCCCCCTCGACGCCAAACCGCCCGGGACGCCACGCTGCACCCCAGCGGCTACCCCCGGCACAACCCCAGCCGCAACGGCGACTACCCCGACCTTCCTCGGAGGCTCGCCGCGTTCTCCGCACCGCTCTTGCGTGACCTGATTCATGTCCTGAAACGCTCCCTACGTCGTGATCGGCGGCAGCGACGGCTACCGCGCACCCGGAGCGCCGCCAGATCACCGTCCGCGGATCAGATGACCGCCCCGACGACGCTGGTGAGCAGCCAGACCGGGCGGAATGCGGACGTTGCGGCGACGCCCTGATAGCTAGGCAGGACCAGCCGCGAAAGCCAAGGGGCAGATGTGACTACTAGTCGCATGTGACTACCTCGCAGCGCCAGGCGACTAGTAGTCGGTGGGCGACTACTCACCCCCGATATGCAGGGAAAAGATGCAGCCAGGCCCGCAGGACGCCGGAAGCCGAGGGGTCAAAGTTGCCACCCTCCGAATGGCGGGCCTATGACCGGAGGGGCGAACTTGACCCCCGCAAGATCACTCGCAGCGCCTGCCGAAACGGTCGGCGCGGGCCAGCACCCGCAACACCTTCCACGGACGCCGCTCCCCTACGTTCGGCGGCGACTCGAACTCCAGGACGCCGCGAACCGCCGACTCACGATCGGCGGGCGCAGCCGCGGTAGGTTCGGGCTCCTCCGCCGGAGACGATGCGGGGGTCGACGACGACATCCGTACGCGCACGCTAGCGCCCCGAAGATCTATTCGGCTTTTGTTGCCCTATGAGCCACAAAACCCGTAAGCTTCTTCTTGCGATGTTGCGAAGCGATGCTCTCGACGCGCTGCTGGAAGTCGCCTCCGAGCAAGGCGGCTACGTCAGCAGCGCCCAAGCTAGCGCGATGGGCCTCGCGCGCCACGACGTCGCGCGCCTCGTCCGGTCCGGCGACGTGCACCGGGTCCGTCGCGGGGTCCTGCGCATGCGCCACGCCGACCGTCGCCACGAAGACGAAGTCGCCGCGTGGCTGCACTTCGAACGTGGTCGTCTGCCGTGGGATCGCCAAGGCCACAGCGAGGCGGTGCTCTCCCATGACTCGGCCGCCGCGCTGCATGGACTCGGCAGCATCATCCCGACGCACCCGAGCGTCACCGTCAGTCCGAAAAGACGTCGGGCCACAGACCTGCCGGGCGTCGATGTCCACGGCCTTCCCCTCCACGACGTGGACTGGTCGTGGCTCGAGGTCGACGGACTAGAGCTTCCCGTCACGACCCCGGCCCGAACGATCGTCGACCTGTTGCTCGCCGGCCATGAACCGTCGTACGTCCGCCGCGCCATCGCCGAAGCCACCCACGACGGCCGCATGACGACTCACGACCTCCGCGAGGCAGCGGCTCGCCGACGACAACGCTCCCAGCGCCTACAGACGGCGATCAATGACCTGGTCGTGGCAGCATGAGCTGGCCCTGGAGATCACCGGAGGCCACGCGCCAGGCGCTGACCGCCAAGACGCGGGCGCGTCACCCGCCCGAGTTGCGGGCGCAGCGCCTGCGCGAGATCGCCTACCGGAGGCTCCTCGCGCGCCTCTTCACCGCCCAACCCGAGCGGTGGGTGGTCAAGGGCGGCGCGGCCCTCCTGCTGCGTCTCGATCCCAACCGCACCTCAAACGACATCGACCTGGCCTACGTCGCCGATGCCGGTGAGCACGCCGTCGCCCTCGAAGCGCTCACCGCAGCCGCCGGCCACGACCTGGGCGACTTCTTCACCTTCGAGATCGCGCGCGGTCGGGCGTTGACGGTCGATCCCGCGCACCCGCTCGAACGCGCGCTGAGCGTGCCCGTGATCGCCCGCGTCGGCCGAACGATCTTCGCCGAGTTCAGCATCGACCTCGGACTCCCCCGTGCCGATCTCGACATCGAGTGGGTCGAGCCCACGCCGACCCTCACGGCGGAACCCGCGGTCGACGTCACGCCACCCATCGCGCTGCTCGCGCTTCCTGCGCAGATCGCCGACAAGGCATGCGCCATCTTCGAGCGCCACGGTGACGAACAAACGCCGTCGTCACGTGCACGGGACCTCGCGGACATCGCCATGATCGCGACGCAGAAGCCGATCGATGGCACATCTCTCGTCCAGCATCTCGACCGCGAGCAGGCGCGCAGGATCGCCGCGGGAATGCTCCGCGGGCCGCTCCCGAACACCTTCTCACTGGACCCGCTGCAACGCACCGAATGGTCGACCCGCTGGGCGAAGGCCACACGCAATGCACCGATCACGTTCGAAGACGCGGAACGACTCGCCGCCACGTTCCTCAACCCGGTCTTGGGCGGCGAGGCCACCGGACGTCGCTGGGATCCCCGAACGCTTAGCTGGCAGGAACGGCGCGACGGCGACTGAGGGCCACCGCCCAGACCAGGCGCGATGGAGGTCGACGTCAACTGCCGCGCAAGACTACGAGCCATGCGATCACGAACCGTCTCGATGGACATCGACTTGGACCTCGACCACCCTCACCTGTCGGAGATCCTCGTCAGCGATGACGGCGGGCCGCCGCAGCCACTGGCGCAGTTCATCCACCGATTCATCGAACGCGGCGAGATCTGGGGCACCCGCGACTGCTCTGCCGACGGCACCATCACTGAATGGGTCGGCGCAGATGAAGAAGATCGCGCGCTGAGGGTTGAGAGCTGGGGCCCGGAGAAAATCGCCCAGAGCAAGCTCTCCACTCGCGAGTCGTTCCAACCCGACTTCAGTCGCATCGTAAAACGCCTCGGCTGATTCGCTCGGCGCGCACTGGCTAGATCAATAACACCGCACACCGGATCGTGCCAGGATCTCGCGATGCGTTCCAAGACCCGACGCTTGCGACGCGTCGCACTGATTCTGACCGGCCTCGCCGTCGCGATCGGGATCGCGTCGATCATCGGGATCTTCTGGGTCGCTGGCCGAACAGACACGCACCTCCTCTGCGACCCCGGCTTCGCGTACGAGGGCGAGGAGCCGTGGCAAGGCCCCGGCGTGTGCGCGTTCTACGACGCGCCGTTCTGGACGCTCGGCGTCGCCGCCGTCTGCGCCGCCGGTGCCCTGCTGACCTTCGTCGCCGAGCTCGTCCTCCCGGTCCGCCCGTCCAACCCGTAGGGGCACCGGCAAGTTCGCCCGGAGCCCGCGCAAAGCAGCATCAGATCCCCGCCAGCGCCCCGAAACGCACCGCCGCCCGCGTCGGAATCACCGACCCCTCACGCTCGTGCAGGAGCCCCGCGCAGACGAGATCCCGCACCGCGCGCTGAATGCCGTCGGTCTCCTCGAACAACCGCGGACCGAACGGCTCCACGAACGCGATCTCGATCTCGTCGAGGGTGAACGGAGCCGGGTACGCGAGCAGCAGATGTCCGAGCACGGCCATCTGCCACCGATCGTCGAGCTCGCCGGCCGACAGCGCCGGGTCTCGGAACGACTGATCGCTCATCGTCCGTCACACCGTCTTCAGGACCCACGCGGACTTCGCCGCCCGCGTCGGCCAGACGAACTCACCGTGCTGATGCAGTAGGCCGGCTTGCCGCAGATCCCGAGTCGCGTTCCGGAAGCCGTCACGTTCGCCGAAGCTGTCTTCATCGGGCGAGATCAGTTCCGCGATCAACTCATCGACGCTGAACGGCGTCGGATACTCGAACAGCAGATGCTGCAACACGTCGTTGCGGTTGCGCGCATCCAACCCGACCGGGGACAGCTCCGAGCCGCAGGTAGGCTGGTCGTGCACGAGAGACGGAGATCTCCCATGCACGA
>JADKLW010000200.1_pt1 | contig 25161 bp, 24 predicted proteins | sample 8641881 | NCBI WGS metagenome assembly JADKLW01 (sample SAMN16272185, study PRJNA661076) | feces metagenome | isolation source: fecal sample from diarrhoea affected cattle B | host: Bos taurus | place: South Africa: Lokaleng Village, Mahikeng | collected 2019-09 | reverse complement strand
CGGGAAAATACCGGCTCACGGTATCGTCCAGCCGCAGCTTTCCGTCATCCACCAGCGCCAGGATGGTCGCGGCGACAATAGGCTTGGTCAGCGATGACAGCCGGAAGATCGTGTCCACGCTCATCGCCCGACCTGCCTCGCGATCGGCCAGGCCCTGCGCGGTCTCGTAGATCAGCCTGCCATCGCGGCGCACGAGCAGCACCGCGCCCACGATCCGGTTCTCGGCGATCGCCTTGCCCACCGCTGCATCGAGCCGCTGTCCGATATCCATGTCGATCCCCCCGCGTGTTCTGATTCCTCTACCCTCAAGGGTACATCCGGAACAGGGGTAATCATTTGGTCCGCCACAAACAAAAATCCCCGCCGGCGCGGGGATGAAGCAGTTCGGCGTTCTGGCGAGGCTAGACGGCGAAGCTGGTGCCGCAGCCGCAGGAGGCGACCACATTGGGGTTGCGGATCTGGAAGCTCTGGCCGATCAGGTCGTCGACATAGTCGATCTCGGCCCCGCCCATGAATTCCAGGCTCATCGAGTCGATCAGCACCACGGCATCGCCCCTGCTCAGAACGGTATCGTCGCTGCCCGGCTTTTCCTGTACGAGATTGTATTCATACTGGAATCCGGAGCAGCCGCCGCCCGCCACCGAAATGCGCAGCACGGTCCCTTCCGGTTCCTTGGAGAGAATGCGGGAGACGCGTTTGGCCGCGCGCTCGGTGAGCACGACTTCGGTTGTGGCAGTGGCAGTATCGGTCATGTGAAATCCGTGCCGTTCGTAATGTCATAACGGTAGGGCTAAAATAGTAACTCTTGGCGCAAATGAAAAGGGCCAAAACATTGGTCGACGATCACCGATGAGCGACACTGCTCCTTATGCCAGCAAGCCGGAACGCTCGCTCGGGCGTCTTTATGGCACCGGTCCCAGCCCGACACGCTCGGAATTCCAGCGCGATCGTGATCGCATCATCCATTCCACGGCCTTTCGCCGCCTGCAGCATAAGACGCAGGTCTTCCTGCATCACGAGGGCAATCATTTCCGCAACCGGCTGACCCATACGCTCGAAGTCAGCCAGATGGCGCGCTCCATGGCCCGCGCCCTGCGGCTCGACGAGGATCTGGCCGAAGCGGTCGCCCTCAGCCATGATCTTGGCCACACGCCATTCGGCCATGCCGGCGAGCGGGCGCTGCATCGCTGCATGGCGCCCTTTGGCGGCTTCGATCACAATATCCAGGCCATGCGCGTCGTGACGCGGCTGGAAAACCGCTATGCCGAGCATGACGGGCTCAATCTCACCTGGGAGACGCTGGAAGGCATCCTAAAGCACAACGGCCCGCTGGTCGGTGCCGATGGCGCCCCGGTCGGCAAATATGCGACCGAAGGCCTGCCGACGGGACTGGACGACATTGCCTCGGTCAGCGACCTGCGCATTTCCAGCTACGCCGCGCTCGAGGCCCAGATTGCCGCGATTGCCGACGACGTGGCCTATAATGCCCATGATATCGACGATGCCCTGCGCGCCGGGCTCATTGCGCTCGCTGATCTGGTCGATGTGCCGCTGGCCGGGCCGATCGTGCGCGAGGTGCTCGGCCTCTATCCCGATGTTGCGCCCAAGCGGCAGGCGCATGAAGTGCAGCGCCGCCTGATCACCCGCACCATTGAGGATGTCATCGCCACCAGCGCCGCCAATATCGAGGAAGCCGGGGTCCGCTCCGCCGAGGATGTCCGGCTTGCCGGCCGGACGCTGGTGACCTTCTCCGAGACTGCCGCGGCCGCCGAGCAGGAACTCAAGGCCTTTCTCTTTGCCCGCGTCTATCGGCACGAGACGGTCATGGTGCCGGTGCGCCAGAGCGAGGCGGTGGTGAGTGATCTCTTCGCCCGCTACATGTCCGGTCGCGACCTGCCCGGCCGCTGGGGTGCCGCCGCGCGCGAAGCCGCATCGGAGCCCGTCCTGGCCCGGATCGTTGCCGATTTCATCGCCGGCATGACCGATCCCTATGCGCTCGACGAATATGCCCGGCTGTTTGACGCTCGACCGGAATTCCGTTAACCCCGGCGCACCCTAGAATTCAGGTATATCATGGACGTTTTTGCCCTTTTCTCCGCGCGCATTGCCAATGCGATGCAGGTTCTATACCCCGAAGTGGGCGCCGACCTCCTCGCCCGCATCGTGGTCGAGCCGCCGCGCGATGCCGCCCATGGCGACCTGTCCACCAATGCCGCCATGATCGTGGCCAAGCCGCTGGGCAAGAATCCGCGCGAAGTGGCGACCGCGCTGGTCGAGCATTTCCAGCACGATACCGATGTGGTCTCGGTCGAGGTCGCCGGGCCCGGCTTCATCAATTTCCGCCTCGATGCACCGGTCTGGCATCAGGTGCTGCGGTCCATCGCGCAGCTGGGTACCGATTACGGCCGCTCCACGCTGGGCGGTGGGGAAGCGGTCAATATCGAATATGTCTCGGCCAATCCCACCGGCCCCATGCATGTCGGTCACACGCGGGGCGCCGTTTTCGGCGACACGCTGGCCTCTCTCATGGCCTTTTCCGGCTATGAGGTGACCCGCGAATATTACATCAACGACGCCGGCAGCCAGATCGACACGCTCGCCAGGTCAACGCTGCTGCGCTACCGCGAAGCCTTGGGCGAGGCGATCGAAATTCCATCTGGCCTCTATCCGGGGGATTACCTGATCCCGGTCGGCGAGGCGCTCCGGGCCGAGTTCGGCGACAGCCTGCTGGCGCGCCCCGAGGCGGAGGTGATTGCGCTGGTCAAGGAGCGGGTGCTGGCGGCCATGCTCGAGCTGATCAAGGCGGATCTGGCCTTGCTGGGCATCCACCATGACGTCTTCTTCTCCGAGCGCACCTTGCACGGGCAGGGGGGCGACATCGAGCTGACCCTGGCCTGGCTGCGCGAAAAGGGCATGGTTTACGAAGGCCGGCTCGAAGCGCCCAAGGGCAAGACCCCTGAGGATTGGGAAGACCGCGAGCAAACCCTGTTCCGCGCCAGCGATTGGGGCGACGATACCGACAGGGCGCTGATCAAGTCGGACGGCTCCTACACCTATTTCGCCGCCGACATTGCCTATCACCGCAACAAGTTCCTGCGCGGCTTCAAGCACATGATCAACGTGCTGGGCGCCGATCACTCGGGCTATGTGAAGCGCCTGCAGGCGGCCACCAAGGCGGTCTCGCTCAATGCCGCCGACATGGACGTGCGCATCTGCCAGCTGGTGCGCCTGCTCAAGAATGGCGAGCCGTTCAAGATGAGCAAGCGCTCCGGCGATCTGGTCACTCTGGCCGATGTGGTCGAGGAGGTGGGTGCCGACGCTACCCGCTTCATGCTGATGTATCGGCGCAATGACGCGGCGATGGATTTCGATTTCGCCCTGGTCAAGGAGCAGACCAAGGACAATCCGGTCTTCTACGTCCAGTACGCCCACGCGCGGACCCACTCGATCTTCAAGACGGCGGCGCGCGACCTGCCGGCGCTCGAGGTCTCGCCGGCGGCCCTTGCCGCTGCCGAGGTCGAGCGCATCGTCACCCCCGCTGAACTCGACCTCGTTCGTGTGCTCGCAGCCTGGCCGCGGACCGTCACCGCGGCCGCCGTGGCGCACGAGCCGCACCGCATTGCCTTCTACGTGCACGAGCTCGCCGCGGCCTTCCATGGCTTCTGGGCCAAGGGCAAGGATGACCCGCAGTTACGATTTGTTAACTTTGACGACCCAAAGCTGACCTTGGCGCGACTCGCGCTGGTTGATGCCGTGCGTCAGGTTATACTCAACGCGCTAGCAATTCTGGGCGTCTCCGCACCCGAGGAGCTTTCATAATTCGGGCGTATTACTATGATGACTCGCGGTTTTTGCCCTTGAAAGGGCGCCGTAGTCGTAATCGAGAGGGCGCTGCTTTATGACAGCGAAACCGCAGCCGATGGCCGGACAGTCCGACGCATCTGACGATCTGATTGCTGAGCTGGCCAAGCTCATGGCGCAGGATGCGCAGGGTGATCGCACGGCACCGCCGCCGCGCCCCGTCTCGCCCGTCCGCATTCCGGGTGGCGATGATGCTCCGGCGTCGGCGCCGGCACCCCGTTTCGATTTCGGACGATTTTCCGCTTCTGCCGGCAGCGATGCTGCCCCGTCTGAGCCGCTGCCGGTCTCGAAGCCCGTTGCTTCCGAGACCCCTGAGCCGTTCAACTTCGACTTCAACCTCGGCTCATCACAGGCGCCGGTCGAGACTCCCACCACTGTTGCGGTCGAGGCCGATCCCGCGCCGGTCGCCGTTGAAACCCAGCCATCCTTTGTCGAGAAGGCGCCTGAGCCTGTGGCTGAACCCGCCGTCGGACCTGCGCCCCATGACAGCATCGCCGACCTGATTGCGGCCGACATGTCGAGCGAGCCTGCTGTCGAGATGGCGGTCGAACCTGCGCCCGCAATTCCCGAGGCGCCGCAGCCGGCTGTGCCGCCGGTGAATGTGCGACCTGCGCCGCGTGCCGAACCCGACCGGTTCAAGGTTGCGCCCGTCTTTGGCCTTGCATCCCGTCCGGTCCTGCCTGTCGACCGGCCGTTCAGCGCCGGCGCCAGTGAAGCCATTCCCAATGTCGCGCAGGTTGAACCCAGCATTGCCTGGCGGCAGCCAGCGCCGACAGTTGCTGCCGATCCGGTACCGGCCTCGGCGGATGATGGTCTGGGGCTCGATCCGATCGACGAGATCGAGAACCTTATCGGCAGTGCCGTGCATGTCGAGCTTGGCAACTCGGATGAGGACGAGGATGACGTCGAAGAGATTGTCCGCCCGGCGCCCAGTCCTGCCCTGCGCAGCCTCGCCACGCCGACACTGCCAGAAAACGGCGCCGCACCCGATCCGCATATCCGCTCCGGTGCCGACGAAGCCATCCTCGCCGCCGCCCTCGCTACGGGCGTCGAAATCGGCTGGGTGGATTCTCCTGCGGCAGACGAAGCCAGGCCCACCGCAGCACCACGCCGGGCCCGGGCGCCGCGCGCCTTCATGACGCGGGCCTTTGCCGGTCCGCTGGTGGCGGTGACGCTGCTGCTCGCAGCAGGCTTTGGGCTCTACTGGGTGCTTGGTCTGGGCGGGGAGACCGGTCCGGCGCCTCTGCTGACTGCTGATACAAGCCCGATCAAGGAAACGCCCGAAGCGCAGCCCGATGCGGCCGAGGGCCAGCAATCCATCGTCTTCAACGAAATCAACGGCGTCGTGCCGGGCGGCGAAGAACAGCTCGTGTCGCGCGACCAGGCCGATGTCAACGAGGTCACCCAGACCCCGCCCGCCGCCGGTCCGAGCGAAGAGGGTCTGGCCAACCGCAAGGTGCGGACGGTGACCGTGCGCCCCGATGGCACCATCGTCAGCGGTGACGACAGTGTCGCTGGCAGCACCATCCTGCCCGTGGCCCGTCCGAACGTGCCCGAAGTTCCGGGCGCGGAGACTGCCAGCCCGGAACTGCGCGCCAGCATGGAGCCGACGACAGCTGCTTCGGCAACGGCACCTGCCGCGACGACGACGTCCACGCCTGAAGCTGCGGCTGAACCAGAGGCAACTGTCACTCCCGTTGCACCGGGTATGACGGTTCCCGCCGTGGACGCCGCAGGCAATGCGCTGCCCGGCAAGACCACGATCATTCCGATGACGCGTCCTGCTGGCCTCCAGGGGCCGGGGATAGCCGACTTCACGCCGCCTCCGGCCGCTGCTGCCGCTCCCGTTACCGGCGGCAACAGGTTGCCGCCCCCGCCCGCCAATAACACCCTGGGCAGCCTTGCCGCGCCGGCGCAGGCCACCGCGACGGCTCCCGCTGCTGCTCCGGCCGCCGCGCCGGCTGGTGCCATCGAAGTCGATGCCCTGCCCAACAACGCGCCGGCTTATGTGCAACTGGCCTCGCAGCGTTCCGAAGCCGATGCCAGGGCGAGTGCCCAGGCCATGGTGACGCGCTATGGCCCGCTCTTTGGTGGCGCCAATCTCGAAGTGCAGCGCGTCGATCTGGGCGAGCGGGGCATCTACTACCGCGTCCGCGTGCCTGCCAACTCGATGCAGCAAGCCAACACGATCTGCACCAATGTGAAGGCCGCCGGGGGCGACTGCTTCACCATGTAGTGCCGGCTGGTCGACAGCGACTGGTGCACATCGCCTCTGCTGCCTGCTCGGTGCTTGACGGGTCGCCACCCAGTGGCCAAGGATGAGCCGGATTTCCTGCAGTACGGCGCTGATTTCATGACGACTGCCCAGACCGACTGGTTCGACACACAGGCCCAGCCTGCGGCCGAAGACGTCATGTATGTCGATGTCGACGGCTATGAGGGTCCGCTAGATCTGTTGCTGGATCTTGCCCGCCGGCAAAAGGTCGATCTGGCGGCGGTTTCCATCCTTGCCTTGGCCGAGCAGTATCTGGCCTTCATCGAGACCGTGCGCGAGAAGCGCATCGAGGTCGCTGCCGACTATCTCGTCATGGCCGCATGGCTGGCCTATCTCAAGAGCCGCCTCATGGTGCCGCAGTCCCCGTCGGACGACGAACCGTCCGGCGAGATGCTGGCCGCCATGCTGCAATTCCGGCTCAAGCGGCTCGAGGCCATGCGCCGTGCCGCCAACCAGTTGATGAACCGGCCGCGTCTGGGCTTCCAGGTCTATGCGCGCGGCATGCCCGAACCCATCGAGATCAACAGGCGCAGTACTTGGGAAGCGACGCTCTACGATCTGCTCAAGGCCTATGCCGGCCAGCGCGAGCGCTCGGTCTCGACCGACTACGCACCGATCCAGCGCACCGTCTGGTCGCTGCAGGAGGCCAGGGATATCCTACAGCGCCTGATCGGTGATAGTTTCGAGTGGGTGGCGATGGATGCCTATCTGGCCGACTATCTCGGCACGCCGGCGGAACGCGCCACCATCCGCGCCTCGAGCTTTGCCTCGAGCCTCGAGCTGGTTCGTCTTGGTCAGATCGACCTGCGCCAGACCGAGACATTCGGGCCGCTCTTCATGCGCCGGCGCAAGGCGGAGCGCCCGTGAGCGAGATTTCTGACAATCGTGGCGAAGTGCTCGAGCGCAATTTGCGTGTGCTCGAAGCGCTGCTTTTTGCGGCAAACGAGCCTCTCGATGCTAACAGTCTGTTAGCGTATTTGGGGGAAGGCGCTAATGTCGGTGAACTGCTCCTGGCCCTCCAGGCGCGCTACGCCGATCGGGGCGTAAATCTCGTCCGGCGTGGTGACAAATGGGCCTTTCGCACGGCTGAAGACCTCGGTTTCCTGCTGCGCCGCGACGAACAGGAAAGCCGCCCGCTCTCCCGCGCCGCGCTCGAAACGCTCTCCATCATCGCCTACCACCAGCCCGCCACCCGCGCGGAAATCGAGGAAGTCCGGGGCGTTGCCACGGGCAAGGGTACCATCGATCTCTTGATGGAAGCAGGCTGGATTCGCATGCGCGGCCGCCGCCGCACGCCCGGTCGGCCGGTCACCTATGGCACGACCGACGCCTTCCTGGACCATTTCGGATTGGAATCACTGAGCGATCTGCCGGGCCTCGACGAGCTCAAGGGATCCGGCCTGCTTTCCGGTAAACTCCCGCCAAACCTGCAAATTCCGCTGCCGTTCGACGGCGCATTGCGGGACGACGAAGACCCGCTCGACCCCGACGATCTCGGTAGCGACGAGGATCAGGAGTGATGGCCGATACGACCAGCACAGCCTGGGGCCAGCGCGGCACGACCGGCGTCAGCTTTGCCGCGACGCTCGAATTCGACGCCGTCGAGATCATGCTCGGGGGCAGGGTGGTGCTCGACCAGTTCAGCCTCACCCTCAAGCCCGGCGAGATCGTCTGCCTGCTCGGGGAGTCCGGTTCGGGCAAATCGACCGCCCTGCGCGTCGCCGCCGGCATCCAGCCGGTGCATGGCGGCGCGCTGCGCATCAATGGCCAGACCATGTCGGCTCCCGGCTTCAACATCCCTCCCGATCGCCGCGGTATCGGCCTGATGTTTCAGGATTTCGCCCTGTTTCCGCACCTTACAGTGCTGCAGAACGTTCTGTTCGGCCTGCGCCGGCTGGGCCGCGAGGCGGCGTTGGGCCAAGCCCGAGCAGCTTTGCGGCGCGTGGGCCTGATCGAGCGCGAGGGCGACTATCCGCACCGACTCTCAGGCGGCCAGCAGCAGCGCCTGGCGCTGGCGCGCAGCCTTGCCCCACGGCCCGGTGTCCTGTTGCTTGACGAGCCGTTCTCCAGCCTCGACGCGCGGCTCCGCGAGCAGGTGCGTGAGGAAACCCTGGCCGTGCTGCGCGAAACCCATGTGACCAGCCTCATCGTGACCCACGACCCCGAGGAGGCCATGGTGCTCGGCGACCGGGTGGCACTGCTGCGCCAGGGCCGCATTGCCCAGATCGGCACGGCGGCGGAAATCTATCGCCAACCCGTCGACCTCAATGCCGCCCGCTTCTTCTCGCCGCTGAGTGAGATCGAATGCGTGGTCGTCCAAGGCCAGGCTTCAACACCGCTCGGAAGCATTGCGGCGCCAGGCTTTGCCGAAGGAAGCGCGGTGACTGTCGCGATCCGTCCGGCCGGCGGAGCGCGGGTGGCGACCCTGGGACCGGGCACGCCGGGGCGCATTGTGGGCAAGCGCGACGCCATTGGCATCGACATCTGCGAGGTCATGGTCGAAGGGCTCGATACGCCGCTGGGACTGCGCCAGCCATCGGATGCTGCGCTTAGCCTGGGACAAGATGTCTTCGTGACGCTCAATCCGGAACACGTTCTTGTGTTTGCGCGCGATTGAACCTATTTCTGGCCTATCTTTCGCGTGTAACGCGTTCTGACGAATATTAGGGAGATCAAAATGCACGCGCCAGGAATTTGGGGCATTCTCGTTGTCGCCGTCGTTGTCATTCTGCTGTTCGGTCGCGGCAAGATTTCCGGCATGATGGGCGAAGTCGCCTCGGGCATCAAAGCCTTCCAGAAGGGCATGAAGGACGACGACAAGCCAGTGGAACGCGTCACGACCACAGCCGATGCCGACATTCGCGAGCCGGAAAAGAAAGACGTCTAGGAACGTCTTTGTCGGCCGCGCCGCTGCTGTGAAGGATTAGGACGATGCTCGGCTTGGGCTGGACAGAAATGATGGTGCTCGGCATCGTGGCGCTGATCGTCATAGGGCCAAAGGACCTGCCGGTGGTGATGAACCGCATCGGCAAGGTCGCAGGGCAGATCAGGCGCATGGGCAGCGATTTCCAGCGCGAGATCAACAGGTCGACCGGCCTTGATGAGGTGCGCAACCTGCGCAACTCCATTACCGCGCCGCTGAAGAAAACGAGCGAAGAGATCCGCAAGGAATTCAACGCCATGACGCCGAGCGGCCCCAAGCCGAGCGGCGCGATCAAGCCGGCTGATCCAAACGCGGAAAGCGTGGTCGACGAAATCAAGGCAAAGGCCGGCATGACACCGCCCAAGACGGCTGACCAGATTGCCGCCGAAGCGGGCTTCAAGCCTGCTGGCCCTGCGCCCAAGGCGTCCAAGGCCACGCTGCCTGCACCGGTCGAGACAAAGAACGGGACTGTGAAGGCTGCCGCCAAGTCCAAGGCACCAGCCAAGGCCAAGGCGGCGCCAACGCGTCCCGTGGCAAGCGCCGACCTGCCGCCGATCGAGGCGGTGCCGGCCCCGGCGGAGACGCAGCCTGTTGTCAAGCCGGCTCGCAAGCCACGTACGCCCAAGGTCGCCCCTGCCGAGATGCCGTCGGTACCGGCCCTGCCGACAGAACCAGCGGATTCGCCGGCAACCAAAACGCCGAAAGAGCGCAAGCCGCGCAAATCAGCCGCCGCAAAGGCCGGGAACGCATAGACCATGGCCGACGCCAAGCAGATCGAAGACAAGTCCGCCCCGGTCGAGGATGAACTCGCGGGCAGCGAGGCCCCACTGCTCGAGCATCTGGTCGAGTTGCGCAAGCGGCTGATATATTCGGTAGTCACGATCGTGGTGATGATGGCCTTCTGCTTCATCTTTGCCAGCACGATCTACGATTGGCTCTTGATCCCGTATAGAAACGCTGTTCCGAACGCGAACCTGATCTTCACGGCGCCGCAGGAACTGTTCTTCACCTATCTGAATGTGGCCTTCTTCGGCGCTATTTTCCTGGGCTTTCCGGTTATCGCGTCGCAGATCTACATGTTCGTCGCGCCCGGCCTGTACAAGCACGAGCGCCGGGCCTTCGTACCTTACCTGATTGCTACGCCGCTCTTCTTCATCGCCGGGGCGGCCATGGTCTATTTCGTCATCCTGCCCATGGCGATGAACTTCTTTGCGGGCATGCAGACCGATGATATCGAGTTGATGGCGCGGGTCAGCGAGTATCTTGGCTTCGCCATGGTGCTGATCCTGGCGTTCGGCGTCTGCTTCCAACTGCCGGTGGTGCTGACGCTTCTTGCCCAGATCGACTTGGTCAATGTCGAAATGCTCAAGAAGGGGCGCCGCTACGCGGTTGTTGGCATCCTAGCCTTCGCCGCGTTCATTACGCCGCCCGATCCCATCTCCCAGATTGGCCTGGCCGTGCCGATGTATGCGCTCTACGAACTCTCCATCCTGTCTGTGCGGATGATCGAGAAGCGTCGTGCAGCCAAGCTGGCGGCGCAGGAAGCCGAGCTGTCCGGCGAAAGCTCCAAGTAGTTCCTCACATCGATATTGCCCGAGCGATAGCTGGGGCAAGGTCGCGGGTTTAGGGATTGCAGCCTTCCCGCATCGACCTTAGACAGGTCCAGACCTTGCATGCGACCACCAAACCAGAGGCGGGCAGCGTCCCGTAGCAGCCGATGTTCGATATCAAGTGGATCAGAGCCAACGCCGAAGTCTTCGACGCCGCCGTTTCCCGGCGCAAAGGGGTTTCCGTGCGCTCCGCAGATCTGCTTGCCATCGACGATCGGCGCCGGGAGATCATCGCCCGGCTGAACGAGGCGCAGGAAAAGCGCAACGCGCTCTCCAAGCAGATCGGTCAGGCCAAGGCGCAAAAGGACGAGGCCAAGGCCCAGGACCTCATGGCTGAGGTAGCGCGTCTCAAGGAGTCGATCCCCCAGGGTGAGGCCGACGAGCGCGCTATCGAGCTCGAACTGCGCGATGCCCTTTCGGTCATTCCGAACCTCGTCTTCGAGGATGTGCCGGACGGGAGTGATGAGAGCGGCAACGTTGAGTATTTCGGGCCCAACGGGTCCGCAGCTACTGCCGCCAAGGTGCGCCCGCCCAAGCCAGACTTTTCGTTTGCTGCCAAGGAGCATTACGAAATCGGCGAAGCCATGGGCGAGATGGATTTCGAAGCAGCGGCCAAGCTGTCCGGCAGCCGCTTCGTGGTGCTGAAAGGGCAGGTGGCCCGCCTCGAACGCGCGCTGGGCCAATTCATGCTGGATCTCCACACCGCCGAACATGGCTACACCGAGGTGCAGCCGCCGCTACTGGTACGTGACGAGGCCATGTACGGCACCGGCCAGCTCCCCAAATTCGATGGCGACTTCTTCTTTGCGGCGCATGGCGAGTCCCGCCTCGCACTCATCCCTACGGCTGAAGTGCCGCTGACAAATCTGGTCCGCGAGTCCATGTTGGCGGAGGACGAACTTCCGCTTCGCCTGACGGCCCTGACCCCCTGCTTCCGCTCCGAAGCCGGTTCGGCCGGTCGCGATACGCGCGGCATGTTGCGCCAGCATCAGTTCAACAAGGTGGAGATGGTGTCGATCACCACGCCGGAAACTTCGGTTGACGAGCATGAACGCATGCTCGCCTGTGCCGAGACGGTGCTGCAGCGGCTTGGCCTGCATTATCGCGTGATGAACCTGTGCACAGGCGATATCGGCTTCGGCGCCAAGAAGACCTATGACCTGGAAGTGTGGCTGCCGGGGCAGGATACCTACCGCGAGATTTCGTCGGTTTCGGTCTGCGGCGACTTTCAGGCGCGCCGCATGGATGCGCGCTACCGTCCTGCCGGCGAGAAGCAGGCCCCGCGTTTCGTTCATACGCTGAACGGCTCGGGTACCGCCGTTGGCCGGTGCCTGATCGCCGTGATGGAAAACTACCAGCAGGAGGACGGCTCAGTCCTCGTGCCCGAAGTGCTCAAGCCCTATATGGGCGGGATCAGTTCCATCGGCGGTCGCGGATGAGCCTGCGCATCCTCATCACCAATGATGATGGTGTGGATGCGCCAGGCATCGCCATCATGGCTGACATTGCCCGCACGCTGAGCGATGACGTCTGGGTGGTGGCGCCAGATGGCAACCAGTCCGGTGCAGGGCATCGCTTTACCCTGGGTCGGGAATTGCAGTTCGAACGGCAGGACGAACGGACCTATGCCGTGGTCGGTGGCTCCCCCGCCGATTGCGTCGTTGCGGGGATGACCCATCTATTGGGTGACAGGCCTGCAGACGTGGTGCTTTCGGGGGTCAATGCCGGGCAGAACCTGGGCGATATCATCAATTGTTCGGGCACGGCGGCCGGGGCAAGGGAGGGGGCTCTCCAGGGCGCTATCGGAATCGCCATGAGCCAGGGCATCAACTACGAGAATGGCCGCGAGGTGAACTGGTCCAACGCGATCCGCCATGGCGCAGCTGTTGCGCGTGCGGTTATCGCCGGCGCCCAAGGACGCGAGCACTACTACAATGTCAATTTCCCCTTCGGTGACCCCGACCAGACCAAGGGCATTGCCGTGGTGCCGCATCAGCGCTTTTCGAGTTCGCCGTTCCGCTATTATCCCAGCGACAATGACGGCAAGTTCTTCATCGCCATTCCCGAGACACCGATGCCGCTCGACCGCACCGCAGATTTCGAAGTGATGCGGCAGGATGGCTATGTGACCGTGACGCCGATGCTGCTGCAACAGAGCGATATGACGGTCATCGAGCGCCTGCGCGGCACGCTGGTGCTTTAATTCCAGCCAGCGTCCTGGTGGCTATCGAGCGACCTTCAAGCGCCTCCGCTTCTTAACCTTACCCAAGCCCGAATCCCCTGCCTGCGATTTTGCGCAAATCGCATCGACCTTAAACTCGTCTTTACCTTACCGGCCTAGATTCAGGCTCGTGTTGAGTACCTGCGTACGAGTATTGCTGATGAGTATCCGCGTATCCCGTCGGGCGCCCAAAGGTGCCGTTACGATGGTCGGCCTTATGGCCGCCGCCGTCGCACTAACTGGGTGTTCCAGTCTCGGTAGCCGGACGTTCGGCGATCCGACGACCACATCCTCGGTGCCGCAAAGCACTCCCGCAAGCTACAGCCAGCCCATGCCTTCCAGCCTCGGCACGCCGCAGGCGATGGTGGCAGAAAACCAGTTCCTGCCGCCGGCCAATGTCGGTGGCGGTTGGAACAGCCAGCCCGCAATGACCCAGCCCGCCTGGAACCAGTCTGTCCAGACCGGTTATGTTGCGCCCATGGCGCCGGTCGGAACGGCAAATGCCGCGCCTTCCGTACAGTCCCAAGACCTTCCCGTATTGAGTAACACGTCTCCCCAGGGATCACTGCCCGCCATGCAAGCACAGCCCGCTCTCGCCTCGGCCCCGATGCCGTCTCCTGCCGTTCTCGGCAGCCTGCCCACCAATAGTTCCGTGCCCTCGCTCGCTTCGGCTGCGCCGGCCGCGACGAGTGGTGCAACCAACACCTTCAGCCACACCATTGCCAGCGGTGAATCGCTCTATACGATCGCGCGTCGCTACGATGTGACCACGCAGTCGATCGTTCAGGCCAACAACCTCTCGTCTCCAGACAAGATCGTGGTCGGGCAGCGGGTAATCATCCCGGGGCGCAGCGATCTGCTTGCCACCAAGGCGCCGGCCCCAACGACGCAGGTCGCCAGCACCGCGCCAATGGCTGCGCCGACACCGGCGCCTGCCCAGCCAACGCTGCCTCAGGCGGCGCCGAATCCGATCCAGGCCACCATGGCTCCGGCCGCAACCCCCGCTGCCTCGCCGGGCCAGGCCGAACCGGCCCCGGCGGCACAGGTGCAGGTGGCCAGCGTGCCCCCCGCCGAGCCTGCCATGTCCGGCAGCGACAAGTTCCGTTGGCCCGCCAGCGGTCGCGTCCTGGTCGACTTCGCGTCGTCCAAGGGTACGGGCATCAATATCGAGGTTCCGGAAGGCTCAACGGTCAAGGCAGCCGAGAACGGCACGGTGATCTATGTCGGCTCGGGCGTCGAAGGCTACGGCAATCTCGTCCTGATCCGTCACCCCAACGGTTACGTTTCGGCCTATGCCCACCTGCAGTCGATGAATGTCGCCAAAGGTGCCGTGGTCAATCGCGGCGACTCGATCGGCGCTGCCGGCATGACTGGCTCGGTGACAAAGCCGCAGCTGCATTTCGAGCTCCGCAAGGGCGCGACACCGGTCGATCCGGTGCCGCTGCTGGCGGGCTGACCCGAAGTACTACGAAGCTCAGGCTCCCACCGTGGTGGGGGCCTTTTTTGTTTGGGCGCTGGCTGTCAGACAGGCTTGCCCATCTCGCCGGCCAAGGTGCGGACCAGTTGAATGGCGACGCGGCCCGACCGTGCTCCTCGCGTGGCAGACCATTCGATCGCGCGGGCCCGTAGGGTCTCATCGTCGATCTCGAGCCCATAGTGATCGGCATAGGCGCGCACCATGGCAAGGAAGGTCGGCTGGTCGCAATTGTGAAAACCGAGCCAGAGGCCAAAGCGATCCGACAGGGATACCTTTTCCTCGATGGCTTCGCCGGGGTTGATGGCGGTGGCACGCTCATTCTCGATCATGTCGCGCGGCATCAGGTGGCGCCGGTTGGAGGTGGCGTAGAAGAGGACGTTTTCCGGCCTGCCTTCGAGCCCGCCGTCGAGGATCGTCTTGAGCGACTTGTAGCTGGTTTCACCACTGTCAAAGCTCAGGTCGTCACAGAAGATGATGAAGCGCGCATCCTCGCGGGCGATGCGGCGCATCAGGGCAGGGAGGGTTTCAAGATCTTCCCGCGCGATCTCGATCAGCACCAGCCGTTGAAAGCCGCCCTCGTTGCGACCGGTGATGTCGCCGTGAATGGCTTTGACCAGCGACGACTTGCCCATGCCCCGCGCACCCCAGAGCAGCGCGTTGTTGGCGCCGTGGCCGCGGGCGAACTGCTCGGTGTTTCGCAGCAGGATATCCCGGACCGCATCGATTCCCTTGAGCATGCCAAGCGGCACGCGGCTGACTCTGGTTACGGCCATCAAGCCTCCGCTTTCGCCGTCCCAGTGATAGGCGTCAGCGGTACTGAGTGCGCCATCGTCGTGCGTCGCGGCTGGGACCAAGGCGTTGAGGGAGAGGGCGATTTCGCCCAGTCTAGCGGCGATTTCAGCGAGATGGTCTTTGCTCTTCAAGGTCAGGCGTCCTCATGGTCGGCGCGGCATTTTGCGTCCCCTGAATGCCTTTGCAATCGTTTGGGGGCAAATGTATAGTCCGCCCGATTTTGTCCGGGCTGCAAGTGCAACGAGCCCTATATGCGTCCAGTGGCGTCGCAACGTTGACGCTGGTTCTGGCGCTGTCCCTCAAAAAAAGTCAAAGAGAACGATAGGAGCTTCGCCTTATGTTTGTAACGCCCGCTTATGCCCAGGCAGCTGGCGCCGCCCCCGCAGGTGGCATGTCGGATATCTTTATCCAGCTGATGCCGATCCTGCTCCTGGTGGTGATCTTCTGGTTCCTGATCTTCCGCCCGCAGCAGAAGCGCCTCAAGGCGCAGCAGGCTATGCTTTCGGCAATCCGTCGTGGTGACACCGTGGTGACCACCGGTGGCATCATCGGCAAGGTGACCAAGGCTGTCGACGGTGAAGATCTCGAAGTCGAGATCGCTTCGGGCGTGAAGGTCAAGCTGGTGCGCGGCATGGTGGCGGACGTGCGCTCCAAGGCCGAGCCGGTCAACGACAACAAGCCCGCCTAAGCGTAGCGCTTCGTCTTTCACCGGCGCCCATGGGCGCCGGTTTGTGCTTTCAGGACACCCTTCATGCAGTTCTCGCCCCTTCGCACCACCCTCGTCCTTCTTGTTGTCCTGTTCGGCCTGCTGTTTGCCTCGCCGAACTTCCTGTCGAAGGACGTTGTGGAAAGCCTCCCCGACTGGCTGCCCAAGCAGACCATGGTGCTGGGGCTTGACCTGCAAGGCGGTTCGCATTTGCTGCTCGAGGTGGACCGCGAAGGCATTGTAACCGAGCGCCTGCGCGAAGTTCGCCGCGATGCTCGCGCTGTCCTGGCCAACGACAACGGCATTGGCAACCTGATCACTACCGATGAGGCTAGTGCCTCCATTGCTATCGAGCTCACCGATCTATCCCAGAAGGCGGCGGCTCGGACGGCTATCGAGACACTGCAGAATACGCTCAGCGATTCCCTTTTTGCGGGCATCGGCGTCAACGAACTTTCCTTCGGTGAAGCGGCGGACGGCAAGCTGATCATCAGCCTGACTGATGACGGTGTCGCCCAGCGCATGAGCTCGCTGGTAGCCCAGTCCATAGAAGTCATCCGTAGCCGTATCGACGAGTTGGGAACCACCGAGCCCACTATCCAGCGCCAGGGTGACACACGCGTTCTGGTGCAGGTGCCGGGCTTTGAGGATTCCGATCGGCTCAAGTCCATCATCTCGCAGACTGCGCGGCTGACTTTCCACATGGTCTATCCGGGCATGACCGCGACCCAGGCCGAAGCTCAGGGGCTGCCGGCGGGCACTATGATTGTTCCCAGCCAGGATGGCGGTTCGGAACTGCTTTACGAGGACGTGGCCATCGGCGGCGAGTCGCTGGTCGACGCTCAGCCAAGCTACGACCAGCAGCGCGCCATGCCCGTCGTGAGCTTCCGCTTCGATACGCGTGGCGCCATCACTTTCGGCCAGATCACCGCCGCCAATGTTGGCCAGCGCTTCGCCATCGTCCTCGACAACCAGGTCATAACGGCGCCGGTCATCCAGCAGCCGATCACCGGTGGATCAGGTCAGATCAGCGGCAGCTTCACCACGGCCAGCGCCAACGACCTGGCCGTTCTGTTGCGTGCCGGCGCCCTGCCGGCCAGCCTCAATATCGTCGAGGAGCGTTCTGTCGGTCCTAGCCTGGGGGCGGACAGCGTTCGTGGCGGTGTCACCGCCGGCGTCATCGGCGGCATCAGCACCGTGCTGTTCATGCTCATTGCCTATGGCACCTTCGGTGTGTTCGCCAATATCGCGCTCATTCTCAACGTCGGCATGGTCATCGGCACGCTGTCGTTGCTCGGCGCCACGCTGACCCTGCCAGGCATTGCCGGCATCGTCCTGACCATGGGTATGGCGGTGGACGCCAACGTGCTCATCTTCGAGCGCATCCGCGAAGAAAAGGCTGCGGGGCGGTCCAACATTCAGTCCATCCAGTCCGGCTTCAGCAATGCGATGAGTGCCATCCTGGATTCCAACGTCACCACTTTCATTGCAGCGGTGGTGCTGTTCTTCCTTGGATCGGGCCCGGTGCAGGGCTTCGCCGTCACTCTGGCCATCGGCATCATCACCACGCTGTTCACCGCCTACTTCGTGACGCTGCTGATCGTGAGCCGCTGGTACGATTGGGTTCGTCCCAAGACGCTCAAGGTGCAGTTGATGCGCCTGGTGCCGGACGATACCACTATTCCGTTCATGAACTGGCGCAGGATCGCAATCGTGGTCTCGACCGTGTTGTCGATCGCATCCATCGGCTGGTTCGGCATTCATGGTCTCAATCTGGGCATCGACTTCAAGGGCGGTACCTCGATTGAGGTGCAGCATCAGGGCGGACCGGCCGACACGGGCTTGATTCGCAGCGCGCTGAGTGAACTCAATCTCGGTGATGTCCAGGTGCAGGGTTTTGGCACGCCCGAAGATGTGCTGATCCGCATTGAGCTGCAGGAAGGCGGTCCCGAGGCGCAACAGGCTGCCGTCGATCAGGTCCGTGAAGCTCTTGCCGCAGAAAACTACGAAGTTCGCCGCACCGAGGCTGTGAGCGGCACAGTGTCGTCGGAGCTTGCCTGGTCGAGCGCCATCGGCCTGAGCCTGGCTGTGCTTGCGATCCTGATTTACCTGTGGTTCCGCTTCGAATGGCAATTTGCTGTCGGCGCGGTCGTGTCGACCCTGCACGACGTGGTTCTGACGCTCGGGTTCTTCGCGGTCACAGGCATAGAATTCAACCAATCGAGTATCGCAGCGATTCTCACCATCGTGGGCTATTCACTCAACGATACCGTGGTGGTCTATGACCGCGTTCGCGAGTTCATGCACAAGTACCGCAAGGTGCCGATTGTCGAATTGCTCAATCGAGCCATCAACTCCACGCTCTCGCGTACTGTTCTGACCGGACCGACCACGCTGATGGCGCTTCTGGCACTGGCAGTGTTCGGTGGCGAGATCATCCAGAGCTTCGTGCTGTCGATGATCTTCGGCGTGCTGGTTGGCACCTATTCGTCGATCTTCATCGCCGCGCCGATCCTGATGAATCTTGGTCTCAAGGAACGTGGCGACCAGAAGACGACCCCTAGCGGTTCGGTTGACAGCGCGGCAGTGTGACCGATGAGCGATCTGGGCAGTGAAGGGCACTATCCGGAGCAGGCAGGCATCGACGCCTATGGCAATGGTGGCTTCCGCTTTGCCGGCATGTCCCATCGGGGTTCCCTCCTATGCCTGCCGACGGGTATGTTTGCCTGGCCGGTGAGCATTCCCTACGGGATCACTCTGGAATCATTGGCGCCGGTTCTGACCGTGGCTGATGACATCGACGTGCTGCTGATCGGCACCGGACCGGACATTGCTGCGATCCCACGTGATTTGAGGGATGCCCTGCGGGCGCGAGGCGTGATTGCAGAAGCGGTCAATACAGGCAGCGCCATCCGCACCTACAATGTGCTGTTGGCCGAAGAGCGCGCAGTTGCCGCGGCACTGATCGCCGTCGACAGAGCGCGCTAGATGGCCCAGGACAGCTTTGCCCATGCTGCCGCGGCTCTCCGCAAAGATGATCGGGACCGGTATCTCTCGATCCTGGTGCTGTCGGGCCCGCACCGAGAGGCGGTAACGGCGCTCTACGCCTTCAACGCCGATGTCGCTTCCATCCGGGAACGCGTTTCCAGCCCCACGCCGGGTGAAATCCGGCTGCAGTGGTGGAGTGACGCGATCGAAGGGACGGGGCATGGCGATGTGCGGCAGAACCCGATTGCCGATGCCCTGCTCGATACTATGGGTCGCTACGATATTCCCCCTGGCACGTTGCTGCGGCTGATCGGGGCGCGCCGGTTCGATCTCTACGACGATCCCATGCCAGACATCCTCACCTTCGAAGGCTATGCGGGCGAGACGGTTTCAACGCTGTACCAACTTGCCGCGATGATCCTCAACGATGGCGAGGTCATCGAGACTGGTGATGCCGCGGGTCATCTTGGCGTCGGTCACGCGCTGGTCGGCCACCTGCGGGCTTTCGGCCACGTATCCGCACAAGGTCGCATCATGCTGCCCTGGTCGATCTTCGAGGCAAATGGGGTGCTCGAGGGGGAGATCTTCTCCGGCGTTGAAAGCGATGGACTGTCGGAGGCGCTTGGTCAGATCAGCGAACTGGCAGCAGATCACCTGGGCAAGGCCGAAGCGGCTATCGCCAGCTTGCCGCCCCGCCTCAAACCGGCCTTTGCCAGTCTTGTTGTTCTGAAGGCCCAGCTTGCCGGACTCAATCGCCGAAGGTCCGGACTGTTCGCGCCGGTGCCAGACGATACCGATTGGCGAAAGATTGCGCGGCTCGCCTGGTGGACGTTTCGGAACCGCTAGAGCCGGTCCTTGCCGAAAGCCACGAAGTCGCCGCGGAACAGTCCGCCGCGCTGTCCTTGGCAGATCAGTTCTGCCCCCACGGCGATGCGCGCACGCCCGCGGCGTTCCAGCAAGCGGATGAAACCCTTCCAGTCGGCTGTCGGGTCCAGTGTGGCCGCGGCGGTGAATTCGCTGGCCATCGGCGCCACATAGTCCATCGTGCTGTGCTGGATGACGACCCGGCTCGGGATTTGGGCTGCGGTCAGGCGCAGGTGCAGCAGCGACCAGGCGGCGAGCGTCGCGACAGCTGCCGCGCTGCCGCCGAATACCGTGTCGCGGTGATTGATATTGGGGGCCAACGGTGCGCCCAGCACGACCTCGGTTTCAGAAATTGAAGCCACATGCACGGCCATGGCCCGCGAGAGCGGGATGTGATCGTGCAGGTAGGTTTCAAGTTCCGCTGCGGTCATGCCCAGGTTTCCAGATCCTCCAGTGCCCGTGTGGTGATCGCCTTGCGCTTGGCGATGGTCTTGTCGTTGCCACGCCAGCGACCGACGCCTTCCGGCTTGACGATTTCCACTTCGGGGAAGAGGCCAAAGTTGACATTCATGGGCTGGAAGCTGCGGGCGCCGCTATAGCTCTCGGATTCGATATGGCCGCCGGTGATGTGTGCGACCAGTGCCCCCAATGCCGTGGTGAGGGGCGGGGTAGGCATGGTTTCGCCGCGCGCCTCGGCAGCGGCCAGCCGACCGGTGATGAGACCGACTGCGGCGCTTTCCACATAGCCCTCGACGCCGGTCACCTGGCCAGCAAAGCGGATGCGGGGATCGGCTTTGAGCTTCAGATCAGGTCCAAGCACCTTCGGCGAATTGATGAAGGTGTTGCGGTGCAGGCCGCCAAGCCGGGCGAACTGGGCGTTTTCCAGCCCCGGGATCATGCGGAAAATGTCGGCTTGGATGCCGTAGCGCATCTTGGTCTGGAAGCCGACCATGTTCCACAGCGTCCCCAGCGCATTGTCCTGCCGCAACTGGACGATGGCATAGGGCTTGACCGTGGGGTTGCGCGGATTGGTCAGGCCCACCGGCTTCATGGGCCCATGCCGCAGGGTCTCGACGCCGCGCTCGGCCATGACTTCGATAGGCAGGCAGCCGTCGAAATACGGGACCTTTTCCCAGTCCTTGAACTCATGCAGTGGCGCGGTCTTGAGCGCCTCGACAAAGGCAAAGTACTGGTCCTTGTCCATAGGGCAATTGAGATAGTCCGCGCCGGTGCCGCCGGGACCGACCTTGTCGTAGCGCGACTGGGCCCAGACGATGTCCATATTGATACTGTCCTTGTGGACGATCGGCGCAATGGCGTCGAAAAAGGCCAGCGCGTCCTCGCCAGTCTTGGCGAGAATGGCATCGGCAAGGGCAGGGGAGGTCAGCGGGCCGCTGGCGATGATGACATTGCGCCAGTCTTCCGGCGGCCAGCCGGCGATCTCTTCGCGGATCACCGTTATATTCGGGTGGTTGTGGACTGCGCGGGTGACCTCCGCGGAAAAGCCGTGCCGGTCGACGGCGAGCGCACCACCTGCAGGCAGCTTGTGCTGGTCAGCGGCCCGCATGATGAGCGAGCCGCGGCGGCGCATCTCTTCATGCAGCAGGCCGACCGCATTCTGCTCGTGATCGTCGGAGCGAAAGCTGTTCGAGCAGACTAGCTCGGCGAGGCTGTCGGTGCTGTGGGCGTCAGTGGCGCGTACCCCGCGCATTTCGTGGACAATGACTTTGGCGCCGGCCTCGGCGGCCTGCCATGCGGCTTCGGAGCCGGCGAGGCCGCCGCCGATGATGTGAATAGGTTCTGATGTGGACATGACCGGCAGATAGCAAGCCCGCCCCTGCGGCGCAACCAGTCTTGCGGTTCGGAGGGCAGCCACTAGCATGCTCTCGGGGATGGGGGAAAGTCGTTGAGTCGCAATTTGAAACTGTGGGGACGAGCCAGCTCTGCCAATGTGCAGAAGACGCTTTGGGCCCTGGAAGAGCTTGGCCTTGGCTATGAGCACGAATTGGTAGGCGGCGTTTACGGCGGGCTGGATGCGCCGGAGTACCGCGCAATCAATCCGAACGGGCTGGTGCCGACGCTGCAGGATGGCGACCTGACTGTGTGGGAAAGCCATGCAACCCTGCGCTACCTGGCTGCCAATTACGGCCAGGACACGCTCTGGCGCGCCGATCCGCGGGAGCGGGCCATTGTCGATCAATGGACGGACTGGACGGCGACAACGCTGCAACCAGGCTGGATCTCGGTGTTCTGGCTGTTGGTGCGGACGCCGAAGGAGCAGCATGATGCCAAGGCGATTGCTGCAGCCTGCGCCAGGACAATTGCGGCGCTGCGCATATTGGATGCCAATCTGGCGGAGCGGGATTTTCTGGCGGGGGATCGGCTGAGCTATGCCGATATTGCGGCGGGCGTGGCGCTTTTTCGCTGGTTTACCATGGAGATAGACAGGCCGGCGATGCCCGGGGTGGAGAATTGGTACCGGCGGTTGCAGCAGCGGGAGGCGTTCTGCAAGGTGGTTATGGTGAGCTACGCGGGACTGGTGGGTCGGCTGGCGTTCTAAAAGCAAAACAGCCGCATCTCAGAGAGAAGCGGCTGTTCGGTTTACTGGTGAGCAAGCAGCTGTGCAGTAAAACTTAGATGAGGCTGGCATGATCGCGGGCGATACGATTGATATCGGTGCGTGCGATGCCCAGGTCGTTGAGCTGACGATTGTCGAGAGCGGCGAGCTCACGGACGGTCTGCTGATAAGCGGCCCATTTCTTGAAAGTCTTGCGGATGTCCATTGGAAGTCTCCTGTCGTTTACGAGCCTATATCTAGGGCAGTGCTTCCGAGATGAGCAGTGGGTTATTGGTCAAATGGGTCATGCGTCTTATGCAGGGCTCAAGCCAATATGGTTCATGCGCGGTTAAGCTGTGCGGCAAAGCGAAGGCCGCCGGATGGCAATCCAGCGGCCTTGGGAATTCCGGACGGAGAAAATCACTCAGCGATCGAAGAGCGACCGCGTCATCTTGGAGAAGTCGGGGCCGGTAAGCCCCAGCACATCGGCGTCACGGGTGGAAGGGATGTCCATTTCCCGCAAGGTCTGCTTGACGTCGATCAGGCGCTTCAAGCGCCAGACGGCCCGGACAAACATTGGCATATTCCCTTCAGGATCTCGGCAACGCTTCCAGGATGGGGTGATTTGCGCGCCGGCGCCATGCCGTAAACGTCAACCGCTTTATGCACAAAGCGCATGGCGGATTTCTCTAGTGCGACCAAATGGCCATTTCGGCCCCCGATTCACACGAGGGCCGAATACGCTAACAGACTGTTAGCATCGACGAAGCGATGCGCTACTCGGCGGCCCGCGTGGCGAAGTGCGGACGGCGGGCCATGACTTCCTTGAGGAACTGGCCGGTATAGGAGCGCGGATTGGCCGCGACATCCTCCGGCGTACCCACGGCAACGATCTCACCGCCGCCATCGCCGCCTTCGGGTCCAAGGTCGATGACCCAGTCGGCAGTCTTGATAACCTCAAGATTATGCTCGATGACGATCACCGTATTGCCGCCCTCGACCAGCTCATGCAGCACGTCGAGCAGCTTGGCCACGTCGTGGAAATGCAGGCCCGTCGTGGGTTCGTCGAGCATGTAGAGGGTGCGGCCGGTGGCGCGCTTGGACAGCTCCTTGGAGAGCTTGACCCGCTGTGCCTCGCCACCTGACAGAGTGTTAGCAGGTTGTCCCACTTTCACGTAGCCCAGGCCGACGCGCTGGAGCGTCGTGAACTTGTCACGGATCACCGGAACAGCCGAGAAGAACTCGACGCCCTCGTCGATGGTCATGTCCAGGATGTCGGAGATGGACTTGCCCTTGAATTGGACTTCCAGCGTCTCGCGATTGTAGCGCTTGCCCTTGCAGACGTCGCAGGTGACGTAGACGTCGGGCAGGAAGTGCATTTCGATCTTGAGCACGCCATCGCCCTGGCACTTCTCGCACCGGCCGCCCTTGACGTTGAAGCTGAAGCGGCCGGGGCCATAGCCGCGCGCCTTGGCCTCCGGCAGGCCGGCAAACCACTCGCGCAGCGGGGTGAAAGCGCCGGTATAGGTGGCGGGATTGGACCGTGGCGTGCGTCCGATGGGCGACTGGTCGATGTCGATGACCTTGTCGAGGAATTCCAGACCGGTGAGGCTTTCATGCGGGGCCGGGACGACACGGGCACCGTTCAGCCGGCGGGCAATGGCCTGATACATGGTGTCGATCATCAGGGTCGACTTGCCGCCGCCGGAAACACCAGTGATGGCAACGAACATGCCCAGGGGAATGTCGACCGAGACATTCTTGAGATTGTTGCCGGTGGCGCCCCTGACGCTGAGCGCCTTGCCCTGCTTGCCCTGGCGGCGCTCGGCGGGCATGGCAATGCCCATGCGGCCCGACAGGTACTGACCAGTCAGTGAATCGGGGTGGTTGAGAATGTCCTGTGGGGTGCCCTCGGCGACGATGTGGCCGCCATGCACGCCGGCACCTGGGCCGATATCGACCACATAGTCGGCCGTCATGATGGCGTCTTCGTCATGCTCGACGACGATCACGGTATTGCCGATGTCGCGAAGCCGCTGCAGCGTTTCGAGCAGGCGGGCATTGTCGCGCTGGTGCAGGCCGATCGATGGCTCGTCGAGCACATAGAGCACGCCTGTCAGTCCGGAGCCGATCTGGCTGGCCAGCCGGATGCGCTGGCTTTCGCCACCCGACAGGGTGCCGGAATTGCGCGCCATGGTGAGATAGTCGAGACCCACATCGATGAGAAAGTTCAGGCGCTCGCGGATTTCCTTGAGAATGCGCTCGCCGATCAGCTTCTGGTTGGGGGTGAACTTTTCCGGCAGGGCCTCGAACCAGGCGGCGGCGCTGCGGATCGACTTCTCGGTCACCTGGCCGACATGGAGGCCATCGATCTTGACGGCGAGGGATTCCGGCTTCAGCCGGTAGCCGCCGCAGGCAATGCAGGGCTTGGCCGACATGTATTTCTCGATTTCCTCGCGCATGCCGGCGCTTTCGGTTTCCTTGTAGCGCCGCTCAAGGTTGCCGATGACGCCCTCAAAGGCCTTGCTGGTCTTGTACTGGCGCAGCCCGTCATCATAGACGAAATCGACCTTGTCCTTGCCGGTGCCGTACAGGACGGCATGCTGGACTTCGAAGGGCAGCTCGTTCCAGGCGGTGCCGGTGGAGGCGCCAAAGGTCTTCACCACGGCCTGCAAGGTCTGCAGGTAATACGGTGCGCTGGTCTTGGACCAGGGCAGGATGGCGCCGTCGCGGATCGACAAGGTCGGATCGGGGACGATCTGGTCGGGATCGATCTTCTGTTCGGTGCCCAGCCCATCACAGACCGGGCAGGCGCCGAAGGGATTGTTGAAGGAGAACAGGCGCGGCTCGATCTCGGCAATGGTGAAGCCGGAGACCGGGCAGGCGA